>ENA-UEOI01001056-UEOI01001056.1-human-gut-metagenome-genome-assembly--contig:-NODE-1056-length-25390-cov-5.186347_pt1 | contig 25390 bp, 21 predicted proteins | sample MGYA00242883_ERZ507882 | MGnify/ENA primary metagenome ERZ507882 (study PRJEB26167, sample SAMN06115502) | human gut metagenome | host: Homo sapiens | place: China:Chongqing | collected 2015-07-29...
CAGCAGCCAGCAGCAGGGAGACGCCGAAGGGTCGGCGCAGCAGCGCCACGTCCACCGCCGTGGACAGCCACGCGGCCGCCGCGGCCGCCGCCGCGCCCCAGGGCGCGGCGGCGCGGAGCACACCGCGCTCCAGCAGGCCGTTTTTCCGGTGCTGGAGCAGCCCCATGCCCGCCGTGGGCAGGAAGTACAGCAGATTCACCGCCATGGCGTCCCCCGCCGGCACGTCCAGCACCAGCGTCATGATGAGCAGCAGCAGCATGCCGCCGCCTACACCCCAGCTGGACAGAATGCCCGTGCCGCAGCCCACCAGCAGAGGGATGATCCAGCCCGTCACAGCAGATACCGGACGCCGCCGTAGAGCAGAAACGCGGCGAACAGATACCGCAGCCAGCCGGCACTGACCTTGGGGAACAGCCGCCCGCCCAGAAGGCCGCCGATCAGGCCGCCCAGCAGATAGGGCGCGGCCAGCGTCAGGTCCACGCCCCGCCGCAGGACGTACACCGCCGCCGACACCACACACAGCGGCAGGATCACCGCCACGCAGGTGGCGAAGGCCCTGCGCTCCTCCAGACCGCACCAGCGCCGCAGCAGCGGCACGAGGACCATGCCGCCGCCACCGCCGAACAGGCCGTTGACCACACCGGCCAGCACCCCGGACACGACGTAACGGGTCCTTTGCTTCATGGTGTCACCTCCCCATCGCGTGTATGTAGGTGCGCCCGAGGGCGCACGGGGTCACTGGCGCTTCTGGAAGCTCTGGCAGTCGGTGCACTGGTCCATGGTGGGGCGGCTCTCGTGAGTACCCACCTGGATGGAGGTCAGGCCGCAGTTGTCCACATCCTGGCAGTGATGGGCGCAGTTGGTGACGGTACACTTGATGGAAGCGTTGGGGGTGCAGGCGCACCCGTCGTTGGTGCAAGCTCTGTTCATGATATTTCCTCCCTGAAAAGATAAAAGTCAGGCCGAAAGCCTGACTTTATTCTTGCCCGCGGAACGGACGGCTATGCACGTTTTTTATATCCCCAGCAGCGCGGAGGCGAAGCTGAAATAGATCAGCAGGCTGGTGGCGTCCACGACGGTGGAGATGAACGGACTGGCCATCACCGCCGGGTCGAGCCCCGCCTTTTCCGCCAGGATCGGCAGCGAGCAGCCCACGCACTTGGCAAACACCACCACGAACAGGATGGTCAGGCACACCACCAAACACACCATGGGCGTGACGGCATCGTTGCCCAGCAGCATACGGTCCACCAGCAGCATTTTCACGAAGTTGGCCGCTGCCAGACACACGCCGCACAGCAGCGACACCCGCAGCTCCTTCCACAGCACCTTCAGCACGTCGGAGAAGTCCACCTCGTCCAGACTCAGGGCGCGGATCACCGCCGTGCTGGCCTGCGTGCCGGAGTTTCCGCCTGTGCCGGACAGCATGGGGATGTAGGCGTTCAGCACCAGGCAGGCCGCCAGGGCGTTTTCGTAGTGGTTCAGTATCATGCCGGTGAACGTGGCGGAGAGCATCAGCACCATCAGCCAGGGCAGGCGCGCCTTCCAGGTGGCCAGCACGCCGGTGCGGAGATAGGGCTTGTCCGAGGGCAGCATAGCGGCCATCTTTTCGAAGTCCTCCGTGGTCTCCTCTTCGATAACGTCCATAGCGTCGTCAACGGTGACGATGCCCACCAGACGCTTCTCCAGGTCCACGATAGGCAGGGCCAGGAAGTCGTACTTGCTCAGAGCCTGAGCCACATCCTCCTTATCGTCTGTGGTCTTGGCCCACACCACGTCGGGGTCCATGATGTCCTCGATCAGGTCGTCCTCGTCCGCCAGCAGCAGGTCGCGGACGGACAGCACACCCAACAGATGGCGGGTCGGGTCGGTGACGTATAGGATGTTGATGGTCTCCATGTCGCCGCCGATGCGGCGGATGCGCTTGAAGGCATCCTCCACGGTCATATCCTTCTTCAGGGACAGGAATTCCATGTTCATGATCGAACCGGCGCTGTCCTCGGGGTACTTCAGAATTTCGTTGATGGATTTGCGCATCTCCGGCGTGGCCTTGTCCAGAATACGGATGACCACGCTGGCGGGCATCTCCTCCACGATGTCCACCGCGTCGTCCAGATACAGCTCGTCCAGCACCTCGGTCAGCTCCGTGTTGGAAAAGCCGTTGATGAGCAGCTCCTGGCTCTCCGGCCCCAGCTCCACGAACACCTCCGCCGCCGTCTCCTTGGGCAGCAGACGGTACAGCAGGGGCATCAGCTCCTGCTTACCCTCCTCCAGCAGCTGGGCGATGTCGGCGGGCTCCATGGGCAGGAACAGGTCGCGCAGCTCGGCGTAGCGCTTTTCCGACGCCAGCTGCTCTATCTCCTCCTGATAGCGCTCCAGATCCTCCTGATAATTGATCAAGCCTGTTCCCTCCCTCCGTGCAAAACCTCATGCATGAACACATTTTCTGTTTTCCCGTGCTCCCGCACAGCAAAATAAACACCGCAGCGGCCTTATATGCCCGCTGCGGATGATATGACAGCGCCGCCTGCGCGGCCGCTGGATTACCGTTACGAGCTTTAGCATCGCGGGGCAGTGAAGCTGCGTTAGATACCACCTTGGTTTCGATAGTACCTGCTCAAACCATCTCATGGTGTCTCCACCACTTCGCGGCAGCAGCCCATATCCCTCGCGGTAGCCTTACCTACCGGATAGAGTTTATGCATTTCAATGCACCTATGTTATGCCAAAAAGCGCCCTGTGTCAAGGCGTTTTTTTACGGTTTTTTTGCACAAACCCTCTACAGCAGCACCTCCACGTTCTCCAGCGTCCGCAGATGGTCCGTCAGCTCCCGCAAAAAGCGCTGGGCCGGGTCGGAAAGCACCTCTCCCGCCCGTGTCACCAGGTAGTTCACCCGGTCAGGAGGCGGCTGCGTAAAGCGGCAGGCCCGGCGCACCCGGGTACGCACCCGCTCCGCCGCGGCGATGGCCGGTGCGGCCACCCACAGGTCCTCCTCCTGGGGCAGGAAATCCGCCGCCTGCAGTGTGTCGGCATAGAGCAGCGGCCGCGCCCCCGGGCCGAACCACTCGTCGTGCCAGCAGATGAACTCCGGGTCCCAGGTGATGAGCATCTCACTCTCCACGTCCAGCGTGGCCGGGTCTACCGGGTCGGGGTATCGGCTGTTCTGGGCGGACAGCAGCAGGAACGGCTCCCGGAACGCCGGGCGCACCGTCAGCCGCTCGTGGAACACGGTATTGCTGTCGATAAACGCGAAATCCAGCTCATGGCGCAGCAGCGCCTGAACGATGTCCACGTCCCGCAGGGTGTGTATCCACAGGGACACCGGCAGCCGCAGGGACAGGAACTTCCGGTACACCGGCGGCAGGATATACTGGTTGGTGGTGTAGGTGGCGGCGATGCGCAGGTACTCCCGCTGCTCCAGCTCCGCCAGGGAGTCCGTCTCCGTAATGAGCTGCTGCCAGCGCTGGGCCAGCGTCAGGAACTTCTGCCCCGCCTCCGTCAGCTGGATGCGGCGCTGCCCCTTGCCCCGTATGAACAGCGGCGTGCCCACTCGCTCCTCCAGCGCCCGCAGGCGCATGGACAGCGTGGGCTGTGTGATGAACAGCGCCTCCGCCGCGGCGGTCAGCGTGCCGTGCTGCACCACAGCCCAGAACGTCTCCAGGTCAGTCTTTGTCAAAAGGAACACCACCTTTGCTTAAGAGAATATCAGCTTCCGCTTATATTTTATACAGAAATATCCAATTTTACAAGCCATTCTTTTTGTGCTACTATACAGCCGTGGTCAGGGAAGCCCCCCCTTCCCGCCGCATGAACCAAATTCTTTCTTTCTTCCTATTTCTCCCTATGCCGATCGGCAGGACAGGTCTTATGCCTGCCCTGCTTTGGCATTTTCAGGGGTATTTTTGCACGCTTTACAAGCTCCGCTTTTCCTGTTATCATGAACACGGTCCGCAGGGCGGACAGGAACGAGGATAGGATCGTGAATTTTCAGCTTTACTTTGAGATGATCGGCGTCGTGGCCTTCGCCATCTCCGGCGCGGCGCTGGGCGCGCGAAAGGGCATGGATCTGTTCGGCGTGGCCATGATGGGCATGACCACCGGCGTGGGCGGCGGCATCCTGCGGGATGTGCTGCTGGGGCTGACGCCGCCGTCGGCACTCCGCGATCCCCTGCAGGCGCTGGTGGGCATCGGTGTGTCGGTGCTGGTGTTTATTGTGTGGCAGCGCTCCCGCGCTGCGGCGCAGCACCCCTGGCGTGAGGCGCTGCTGCTGGTGGCCGACTCCATCGGCCTGGGCATTTTCACCGCCCACGGCGTGGCGGTGGCCATGCGGGCCGGATACGAGAGCAGCGTGTTTCTGGTGCTGTTCGTGGGCGTCATCACCGGCGTGGGCGGCGGCGTGCTGCGGGACGTGTGCTGCACGGAGCGCCCCTATATCTTCACCAAGCACATCTACGCCCTGGCGTCCCTGGCCGGTGCAGCGGTGTGTATGCTGCTTTGGACCTCCGGTCAGAACATCGCCATGCTGACCAGCTGCGCCCTGACGGTGGTGCTGCGCATCTGCGCCGCCGTTTTCCGCTGGAGTCTTCCGAAGGCCCGGCCATAATCGGTCTTTTTTGCACCGTCGGCAATAATGCTAAGAAACCGTCACTTTGCCCAGTGGCGGTTTCTGCTTTTCACAATGATCGTCACGGTAATTCTCACGTTAATTCTCGTCGAAAAGCGCTTGTGAGACAGGCCCGTATGTGGTATACTGAGGTGTCTGAAATGCGGCGGTTCTTCCGCCGGGAAGGAGGGCCTCCCATGGGTCTGCACGACGGCCATCGCCAGCGCTGCAAGCAGCGCTTTCTCCGCACGGGGGCGGAGGGCTTTGACGACCATCAGCTGCTGGAGCTGCTGCTGTTTTACGCCATTCCCCGGTGCGACACCAACGAGACGGCCCACCGGCTTTTGAAGCGGTTCGGCTCTCTGCAGGGCGTGCTGTACGCCGCCCCGGAGGAGCTGTCCGCCGTGGAGGGCATCGGTGAGAGCGCCGCCGTGCTGCTGCGTCTCACCGGCGACCTGTCCCTCCGGGCACGGAAGGCCGCGCTGCCGGAGAAGCTGCTGAACTCCCCGGGCCGGGCCGGCGCGTACTTTGCCGAGCTGCTGCTGGGGCAGAAGCGGGAGCTGCTGTACGAGGCGTGCCTGGACGGCAAGGGCAAGCTGCTCAGCTGCCGCTGCATCACAAAGGGCACAGTCACCTCGTCACCCCTGCAAATACGGCAGGTGGTGGAAAACGCCCTGTACTCTGGGGCGGACAGCGTGCTGCTGGCCCACAACCATCCCAGCGGCGTGGCGCTGCCCTCCCAGGCAGACATCGTGGTAACGCAGCAGGTGCGGGACGCATTGGCGCCGCTGGGCATCAAACTGCGGGACCACATCATCGTAGCCGACCGCGACTATGTATCCATGGCCCAGAGCGGCCTTTTGACGGACTAAGGAGGCACGTATGCCTGATTTTAAGGTCGTATCGGAATATCAGCCCGCCGGCGACCAGCCCCAGGCCATCGACAAGCTGGCCGCCGGGCTGGAAAACGGCCTGCGGGAGCAGGTGCTCAAGGGCGTTACCGGCTCGGGCAAGACCTACACCATGGCCAAGGTCATCGAGCGGGTGAACCGCCCCACGCTGGTGCTGGCCCACAACAAGACGCTGGCGGCCCAGCTGTGCGAGGAGTTCCGTGAGTTCTTCCCACACAACGCCGTGGAGTATTTCGTCAGCTACTACGACTACTACCAGCCGGAGGCGTACATCGCCCACACGGACACCTATATCGAGAAGGACGCCTCCACCAACGAGGAGATCGACCGGCTGCGCCTGTCCGCCACCTGCGCTCTGCTGGAGCGCCGTGACGTGATCGTGGTGTCCTCCGTGAGCTGCATTTACGGCCTGGGCGAGCCGGACGACTTCGCCCACATGATGATCTCCCTGCGGACGGGGATGACCATGGAGCGGGACGAGCTGCTGCGTCGGCTGGTGGAGGACCGCTACGAGCGCAACGACGTGGCCTTCCAGCGGAATATGTTCCGCGTCCGGGGCGACACGGTGGAGCTGTACCCGGCCTACTACAAGGACCGGGCCATCCGCGTGGAGTTCTTCGGCGATGAGATCGACCGCATCACCGAGTTCCACCCCGTCACCGGCGCGGCTATGAAGGATCTGAACCATATCGCCATCTACCCCGCCAGCCACTACGTCACGCCCAAGGACAAGCTGGAGCGTGCGGCGGAGGAGATCGAGCGGGAGTTAGCGGAGCGGAAGAAGTGGTTTGAGGCGCAGGGCAAGCTGGTGGAGGCCCAGCGCATCGACCAGCGCACCCGCTACGACGTGGAGATGATGCGCACGCTGGGCTACTGCTCCGGCATCGAGAACTACTCCCGCGTCATCTCCCAGCGGCCCGTGGGGTCTGCCCCCATGACGCTGCTGGACTTCTTCCCCGACGATTTCGTGCTGTTCGTGGACGAGAGCCACGTGACGCTGCCCCAGGTGCGGGCCATGTATAACGGCGACCACGCCCGCAAGCAGAGCTTGGTGGACTACGGCTTCCGCCTGCCCTGCGCCTTCGACAACCGCCCCCTGAAATTCGAGGAGTTCGAGGAGAAGTTCTCCCAGGCTATCTACGTCTCCGCCACGCCGGGGGACTTTGAAAAGCAGCACGCCGACCAGGTGGTGGAGCAGGTGATCCGCCCCACGGGTCTGCTTGACCCCCGGGTGGAGGTGCGCCCCGTGGTGGGACAGATCGACGACCTGGTGGCGGAGATCCACGCCCGGGAGCAGCGCAGCGAGCGGGTGCTGGTCACCACGCTGACCAAGCGCATGGCGGAGGACCTGACCACCCATTTCCGCGGCCTGGGCATCAAGGTGCGCTATATGCACGCCGACGTGTCAGCCCTGGAGCGGATGGAGATCATCCGCGACCTGCGGCTGGGCGAGTTCGACGTGCTGGTGGGCATCAACCTGCTCCGGGAGGGCCTGGACCTGCCGGAGGTATCGCTGGTGGCCATACTGGACGCGGACAAGGAGGGCTTCCTCCGCAGCGAGACCAGCCTCATCCAGACCATCGGCCGCGCCGCCCGCAACGCCGAGGGCCTGGTCATCCTCTACGCCGACACCGTCACCCCCTCCATGCGCTCGGCTATGGACGAGACGGAGCGCCGCCGGAAGCTGCAGGACGACTTCAACAAGGCCCACGGCATCGTCCCCCAGACCATCCGCAAGGGCGTGCGGGAGATGGTGGAGATCAGCCACAGCGCCGAGGAAGCGTCCAAGCGCAGCAAGAAGAAGCTCTCCGACAAGGAGCGGGCGGAGACCATCGCCCGGCTGGAGAAAGAGATGAAAGAGGCCAGCCGTATGCTGGAATTTGAATACGCCGCCCTGCTCCGGGATCAGATCATCGGGCTGCGGGGCGAGAAATAAAGAACCGAGAGCGAACCAATGAAAAAGTATCTCTCCTATATCTACGTGATCCTCAGCGCCGTGTGCTGGGGCTTCATCGGCTTTTCCAACCGCCTGCTCACCGCCGCCGGTGTGGAGCTGGGCAACCGGGTGTTCCTCCGCAACTTCGGCACGCTGCTGGTGCTGACAGTGGTGTTCGGCCTGTTCCACCGGCAGGTGTTCCGCATCCAATGGAAGCACCTGCCCATCTTCCTCTGCTCCGGCCTCATCAGCATCCTGACGCTGAGTTTGGTGTACTTCCAGTGCCAGACCATGTGCTCCCTGTCGGTGGCGGCGGTGCTGCTGTACTTAGCGCCGTCCTTTGTGGTGCTGTTCAGCGCCGTGCTGTGGAAAACACCTCTGACGGCGCGGAAGCTCATCGCCCTGGCGGTATCGCTGCTGGGCTGCGTCATGGTCAGCGGCATCCTGGGCGGCGACATGACCGCCTCCTGGGCCGGCATCGGGCTGGGTGTGCTGTCCGGCCTGTGCTACGCCAGCTACACCGTGTTCGCCCACTACGGGCTGGCCCACTACGAGAGCTACACCATGATCTACTGGACGTTCCTGGTGGCGGGTCTCGGTTCGGTCTTTTTCGCGGACTTCAAGACGCTGCCCCTGGCCTTTGCCAGCGCCCAGGGCATCGTGGGCGTGTGCGGCGTGGTCATCGTGGCCACGGTGCTGCCCTATATCTTCTACACCAAGGGTCTGGAGGGCGTAGAGAGCGGCAAAGCCTCCATCATCACCAACATCGAGCCGGTGGTGGAGACGTTGGTGGGTATTTTCGTATTCAAGGAAGCCCTCACCGTGTGGACGGTGCTGGGCGTGGCCTGCGTATTCGGCTGCGTGATCCTGCTGGCCCGGGAGGGCGGCAGCGCACCGGCCGCAAAGGAGTGAGCATTATGGCAAAGCATAAAGAGGAAAAAACCAACGTCATGCGGACGCTGGAGCAGAAAAAGCTCCCCTACACGGCTCACAGCTACGACCCGGACGGCCCTATCGACGGCGTGTCCGTGGCCCAGACGCTGGGCCAGCCGCCGGAGCGCGTGTTCAAAACGCTGGTGACAAAGGCGGCCAGCGGGGCATACTATGTGTTCGACATCCCCGTGGCGGAAAATCTGGACCTGAAAAAAGCCGCCAGGGCCGTGGGGGAGAAATCCGTGGCCATGCTGCCCCAAAAGGAGCTGCTGGGTCTGACGGGCTACGTCCACGGCGGCTGCTCTCCGGTGGGCATGAAGAAGCAGCTCCCCACCGTGTTCCACGAGACAGCGCTGCTGTATGACACCATCTGCGTCAGCGCCGGGAAGATCGGCGCCCAGGTGGAGTGCGACCCCAAGGCGCTGATCGCCCTGCTGCGGGCGAAAACGGCGGATGTGATCGTGTAAATTTAATTGTCACCTTGACATTAAAAATCAGTTTATTTACACTTATCTGCGAAAAAGTTGCAGAAACGAGGAATACCATGCAAAAGGAAATTTTCATCAAGGGCGCGCGGGAGAACAACCTGAAGAACATCGACGTGACCATTCCCCGGGACAAGCTGGTGGTGCTGACGGGTCTTTCCGGCAGCGGCAAAAGCTCTCTGGCCTTTGACACCATCTACGCCGAGGGCCAGCGCCGGTATGTGGAGAGTCTGTCCAGCTACGCCCGGATGTTTTTAGGTCAGATGGACAAGCCGGACGTGGACTACATCGACGGTCTCTCCCCCGCCATCTCCATCGACCAAAAGACCACCAGCAAGAATCCCCGCTCCACCGTGGGCACGGTGACGGAGATCTACGACTACCTCCGCCTGCTGTGGGCGCGGGTGGGCACGCCCCACTGCCCCCACTGCGGCAAGGAGATCCGGCGGCAGACGGTGGATCAGATCATCGATCAGATCATGGCTCTGCCGGAGGGCACGCGCATCCAGATCATGTCCCCGGTGGTGCGTGGCCGTAAGGGCGAGCACGCCAAGGTGCTGGAGGACGCCCGCCGCGGCGGCTACGTCCGCGCCCGTGTGGACGGCAGCTTGTACGAGCTCAGCGAGGACATTCCCCTGGAGAAGAACCTCAAGCACCACATCGACATCGTGGTGGACCGGCTCATCGTCCGTCCCGACATCGTGGGACGCCTCACCGACTCGGTGGAGACGGCCTCCAACCTGGCCGGCGGCCTTGTCACCGTCAACCTGCTTCGCGAGGAGAAGGACATCACCTTCTCCCAGAACTACGCCTGCGAGGACTGCGGCGTCTCCATCGAGGAGCTGACGCCCCGCCTGTTCTCCTTCAACAGTCCCTTCGGCGCGTGTCCCACCTGCATGGGCCTGGGCGTGCAGCTGAAGGCCGACCCTGCCCTCATCATCCCCGACGGCTCGAAATCTATTTTAGACGGCGCCATCACCGCCAGCGGCTGGGCCTCCATCCGCTCCGACGGCATCAGCCGTATGTATTTCGAGGCTCTGAGCAAAAAATATCGCTTCTCACTGTCCCAGCCCTACGATGAGCTGAGCGACGAGGTAAAAAACGTGATCCTCTACGGCACAGGCGGCGAAAAGCTGGAGCTGCACTACGACCAGCCCCGGGGCAAGGGCGTGCTGTACCAGTCCTTCGAGGGCATCTGCCGCAATTTGGAGCGCCGGTATCAGGAGACCCAGTCCGACGCCAGCAAGAAGGAGATCGAGAGCTGCATGACCCCCTGCCCCTGCCCGGATTGCCGGGGCAAGCGGCTGCGGCCCGAGGCGCTGGCCGTCACCGTAGGCGGCAAGTCCATCTATGACGCCACCACCCTGCCGGTGAACGACGCGCTGGCCTTCTTCGACGGGCTGGCGCTGACGGGCAACCAGCAGCTCATCGCCGCGCAGATACGCAAGGAGATCCACGCCCGGCTGGGCTTTTTGCAGTCCGTAGGACTGAGCTACCTCACCCTGTCCCGGGCCTCCGGCACGCTGTCCGGCGGCGAGAGCCAGCGCATCCGTCTGGCCACACAGATCGGCAGCAGTCTCATGGGCGTGCTGTATATTTTGGACGAACCCTCCATCGGCCTGCACCAGCGTGACAACGACAAGCTGCTGGCCACCCTCCAGCGCCTCCGCGATTTGGGCAACACCCTCATCGTGGTGGAGCACGACGAGGACACCATGCGGGCCGCCGACTACCTTATCGACATCGGCCCGGGCGCAGGCGCGCTGGGCGGCCAGGTGGTGGCCTGCGGCACGCCGGAGGAGGTCATGGCAAACCCCGCCAGCCTGACGGGCCAGTACCTCAGCGGCAAAAAGCGCATTGAGCTGCCGCCCCACCGCCGCCCGGGCAATGGCCATTTCCTCACCGTCCGGGGCGCGCGGGAGAACAACCTGCAAGCCATCGACGTCTCCTTTCCGCTGGGCACGTTCACCTGCGTCACCGGCGTCAGCGGCAGCGGCAAAAGCTCCCTGGTAAACGAGGTGCTGTATAAGGCGCTGGGCGCTTCCCTGAACCGCATGAAGGTCCGCCCCGGCAAGCACGATGCCATCGAGGGCATGGAGTATTTAGACAAGGTCATCGCCATCGACCAAAGCCCCATCGGCCGCACGCCCCGCTCCAATCCCGCCACCTACACCAACCTGTTCAATTCCATCCGCGACCTGTTCGCCTCCACCCCCGACGCCAAGACCCGGGGCTACGGCCCGGGCCGGTTCTCCTTCAACACCAAGGGCGGCCGCTGCGAGGCCTGCGGCGGCGACGGTATGCTGAAGATCGAGATGCACTTCCTGGCGGACGTGTACGTCCCCTGCGAGGTCTGCCGGGGCAAGCGCTACAACCGGGAGACGCTGGAGGTTCGCTACAAGGGCAAAAACATCTCCGACGTGCTGGATATGACCGTGGCCGAGGCACTGGAGTTCTTCTCCGCCGTGCCGGCCATCTGCGAAAAGCTGCAAACGCTGTACGACGTGGGTTTGGGCTATGTGAAGCTGGGCCAGCCCTCCACCACCCTGTCCGGCGGCGAGGCCCAGCGCGTAAAGCTGGCCACGGAGCTGAGCAAACGCGCCACAGGCCGCACCATCTATATTCTGGACGAGCCCACCACCGGCCTTCACGCCGACGACGTGCGGAAGCTGCTGGAGGTGCTGCAGCGTCTCACCGACGCGGGCAACACGGTGCTGGTCATCGAGCACAACCTGGACGTGATCAAGTGCGCCGACTACCTCATCGACCTTGGCCCGGAGGGCGGCGTAGGCGGCGGCACGGTGGTGGCCTGCGGCACACCGGAGCAGGTGGCCGCCTGCGAAGCGTCCTACACCGGCCAGTATCTGAAAAAGTATTTGAAGTGACACACCGCCCGCCCCGCCTCATACAATGGGTCAGGGAGGTGGTACTATGGAGCTGCTGCACGACGGCGTCATCGCCGCCCTGGCCGCCATCGGCCTGACGGCCATTCTGTGGCTGCTGGCCTCCGCCCTGTTCCGTCAGCCGCCGGTGCGTGACACGTGGTACATCGTGGCTCTGTCCGGCGACGGCGCGGGGCTGGACGTCACGCTGCGTGCGCTGGCGCAGAACCGGCGCTTGCCGGTGGTGCTGGTGGACTGCGGCTTGACGGAGGAGGGCCGCCGTGCCGCGTCACTGGCCGTGTCGGACACGGTGACGCTGGTAACGCCGTCAGAGCTTCCGAACCTATTTACACAGGAAACGAGAAAGGGGTGAACGCCTTGGGTGAGCGCGTCACCGTAGAGGGCAGCGTAGACGCTGTCATCTTCCAAAACGAGGAAAACGGCTATACCGTCCTGCTGCTGCGTGTGGACGGGGAGGATGAGCCCATCACCGTGGTGGGCTGTATCCCCTGCGCCGCCGCCGGGGAGGGGATGACCGTCACCGGCGTGTGGGTGAATCACCCCGTCCACGGCCCGCAGCTCTCCGCCGAGAGTGTGGAGCGCCGATTGCCCCAGGAGGAAGAGGACATCGTCTGCTACCTGTCCTCCGGCATTCTGAAGGGCATCGGCCCGGCCACGGCCCAGCGGCTGGTGGAGCGCTTCGGCACGGACACCCTCCGGGTGCTGGAGGAAGAGCCGGAGCGCCTCAAGACCATCAAGGGCATCACCGCCAAAAAGGCCATGGAGCTGTCGGAGGCGTTCCGTGCCCTGACGGGATTGCGGCAGGTGATGGAGTTCCTGGCCCGCTACGACCTGCCGGTATACCTGGCCATGGCGGTGCAGCGCACCTACGGCGACAACGCCCTGCAAATGCTGCGGGACGACCCCTATATCCTCAGCCGCGCCCAGTTCGGCGTGGACTTCGCCGTGGCCGACGCCATCGCCATCAGCATGGGCTTCGGCGGCGACGACCCCTGCCGCCTGCGGGCGGCCATCGAGTACGAGCTGGCCCACAACGCCGGAAACGGCCACGTGTTCCTGCCCCGTGAGAAGCTGCTGGCCGCCACGGCCCAGCTGGTGGACGTGGACACGGACATGGTGGAGACGGCGCTGGACAAGCTCATCGACAGCTTCGCCGTGGTGGAGAAGCCCATCGCCAACGTCCGGGGCTGCTACCTGCCCCGGCTGTATCAGGCGGAGACGTTTGTGGCCCAGCGTCTGCTGTCCATGCTCCGCGCCCCCGTGGAGCAGCTGCGCCAGGTGGACAAAACCATCGACGCCATCGAAAAGGAGCAGGGCGTGTCCTACGCGCCCCCCCAGCGTCAGGCGGTGCGTATGGCGGCGGAGGGCGGCGTGCTGCTGCTCACCGGCGGGCCGGGCACGGGCAAGACCACGTCCCTGCGGGGCATCGTGGCGCTGTACCGCCGCATGGGGCTGGACGTGGCGCTGCTGGCGCCCACCGGCCGGGCGGCCAAGCGGTTGGGCGAGGTGACGGACTGCGACGCCCAGACCATCCACCGTGCCCTGGGCATGAGCTACAACGACCTGACCGGTCAGGCGGCCTTCAAAAAGAACGGCGGCGACCCGCTGGAGGCCCACGCCGTCATCGTGGACGAGATGAGCATGGTGGACCTGGAGCTGATGCAGGCGCTGCTGGAAGCGCTGCGCCCCGGCTGCCGGCTGGTGCTGGTGGGCGATCCGGACCAGCTGCCCTCCGTGGGCGCCGGCAACGTGCTGGGCGATCTGCTCCGCAGCACCGTCGTGCCCACCGTGTCCCTGACCCAGGTATTCCGCCAGGCGGAGCAGTCCGCCATCATCCGCAACGCCCACGCCGTCAACATGGGCCAGCCGCCCCAGCTGGACAGCAACCAGGGGGATTTCTTCTTTCTGTGCCGCCGCTCACCGGACAGGCTGGTGCAGACGGTGGTGGAGCTGTGCCGCGACCGGCTGCCCAGGAACATGAACATCCCCGCCGAGCAGATACAGGTGCTGTCCCCCACCCGAAAGGGCGCTTGCGGCACGGCGGCCTTGAACCGCGCGCTGCAGGCGGCGCTGAACCCGCCGTCGCCCCAGAAGCGGCAGAAGCAGTGGGGCGACGTGACGTTCCGGGTAGGCGACCGGGTCATGCAGACGAAAAACAACTACGATGTGCTGTGGGAAAAGGACGACGGCACGGCAGGCAGCGGCATCTTCAACGGCGACGTGGGCGTCATCCAGGACATCGACAGCTCCGGCGAGCTGATCGTCCTCCGCTTTGACGACCGCACCGCCACCTACACCGCCGACCTGCTGTCCCAGCTGGACATGGCCTATGCCATCACCGTACATAAATCCCAGGGCAGCGAGTACCCTGCCGTCATTCTGGTGTCCGCCCCCGCCGCGCCGTCGCTGATGGTGCGGGGCGTGCTGTATACCGCCATCACCCGCGCCCGCCGGATGCTCATCATGGTGGGCGACGATGCCGTTCCCGCCAGAATGGCGGAAAACGACCGCCAGCAGCGCCGCTACAGCGGCCTGCGCCGCCGCTTGAAGGAGGGCATGACATGAATCTCAACGACTCCCTGAACCAAATGTCCAAGGATCTGCTGGACTTCTTCTTTCCCCGTCACTGCCCGTTCTGCGGGCGCGTCTCCGAAAAAGCGCTGCTGTGCGAGCAGTGCGCCCGGACGCTGCCCCGGTGTGCGGAGGTCCGCACCGGCCCATTCGGTGAGTGCGCCGCGCCGCTGTACTATGAGGATGCCGTCCGTGACGCTCTTCTCGCCTTCAAGTTCCGGGGTAAGGTGGAAAACCTCAACTGCTTCGGCGCGCTGATGGCGGAGACGGCGGCCAGCGCCTTTGCCGACCGCTTTGACGCCGTCACCTGGACGCCGGTGAGCCGGAAGCGTCTGAAAAAGCGTGGCTTCGACCAGTCCCGGATGCTCTGTGCCGGCCTGTGTGTGGACTGGCACACCCAGCCGCTGGAGACGCTGCGCAAAACGCGGGATAACCCTCCCCAGTCCGGTCTGGAGGATGCGGCGGAGCGCCGGGCCAACGTGCTGGGCGCATACGAGCCTGTTGACCCGGCAGCCTTCCGTGGGAAGCGTCTGCTGCTCATCGACGACATCCTCACCACCGGCGCGACGCTGACGGAGTGCGTCCGGGTACTGAAGGACGCCGGGGCGGCGGACGTGGTGTGCCTGACGCTGGCCATGGTCCGTGAGAAATAGGTATGGAACGCCGCCGTCGTGTGTAAAATACAGAAAATCGCAGGTTTTTTATTTCCACCGTTGCAAAACGCGCTCCCAGCCGGTATAATACTGAGTTAGACCAACAGTGGGCGCGCCGCGCCCTGAACCATACCATTTAGAGAAAACAGAGGTGCAGTCATTATGTGTTCTATTGCTAAAGACATCGGTATCGACCTGGGTACCGCTTCCGTGCTGGTCTACGTCAAGGGCAAGGGCGTGGTGCTGAACGAGCCGTCCGTGGTGGCCATTGACAAGAATACCGGCAAGCTGCTGAAGGTGGGCGCCGAGGCCCAGGCCATGCTGGGCCGTACCCCCGGCAACATCGTGGCCATCCGTCCCCTGCGGGAGGGCGTCATCTCCGACTACGACATGACCGAGCGTATGCTCCGCGAGTTCCTGCACAAGGTGGTGGGCGGCTTCCAGCTGTTCAAGCCCCGCGTCATCATCTGCGTACCCTCCGGCATCACCGAGGTAGAGGAGCGTGCCGTGGTGGACGCCGGCATCCAGGCCGGTGCGCGCCGGGTGTACCTCATCGAAGAGCCTGTGGCGGCGGCCATCGGCGCGGGTATCGACATCTCCAAGCCCGACGGCCACATGGTGGTGGACATCGGCGGCGGCACCAGCGATATCGCCGTCATCTCCCTCAGCGGCGTGGTGGAGAGCGCCTCCATCAAGGTGGCCGGCGACCAGTTCAACGAGTCCATCGTCAAGTATATGCGCCGCAAGCACAACGTGCTGGTGGGCGAACGCACCGCCGAGCTGATGAAGATGGAGATCGGCTGCGTGTTCCCCAAGGAGCAGGAGAGCACCATCGAGATCAAGGGCCGCTGCCTGATGACCGGTCTGCCCAAGGTCATCAACGTCAGCTCCACGGAGATGCTGGAGGCCTTTGAAGAGCCGGTGGAGCGCATCCTGGAGGCCGTTCACGGCGTGCTGGAGCGCACCCCGCCGGAGCTGGTGGCCGACATCTCCAACAACGGCATCGTCATGACCGGCGGCGGCAGCCTGGTGGATGGCTTTGACAAGCTCATCGAGGCCCGCACCGGCATCCACACCGTGGTGGCCGAGGGGGCGATCTCCTGCGTGGCCGAGGGCACAGGCAGGAGTCTGGACTCCCTGAACTCCATGACCGACGGCACCGTGAACCTGTCCCGCCGCCGTCAGATGAACTGATCATAAAAGGGCCGCCCGAGGGCGGCCCTTTTTTCATTTTCCTATTGAAAATCGGCTGAAAAAGCGCTACTATAATGCCACAAAAGGTGAAGGAGGATACAGTATGAAGTTTTCCAGCAAGGTCCTGAAATGCGGGCTCTCGCCCATGCGCAAGTTCCACCCCTACGCCGTGGCCGCCGAGGCCAAGGGCAAGAAGATCTACCATCTGAACATCGGCCAGCCGGACATTGAAACGCCCAAGGCGTATTTTGACGCCGTGAAGCACTTCGACCTGCCGGTGCTGGAGTACTCCCCCTCCCCCGGCATCCCCGCCCTCATCGACGCCATCCAGAAGTACTACGATGATCTGGATATGCACTTTGAAAAGGGTGACATTCTCATCACCAACGGCGGCAGTGAGGCTTTGCAGATCGCCATGAACTGCATCCTGGACGACGGCGACGAGATCCTGATCCCCGAGCCGTTCTATCCCAACTACAACACCATGGCCTATACCTGCGGCGCGAAGATCCACCCCATCCCCACCTCCCCCCACGATGGCTACCACTACGCTGACCGGGCCAAGGTGGAGGCCGAGATCAACGAGCACACCCGCGCCATCATGGTCACCAACCCCGGCAACCCCACCGGCTGCGTCCTGACCCCCGAGGAGATGCGCATGATGGTGGACATCGCCAAGGCCCACGACCTGTTCATCATCGGCGACGAGGCCTACCGTGAGTTCGTCTACGCCGGTGAGCCCCTGCAATCCATGGGCCAGTTCGCCGATGCCGCCGAAAACGTCATCGTCATCGACACCGTGTCCAAGCGGTTCTCCGCCTGCGGCGCGCGCATCGGCTGCCTCATCTCCCGCAACAAGGAGCTGATGGCCCAGGCCATGAAATACGCCCAGTGCCGCCTCTCCGTCCCCACCATCGACCAGGTGGCCTCCGCCGCCCTGTATACCGTGGGCCCGGATTACTTCGCCGCCGTCCGCGACGAATACAAGCGCCGCCGCGACACCGTCATCCGTAAGCTCCACCAGATCCCCGGCGTGGTCTGCGAGTGCCCCAAGGGCGCGTTCTACGTCATGGCCGCCCTGCCGGTGGACGACGCCGACACGTTCCAAAAGTGGCTGCTGGAGGAATTCGATGACAACGGCGACACCGTCATGTTCGCCCCCGGCGAGCCGTTCTACGCCACCCCCGGCAAGGGCAAGAACGAGATCCGCATCGCCTACGTGCTCAAGCAGGAGGCCCTGGAGCGGGCCATGGACCTGCTGGCCAAGGGCATCGCCGCCTACAACGCCAGATAACAACAGGCGTACGATCTGACCGCGTATAAAAAGGCCGCCATCTCAAGGAGAGCCGTTCGCTCACTGAGATGGCGGCCTTTTATTTTGCGGCATACTCTCACCCGCCCAGATACGCCTTCTTGATGGTGTCGCTCTCTAACAGCGCCGCGCCGCTTCCCTCGGTGACGATACGCCCCGTCTCCAGCACGTACCCCCGATCCGCCACAGCCAGCGCCGCCTGTGCGTTCTGCTCCACCAGCAAAATGGTCGTGCCGTCGGCGTGAAGCTGCCGGATGATCTCGAATATCTGCTCCACCAACAGCGGTGCAAGCCCCATGGACGGCTCGTCCAGCATCAGCAGCTTGGGATGGCTCATCAGCGCCCGGCCCATAGCCAGCATCTGCTGCTCGCCGCCGGACAGCGTCCCGGCCACCTGCCTGCGCCGCTCCTTCAGCCGGGGAAACCTCTCATACACCCGCTCCATATCCGCGCTCAGGTCGCCGCCCCGGCAGTAGCCGCCCATATCCAGGTTCTCCTGCACGGTCATCTGCTGGAAGATCCGCCGTCCCTCCGGCACGAGGGCCATACCCCGCCCCACCAGCCTGTGTCCGGGCACGTGCCGCAGCTCCTCGCCCATAAAGCGCATGCTGCCCGTCCGGCTGTGCAGCAGCCCCGCCACGGTGTTCAGCGTGGTAGACTTGCCCGCGCCGTTAGCGCCGATCAGCGTCACCACCTCGCCCTGCTCCACGCGGAAGGACACGTCCTTCACCGCGTGGATGCTGCCGTAGTACACGTTGATGCTCTCCACCTGCAAAACGGTGCTCATGCCCTCGCCTCCTTTTTCCTGCCCAGATACGCCTCGATGACCGCCGGATCGGCCTGAATGTCCGCCGGCGTGCCCTTGGCGATGATGTGCCCGAAGTTCAGCACGCAGATGCCCTCACAGATGTTCATCACCAGGCTCATGTCGTGCTCGATGAGCAGCACCGCGATCTGAAACATATCCCGGATCTTCCGGATGTTCTCCATCAGCTCCGCCGTCTCCGACGGGTTCATGCCCGCCGCCGGCTCGTCCAGCAGCAGCAGACACGGGTTGGACGCCAGCGCCCGCAAAATCTCCAGCCGCCGCTGGGCACCGTAGGGCAGCGACCCGGCCCGCTCGTCGGCGTGGCTCTCCATGTGAAAGATGCTCAGCAGCTCCTCCGTCCGCTCCCGGGCGATGCGCTCCTCCCGGGCGTACCGGGGGAAGTGCAGGATGCTCCCCGCCAGCCCGTAGCGCACCGAGTCGTTCATGGCCACCATCAGGTTTTCCGCCACCGTCAGGTCGCTGAACAGCCGGATGTTCTGGAACGTCCGGGCGATGCCCGCCTTGTTCACCTGCGCCGTGGTCATGCTGTGGGTGTCCTTGCCGTCCAGCAGGATCGCCCCCGCCGTGGGCTGATACACCTTCGTCAGCAGGTTGAACACCGTGGTCTTGCCCGCGCCGTTAGGCCCGATCAGCCCCGCGATCTCCGTCCTGCCGATGGTCAGGTCGAAGTCCTCCACCGCCTTCAGGCCGCCGAAGGTCACGCCCAGCCCCACGCACTCCAGCACCGGGGACTTGTCGATGTCCCGCTCCGGCAGCAGCACCGAGGAGGGCCGCTGCACCAATTTCGTTTTCCCGCTCACAGCGCCGCACGCTCCTTTCTCTTGGGGGTCAGCTTCTCACGGGCAGAGCCGAAGAACCGCTTCATCGTCGGATTGTTGGTGGCCTGCATCACCAGGATCAGCACGATGGCGTACACCAGCATCCGGTAGTCCGCCACCTCCCGCAGCGCCTCCGGCAGCACCGTCAGCACGATGGCGGACACCACCGAGCCGGGCACGCTGCCCATGCCGCCCAGCACCACGATGACCAGGATCTCAATGGACATATTGTAGTCGAAGGCCGCCGCCTTGATGTTGGCCAGCGAGTGGCCGTACAGCACGCCGGCACACCCGGCGAAGAACGCCGCGATGACGAACACCGCCAGCTTGTACCACGTCACGTTCAGTCCCACGGACTCCGCCGCGATGCGGTTGTCCCGGATGGCCATGATGGCCCGGCCGTACTTGGACCGCTTCAGGTTCAGCATCACCGCCACCGTCAGCAGCACCAGCACCGCGCCGTAGGGCAGCAGCTCCTTCGCCCCGGCATACACCGCCGAGGTATTCAGGCCCAGCGCCCCGCCGGTAAAGCTCAGGTTCGTGATCACATTCTTGATGATCTCGCCGCAGGCCAGCGTCACGATGGCCAGATAGTCGCCCCGCAGCCGCAGGGCCGGCAGTCCCACCAGCAGCCCGAACACCGCCGCCGTCAGACCGCCCGCCAGCATACTCACCGGCAGCCGCACCGCCAGCGGCAGCGCCGTTTCCGCCAGCGCCAGCGCCACCAGACACCCGGAGAACAGCCCCACGGACATGAACCCCGCGTGGCCCAGACTCAGCTCACCCAGCAGCCCCACCACTAAGTTCAGCGACACGGCCATCACGATATAGACCGCCGTGGGGATCAGCATATTCGTCACCTGCCGGGTCAGATGCCCGGTATACAGCAGCGCCGCCATCACCGCCAACAGCGCGGCCACCGCCGCCGCCGTCATCAGATCGGAGCGCTGTCTTTTTTTCTGCGTCAGCTGCATTTCCTTCACCTCACACCTTCTCCTGTATGGGCTTTCCCAGCAGTCCCGTGGGCTTCACCACCAGCACCGCCACCAGCACGGCAAACACGATGGCGTCCGCCCACAGCGTGGAGATATACGTCTTGGACGCCTGCTCGATGAGCCCCAGCAAAATACCGCCCAGCATCGCGCCGGGGATCGACCCGATACCGCCGAACACCGCCGCCGTAAACGCCTTGATGCCGGGCATCGCGCCGGTGGTAGGCTTGATATACACATAGGTCATGCCGTAGAACATACTGGCGAACGCCGCCAGCGCCGAGCCGATGGCAAACGTCAGCGTGATGGTCCGATCCACGCTGATGCCCATCAGCGTGGCCGCGTCCTTGTCCTCAGACACCGCCCGCATGGCCTTGCCCAGCTTCGTCCGGTCGATGAACAGCGTCAGCGCCACCATCAGCACCGCCGTCACGCCCAGCGTCAGCACCGTAATGCCATCCACCTGCACGCCGCCCACGGTGAAGCTGCCCAGCTTCACCAGCGTGGGATAGGCCATCTGCTGCGACCCGAAGAGCAGCAGCGCCGCGTTCTGCAAAAGGTAGCTGACGCCGATGGCGGTGATGAGCACGCTCAGGGGGGCTGCCTGCCGCAGCGGCTTGTAGGCGCAGAACTCGATGACCACGCCCAGCACCGCACACACCGCGATGCTGACGATCACCGTCACCCACGGAGACAGCCCCAGCTGCGCCACCGCCACAATGCCGCTGTATGCGCCCACCATGATCACGTCACCGTGGGCGAAGTTCAGCATTTTGGCGATGCCGTAGACCATCGTGTAGCCCAGCGCGATCAGCGCGTAAATGCTTCCCAGGCTCAGACCGCTTATCAAGGTTTGTATCAAATTCGTCATAGTCGTCATTCCTTTGCGTCATCTGCGTTGCGCCTGTCCCGCCCTCCCGGCGCGAAGCCGGGAGGGCAGTCGGCTATGTGAGGAAGGTAGAATGAAAGCTGGTTTATGCTGCGTTTTGGCCGAACAGCGTGCCCACACCGTCCTTGTAGAGGATGGCGCTGGCGGCCTTGTTGGTGTTGCCGTCTGCGGTCCAGGTCATCGTACCGGTCACGCCCTCCACGGTCAGGGAGGTCATCACTGCGGCCAGGTCAGCGCCGGAGACGCTGCCGCCGACGGCCTCCACAGCGGCCTTCACCACGTACACGGCGTCATAGGCGTCCGCTGCGAACTGGTCGGGGGTGGCGCTGTACTTCGCCTCGTAGGCTTTTACAAAGGCCTGCACGTTGGCGGCAGTGGAGTCAGCGGCAAAGGGGGTCATCATCAGCACGTTGTCCGCGATGGTCACGTCCTGGCTCACCTTGCCCAGGATGCCGTCCAACCCATCCGCACCGAAGAAGTACACATCCTCCGCGAACTTACCCTTGGCCTGGGTCAGGAACGTGGAAGCCTCCTCGGCATAGATGGGGATGAACACCACCTTCACGCCGGCGTTGACCAGCGCGTTCACCTGGGTGGAAAAGTCGGTGTTGGTGGCGGTGGTAAAGGTCTGGGTCTCCTTGATGGTCACGCCGGTCTTGGCACACTCGGCCACAAAGGCGTTATACAGGCCGGCGGAGTAGTCGTTGTCGCTCTGATAGAACACACCCACCTCTGTGGCCAGCTGGTTGTCGTTCAGATAGTCCGCCGCGGCCGTGCCCTGATAGGAGTCGTAGAAGCACACCCGGAAGGCCTTGTCGTTGCCGTCGATGCACTTGTCGGCAGAGCCGGTGGTCTCCATGATGAACACATCGTCCGCCTTGGCCGCCGTCACCACGGAGGCCGTCTCACCGGACAGCACGCCGCCCAGGAATACGTTCATGCCCCAGTCCATCAGCTTGCCGTAGGCCGCCACAGCGCTCTCGGGGTCGCCCTGGGAGTCCTGGAAGCTCAGCTCCAGCTGCTTGCCGCTCACGCCGCCTGCGGCGTTGATCTCATCCACGGCCAGCTGCGCACCGTGCTGCACGGACAGCCCATAGTTGGCATAGCCTCCGGTCAGCGGGCCTACGCCGCCCAGCTTAATGGTCTCCACACCGCTGTCCCCGCCGTTATTGCCGGCGTCGCCGCTGTCGTTCTTGCTGCCGCAGGCCATCAGGCTCAACGCCATCACACAGGCCATCAACATGGCAAATACTCTCTTTTTCATGATTTCGTTCTCCTTTGCATTTTTTGAGGAATTATTGTCCTTCGGCCCTGCCGGAGGCATACAAAAAAGCGGCCCCGCCAACTGGCGGAGCCGCTTTGCTGTATCATGTATCAGCGTGTCATGCGGTTATCCGTGCCAATGGCGTATGCGTAAAGCCGGCCAGTACGACGACCAGCAGCAGAGCGCAAATAATAATGGACGCCATAATCATGGCGCCCAGCACGGACAGAATGACAGTATGAGAAGCGGCACAGGCGCAGCAGGAAGCAGCGCCGGCGCAGGCGGCGGTCATCATGGTATTCATCTTGCGGTTCATGGTGCGGGTCATGGCGGCCGCCTCCCTTCGCTTCAAATGTGATGGGCACATTGTAGCAAAGTCGATTTCCAAAGTCAACCGCCTTTTTGCCAAAAAACTCATCATTTCACACAATTTGCCACTATATACATTATGCACATTGCACAAGTACAGTCTCCCCCTCCCCCAGCAAAAAAGCCTGTGACCTCCCGGTCACAGGCTTTTTCATATTTCTCTTATCCGAAGAATCCGCCCATATCCGGCGGCCGATCGTCGGTCTCCGTCGGTCCGTTATCGTCCCGGTCGTTGCCCACGTCGTCGTCCTCCGGCGCGCCCGGCATATTGGCGTTGTTGTTCTGGTCGTCGCCAAAGAACCCGCCGTAGCCCACCATCATGAAGGCGTCCTCCACCACGATGTCCTCATGGCCCTCGATCAGCTCGCGCTGGTAGTTCAGCAGCGAACCGACCACGGTGGTCACATTGCCGTCCTCATCCGTCATGTTGGCGGTATAGGTGGGCGACGTATGCATGGTGCAGACGGTGGTAGGCGCGTTGTCCGTGGCGCACAGCGCCGTATAGACCCGGCTGCCCCGCACGTCCAGAGCGCAGTTCTCCGACGCCAGCATACCGCTGTCGGCGCAGACCGACACCGATGTCAGTCCGGAGCAGGAGAAGAAGTCCTTGTCCGGCAGATCCTCGTGGATGGCGCTCATCACCTTGCGGAAGATGGCGGAGCAGGGGTTGCCGCTGGCCACGATCTGCTGGTTGTGCTGATAGCCCGCCCACACAGCGCAGGTGTAGTAGGGCGTATAGCCCACGAAATAGCGTTCCTTGTTGCTGTTGGTCGAACCGGTCTTGCCGGCGATGTGCATCCCGCTGAACTGGGCCTCGTTGCCCGTGCCGACCCGCGCCACCTCCTGCAGCAGCTTATTCATGATCGCCGCCGTGGTGTTCTTGATGGCCACGTTGGACTGGGCCTCGTTCTCCAGTATCACGTTGCCGTTGGCGTCCTCCACCCGGATGAACGTCCGGGGCTTGGTGTAGATGCCCTCGTTGACGAAGGTGGCGAAGGCCGCCGCCATCTCCTCCGTGGTCACGCCCTTCTCAAAGCCGCCCAGCGCCATGTTGCCCACCTGCTGGGAGTCGGTGAACGTCAGGTTCTCAAATCCCAGCTTATCCACCAGGAAGTCGTAGGAGCGCCCCACGCCGTAGGCCAGGTTCGTCCGTACCGCGCAGGTGTTCAGGGACTGGGCCAGCGCCGTGTGCAGCGCCGTCAGTCCGCGATAGCGCCAGTCGAAGTTCCGCGGCCACACGTCGCCGTTGAGCAGCATGGGATAGTCGTCGATAACGCTTGCGCCGTTGAGCGTGCCGTCATCCAGCGCCGGGGCGTAGGTGGACAGGGGCTTGATGGCAGAACCGCACTGCCGTGCGTTCACCGCCCAGTTCCAGCCCCGGTCGGCCCGCTTCTCGCCGGCGCCGCCGATCATGGCCACCACGTAGCCGTTGGTGGGATCGACGATCGTCAGCGCGATCTGCAGCTGATCCGTGCTCTTATTTCCCTCGCTGTCGGTATAGCTGGCGGTGTAGGGGATGTTGTCCAGATCATAGCACACGTCCTCCGCGATCTTCTGGAACTTGGGGTTCTGTGTGGTGTAGATCTTATATCCCTTACCGTAGACCATATTGACAGCCTGTTCGTATGCCGACACGGTCTTACCGGTGTCACTGTTCACCTTATCCGTCAGGCCCAGCTTCTCCACCAGCGCCTCCGCCACGTCGTCGATCAAGGCGTCGGTGAACCAGGAGTTCTCCGCCGGGAGCAGGTTCTCTTCTTCCTCGTCGGCAGCGGTGTCGGTGTCCGTCTCGTCCGTGGTATCCTCCGTGGGGCTCAGCTTGTCCGGGTCGCTGCCCACGTACTTGCCGGTGATGGTGTAGCCGTCGGAGAATACCACATCCTCGTTCTTGGCCGCCTCATAGGTGGCCTCGTCGATCTTGCCCTGCTCCAGCATGGCCTCCAGCACCAGCAGCTGCCGCTCCCGGTTGTTCTCCCGCGTCCAGTCGTTGCGGATGGGGTCAAACCGAGACGGGTTGTTGGTGATGGCCACCAGGCTGGCGCTCTCCGCCAGCGTCAGCTCGCTCACGTCCTTGTTGAAGTACTTCTTGGACGCCGTCACCACGCCGTAGCAGCGGTTTCCGAAGAACACCTCGTTCAGGTACGCCTCCAGGATCTCGTCCTTCTCGTACCGCTTCTCCAGCTCCAGCGCCTGATAGATCTCCGTCACCTTGCGCTTCACCGTCACCTGGTTGTTGCCGGTGACGTTCTTGATGAGCTGCTGGGTGATGGTCGAGCCGCCCTGCACGCTGCTTCCCGTCAGGGTGCGGAAAATAGCCCGGGTCGTGCCCTTCCAGTCCACGCCGTGATGGGACTCAAAGCGCTTGTCCTCGATGGCGATGACCGCCTCCTGCAAGTGCTTGGGGATGTTGTCCAGATCGGTCCAGATGCGGTCCTCCGCGTTCATGAACAGCGTCTGATACATGACCCACTCCTGGGTATCCGGGTCCTGATAGTACAGCTCCGTGGAGACGCTGGCCTCGAACTCGTCCAGATACACCTCCACCTTTCCCCGCAGGGCACTGTTGACGTATGCCATAAAGATCCCGGCAAAGATGGCCATGGTCAGCACGCCCATAGGGATTCCTGTCAGCGCGTTGATCATGGTGGAAATGCCGCTGACCCCACCTGGAGCGATCTCATTGGGAGCGGTAAAACAGTAGATTCCGCCAGCATACAAAAAAGTCCCT
>ENA-UEOI01001065-UEOI01001065.1-human-gut-metagenome-genome-assembly--contig:-NODE-1065-length-25229-cov-15.074746_pt1 | contig 25229 bp, 14 predicted proteins | sample MGYA00242883_ERZ507882 | MGnify/ENA primary metagenome ERZ507882 (study PRJEB26167, sample SAMN06115502) | human gut metagenome | host: Homo sapiens | place: China:Chongqing | collected 2015-07-29...
ACCCCCGAGGTGCTGCAGAAGCGTGTAATGGAGCAGGCTGAATGGAAGCTGCTGCCGAAGGCTGTGGCAATGGTTTGTAATGGAGAGATAAAGTAAGGGACAGCAGAGCGTTATTTCAGCCGTGACGGAGAGGACAAGGACGCTGCCCGACGTAAACGGGCTTGCCCTCTCAGGCGCTTCGCACCAGCTCCCCCAAAGGGGGAGCCAAAGGCGCTCTTGATAAAGGAGAATAACAATGGAGAAGATCAACCTGAACGAATATCTGGCCGCGAACGAGTACCCCGGCCGCGGCATCGCGGTGGCAAAGGCTCCGGATGGCCGTCAGATGTTCATCGGCTATTTCATCATGGGCCGCAGCGAGAACAGCCGCAACCGCGTCTTCGACCCGGTGCCGGAGCGCGGCGGCATCTGCACCATGGCTGCCGACCCGGCCAAGCTCGAGGACCCCAGCCTCATCATCTATAACCCCGTGCTGACCCTCGGCAAGACCCATATCGTCACCAACGGCGACCAGACCGACACCATCTTTGACGAGATGAGCCGGGGCAAGAGTTTCGCCGACGCCCTGCGCACCCGCACCTTTGAGCCGGACGAGCCCAACTACACCCCCCGCATCTCCGCTGTGGTGTACGCCGACGGCAGCTACCAGATGAGCATCCTCAAGTCTGCCGACGGCAACGGTGAGAGCGTCCAGCGCTATTTCTTCGACTACCCCCAGCCCGTGGCCGGTGAAGGCCACTTCATCAGCACCTACAAGCACAACGGCAATCCCATCCCAAGCTTTGAGGGAGAGCCGCTCCGCTTCGCCTGCCCCCGCACCATTGGCGACTTCGCCCACGGCCTGTGGCAGAACCTGAACCCCGACAACAAGGTCAGCCTCTTCGCCCGGGTCATCGACCTGGAGACCGGCGAGAGCGGCGACATGATCTTCAACAAATACGACGCTGTGTGCAGCGACCTCGACGACCCTGAGGAGCCGGAGCTGCTGCCCGAAGAGCTGGAACTGCTCAAAAAGCTCGACGCCGAGGAAGAATAACCTAAGACACAAGGAGGATGCACCAATGAATGAACTCGCACTGAAGTACGGCTGCAACCCCAACCAGAAGCCCAGCCGCATCTATATGGAGGATGGCTCTGACCTGCCCGTCACCGTCCTGAACGGCAAGCCCGGCTACATCAATTTTCTGGATGCCCTGAACTCCATCCAGCTGGTGAAGGAGCTGAAGGAGGCCTGCGGCCTGCCCGCTGCCGCTTCTTTCAAGCACGTCTCCCCGGCTGGCGCAGCTCTCGGTCTGCCTCTGAGCGAGGTGGAGCGGAAGATGTACCACATCGCCCCGGACATGGAGCTTTCGCCGCTGGCCTGCGCTTATGCCCGCGCCCGCGGTGCGGACCGGATGTCCTCCTTCGGCGACTGGATCGCCCTCTCTGACGTCTGCGATGTGCCGACTGCAAAGCTCATCCAGCACGAAGTGTCTGACGGCATCATCGCCCCGGGCTATGAGCCGGAGGCACTGACCATCCTCGCCGGAAAGAAGAAGGGCAATTACAACGTGGTCGCCATTGACCCGGCCTACAAGCCGAACCCCGTGGAGCACAAGCAGGTCTACGGCATCACCTTCGAGCAGGGCCGCAACGAGCTGGCCATCAACGCCGACACCATGCTGACCAACTGGGTCACCGAGAACAAGACCGTGACCGAGGAGCAGAAGCGCGACCTCATCATTGCCCTCATCACCCTGAAATATACCCAGTCCAACAGCGTCTGCTACACCGCAGGCGGCCAGACCATCGGCGTGGGCGCCGGCCAGCAGAGCCGCATCCACTGCACCCGTCTGGCAGGCCAGAAGGCCGACAACTGGCAGCTGCGCCATATGCCGAAGGTGCTGGAGCTGCCCTTCCGTGACGATGTGGCAAAGCCCAACCGCGACAACGCCATTGATGTTTACATCGGCGACACCCCCGAGGACGTCATCGGTGACGACGTCTGGGCCGAGACCTTCACCCGTCAGCCCGAGCCGCTGACCGCTGAGGAAAAGAAAGAGTACCTGAGCCATGTCACCGGCGTCTGCCTCGGCTCGGATGCGTTCTTCCCCTTCGGCGACAACATCGAGCGCGCACGCCGTTCCGGCGTGACGGCCATCGTCCAGCCCGGCGGCTCCATCCGCGACCAGCAGGTCATCGACACCTGCAACAAGTACGGCATCGCAATGGCATTCTGCGGCATCCGGCTGTTCCATCACTAAGGGGGCATAAAAATGGCAAAAAAAATTCTGGTCGTTGGCGGCGGCGGACGCGAGCACGCCATCATCAAGGCATTGAAGAAGAGCCCCGACTGCGGCGAAGTCTGGTGTGCGCCCGGCAACGGCGGCATCGGCTATGACGCCCACTGCGTCAACATCAAGGCCACCGACGTGGAAACGATGGTCGGCTTTGCGGAGACGGAAAAGTTCGACTACGTCGTGGTGGCTCAGGACGACCCGCTGGCACTGGGCATGGTGGATGCGCTGGCGGCAGTCGGCATCCCGGCTTTCGGCCCGGACAAGGCCGCTGCCCGCATCGAGGCATCCAAGGTCTTTTCGAAAGACCTCATGAAGAAGTACGGCATCCCCACCGCAAAGTATGAGACCTTCGACGACCCCGCCAAGGTCATGGAGTATATCAAGGCTGAGGGCAAATACCCGGTGGTCATCAAGGCCGACGGCCTTGCGCTTGGCAAGGGCGTGCTCATCTGCGAGAACGAAGAGCAGGCCGCCGAGGGCGTCAAGGAGATCATGCTGGACAAGAAGTTCGGCGCTTCCGGCAACCATGTCGTGGTGGAAGAGTTCCTCACCGGCCCTGAGGTCAGTGTGCTGAGTTTCACCGACGGCAAGGTGGTCAAGCCTATGGTCTCCTCCATGGACCACAAGCGCGCCAACGACCACGACACCGGCCTGAACACCGGCGGCATGGGTACCGTCGCGCCGAACCCCTATTACACTCCGGCCATCGCTGCCGAGTGCATGGAGAAAATTTTCCTGCCCACCATCAAGGCCATGAACGCTGAGGGCTGCCCCTTCAAGGGCTGCCTCTACTTCGGCCTGATGCTCACCCCGGACGGCCCGAAGGTCATCGAGTACAACTGCCGCTTCGGCGACCCTGAGACTCAGGTGGTGCTGCCCCTGCTGGAAAGCGACCTGCTCAAGGTCATGACCGCCTGCACCGAGGGGACGCTGGCCGACACCGAGGTCAGGTTCTCCGACGGCGCTGCCGCCTGCGTCATCCTCGCTTCCGGCGGCTACCCGGTGGCCTACGAGAAGGGCAAGCCCATCACCGGTCTGGTGGACGGTCAGCTGCCCGATGAGCCGAACGTCACGGTCTACCACTCCGGCACGGCCATCACCGAGGACGGCCAGCTCGTCACCAACGGTGGCCGTGTGCTGGGTGTGACGGCCACCGCGCCCGGCCTGCCCCGCGCCATCTCCATCGCCTACGAGGCGGCGGAGCACATCCACTTCGACAAGCTGCACAAGCGCACCGACATCGGGATGCGGGCGCTGAAAGCGCTGGCAGAGAAAGAATAAACCTCTCAGTCTGCTTCGCAGACAGCTCCCCTACCGAGGGGAGCCTCTGGCGAAGAGATGAAGTTTTCCGGTATGCCAAGGCCTCCCCTCGCTAGGGCAACGACGACGACCGCCGCCGGTGGCGGAAGCAGGGAGGAGTTGTTGGGGCCGCGGTCAGCAATACGCAAGCAAAGCGAAGCGGATGCTGGGTACCGCAACCCGGACAATGGCACGGCGTTAGCCGTGACGGAGAGGTTTAGCCCGGAAGAAGAAATCGATACAGGAGGGAAATACCCAATGGTATATCGTATCTATGTTGAAAAGAAACCCGGCTTCGACGGCGAGGCCCAGAGCCTGCGCAATGAGCTCGTCTCTCTGCTGGGCATCAAGGAGCTGAACGGTCTGCGTCTGCTCAACCGCTACGACGTGGAGGGCATCGACGAGGCTCTGTTCGAGCAGTGCGTCCCCACCGTGTTCAGTGAGCCGCCGGTGGATAACACCTATGCCGAGCTGCCTGTCTCCGACGGCGTGTCTTTCGCCGTGGAGTATCTGCCCGGCCAGTTCGACCAGCGCGCCGACTCTGCCGCCGAGTGCATCCAGCTCATCAGCCAGGGCGACCGCCCGCTGGTGCGCTCTGCCCGCGTCTACCTGCTGGAAGGCACCCTGACCGATGAGCAGGTGGCTGAGATCAAGAAATACGTCATCAACCCGGTGGAGGCCCGCGAGGCTTCGCTGGACACCAAGGCTACCCTGAAGATGGAGTATCCCGTCCCCACCGAAGTGAAGGTGCTGGACGGCTTCAACGAGCTGGATGAGGCAGGCCTGAAAAAGTTCATCGACGAGAAGGGCCTCGCCATGGACCTGGGCGACATCAAGTTCTGCCAGGAGTATTTCCGCTCGGAGAAGCGCGACCCGACCATCACCGAGATCAGGATGATCGACACCTACTGGTCGGACCACTGCCGCCACACCACCTTCGGAACCATTCTGGATGACGTCCAGATCGACGATGCCGTGGTGCAGGAGGCCTTCGACCGCTACATGGCCATGCGCGCCGACCTTGGCCGCGAGAACAAGCCCCGCTGCATGATGGACCTGGCCACCATCGGTGCCAAGGAACTGAAAAAGCAGGGCATCCTGAAGAACCTCGACGAGTCTGAGGAGATCAACGCCTGCACCGTGAAGATCAAGTGCGACGTCAACGGCAAGGACGAGGACTGGCTGTTCCTCTTCAAAAACGAGACCCACAACCACCCGACGGAGATCGAGCCTTTCGGCGGCGCTGCCACCTGCATCGGCGGTGCGATCCGCGACCCGCTGTCCGGCCGCAGCTACGTCTATCAGGCCATGCGCGTCACCGGCGCAGGCGATCCCCTCAAGCCCGTCAGTGAGACCCTGCCCGGCAAGCTGCCCCAGCGCAAGCTGGTGACCACCGCTGCCGCCGGTTATTCCTCCTACGGCAACCAGATCGGCCTTGCTACCGGTCAGGTGGATGAGATCTATCACCCCGGCTATGTGGCAAAGCGCATGGAGATCGGCGCTGTTGTGGGCGCAACGCCCGCTTCCCACGTCCGCCGCGAATGCCCCGCTCCCGGCGACGTCATCGTCCTGCTGGGCGGCCGCACCGGCCGCGACGGCATCGGCGGTGCCACCGGTTCCTCCAAGGCCCACAAGCTGGACAGCCTCGAGCACTGCGGTGCTGAGGTCCAGAAGGGCAACGCCCCCATCGAGCGCAAGCTGCAGCGCCTGTTCCGCCGCGAGGACGCCTGCAAGATGATCAAGCGCTGCAACGACTTCGGTGCCGGCGGCGTCTCTGTCGCCATCGGCGAGCTGGCCGACGGCCTGTATATCGACCTGAACAAGGTCACCAAGAAGTATGACGGCCTCGACGGCACCGAGCTGGCCATCAGCGAGAGCCAGGAGCGTATGGCCGTGGCTCTGGCCCCTGAGGACGTAGACAAATTCATCGCCATCGCCACCGAGGAGAACCTTGAGGCCACCCCCGTGGCAAAGGTCACCGAGGAAAAGCGCCTGAACATGGTGTGGAACGGCAAGTCCATCGTCAACATCAGCCGCGAGTTTCTGAACTCCAACGGAGCTGAGAAGCACCAGAACGTCCACATCGAGAAGGGGACTGTCTGGCAGCCCCAGTGGGCCGGCGTGACCTTCGAGCAGAAGATGAAGAACATGGTGGGCGATTTGAACGTCTGCAGCAAGAAGGGCCTTTCTGAGCGGTTCGACTCCACCATCGGCGCGGCCACCGTGCTGATGCCCTTCGGCGGCGCATGCCAGCTGACCCCCCAGAACGCCATGGTCGCAAAGCTGCCCGTGGACGGCAAGACCAACACCTGCTCCGGCATGGCATGGGGCTACAACCCCTACCTCATGAGCGCCAACCAGTATGTGGGCGCACGGATGGCCGTCGTCGAGAGTGTGACCAAGCTGGTGGCCTCCGGCTTCCGCTATGAGGACGCCTACCTGACCTTCCAGGAATACTTCGAGCGCCTTGGCACTTCCCCGGAGCGCTGGGGCAAGCCGCTGGCTGCTCTGCTGGGCGCACTGGACGCACAGATCGGCCTCGGCATCGCCTCCATCGGCGGTAAGGACAGCATGTCCGGCTCCTTCGAGCAGCTGGATGTGCCTCCCACGCTGGTGTCCTTCGCCACCGCCATCGGCAAGGCCGGCCGCGTCGTCTCCACCGAGTTCAAGAAGCCGGAGAGCACCGTCGTCCTCATCCGGCCCATCCTGGACCCCGAGACCGGCTGTCCCAACTTCTTCTCCCTGAAGGCCAACTACAAGAAAGTTGAGCAGATGATGGAAGATGGCATGGTGGCCGCTGCTTCCTCTGTGGGCTATGGCGGTCTGGCCGAGGCCCTCTTCAAGATGGGTCTGGGCAACCGCATCGGCTTCAAGATGATGACCAACATGACCACCGCCGAGATGTTTGCCCCCATGTACGGCTCCATCGTGCTGGAGATGGTCTCTGACGCCCCGGCTGGTGAGCTGCTGGGCGAGACCACCGCAGACTACACCTTCGAGTGCTGCGGCGACAAGCTGGATATGGCCCAGCTGCAGGAGATCTGGGAGAGCAAGCTCGAGCCCGTCTATCCCTACCGCAAGGCCGGTCCCGCCGTCGAGAAGATCAACGGCAGCCTGACCGCCCCCGCTGCGCCCAAGATCGGCGTGGCAAAGCCGAAGGTCATCATCCCGGTCTTCCCGGGCACCAACTGCGAGTACGACACCGCCCACGCCTTTGCCCGCGCCGGTGCGGACCCCGAGGTGCTGGTCATCCGCAACCTGACCCCCGCTGACGTCACCGCCAGCTGCGAGGCACTGGTCAAGGCCATCAACGAGAGCCAGATCGTCATGCTGCCCGGCGGCTTCTCCGGCGGCGACGAGCCGGACGGCAGCGCAAAGTTCATCGCCTCCTTCTTCCGCAATCCTGCGGTCACCGAGGCAGTCCGCGACCTGCTGCAGCATCGTGATGGTCTGATGCTGGGCATCTGCAACGGCTTCCAGGCCCTCATCAAGCTGGGTCTGGCCGCTTACGGCGACATCCGCCCCATCACGGCCTGCGACCCGACCCTGACCTTCAACACCATCGGCCGCCACCAGAGTATGCTGGTGCGCACCCGCATCGCCTCCACCGGCAGCCCCTGGCTGTCCAAGTGCAGCGTGGGCGACCAGCACACCGTGGCCATCAGCCACGGTGAGGGCCGCTTCGTGGCACCTCAGAGCGTGCTGGACACCCTCATCGCCAACGGCCAGATCGCGACCCAGTACGTCGATCAGGACGGCAGCCCCAGCATGGACATGAAGTACAACCCCAACGGCTCCGTCCTCGCCATCGAGGGCATCACCAGCCCGGATGGCCGTGTCTTCGGCAAGATGGGCCATTCGGAGCGCAGCGGCGAGTACCTGTACAAGAACGTCACCGGCGACAAGTATCAGCCTATTTTCGAGGGCGGCGTGGACTATTTCAAGATTTGATGGTAAAATAGGAGAAAACCTCTCCGTCATTGCTTCGCAATGCCACCTCCCCTAACGAGGGGAGGCTTTGGCATTTCGTAAAGCTTTATCTCTTCGCCAGAGGCTCCCCTCGATAGGGGAGCTGTCGAGCGGAGCGAGACTGAGAGGTTGAGGTTTCGTAAAACTTACCCAAGGAGGACATCTTCATGTCTCAGCATGACCGTTATATCAGCCCCTTTTCCACCCGTTATGCCTCCGATGAGATGCAGTACATCTTCTCGGACGACAACAAGTTCCGCACCTGGCGCCGCCTGTGGGTGGCGCTGGCCCGGGCCGAGATGAAGCAGGGCCTGACCAATATCACCCCCGAGATGGTGGCCGAGCTGGAAGCTCATGTGGACGACATCAACTATGAAGTCGCCATCGAGCGGGAGAAGCTGGTGCGCCACGACGTCATGAGCCATGTCTACGCCTACGGCCAGCAGTGTCCCAAGGCAGCAGGCATCATCCATCTGGGTGCCACCAGCTGCTATGTCGGCGACAACACCGACATCATCGTGATGCGTCAGGGCCTCGAGCTGGTGCGCAAGAAGCTCATCGGCGTGCTGGCAAAGCTGGCAAAGTTCGCCGAGGAGTATAAGGATATGCCCTGCATGGCCTACACCCACTGCCAGCCCGCCCAGCCCACCACCGTGGGCAAGCGCGCCACCCTGTGGGCCAACGAGCTGGTGATGGACCTCAACGAGATCGACCACCGTCTGGCTACCCTGCAGCTGCGCGGCGTCAAGGGTACCACCGGCACCCAGGCTTCCTTTATGGAGCTGTTCAAGGGCGACGCCGATAAGATCCGCGCCGTGGATGCTTCCATCGCCGAGGAGATGGGCTTCGACAGCGAGGCCGTCATCCCGGTGTCCGGCCAGACCTACAGCCGCAAGGTGGACGCCTTCATCCTCAACGCACTGGCCGGCATCGGCCAGAGCTGCATGAAGTTCGCCACCGACCTGCGCCTGCTGGCCAACTTCAAGGAGATGGAAGAGCCATTTGAGAAGAACCAGATCGGTTCCTCCGCCATGCCTTACAAGCGCAACCCCATGCGCTGCGAGCGCATCTGCGCTTTGAGCCGCTACCTGATGGTGGATGTGCTCAACCCCAGCTTCACCACCGGTACGCAGTGGTTCGAGCGCACGCTGGACGACAGCGCCAACAAGCGCGTTGCCATGGCTGAGGGCTTCCTCGCCACCGACGCCATCCTGAACATCATGCTCAACGTCACCGACGGCATCGTGGTCTACCCGAAGGTCGTGCGCAGCCGTCTGATGGCTGAGCTGCCCTTCATGGCCAGCGAGAACATCATGATGCAGGCCGTGGAGAAGGGCGGCAACCGTCAGGAGCTCCACGAGCGTCTGCGCCAGCACGCCATCGCCGCCGGCAAGCAGGTCAAGGAAGAGGGTCTGCCCAACGACATGGTGGACCGCATCGCCGCCGACCCGGCCTTTGGTCTGACCAAGGAAGAGATCGTGGCGGGCCTTGTGCCGGAGAACTTTGTGGGCCGCGCTCCCCAGCAGGTGGAGGAGTTCATTGCTCACATCCTCAAGCCCATCTTTGACGCCAACCCGGATGCTGTGGAACAGCACGCAAACCTGAGCGTCTAAACGTGATTTTACAGGAAAAGAGGCTGTTGCCGCAGGCAACGGCCTCTTTTCTGCACACAGAAGGAGTTTTCATGAGACTCGATAAATATTTAGCCGAGACGGCCCAATGCACCCGGAGCGAGGCGAAGGCACTGCTGGCGAAAGGCCGCGTCACGGTCAACGGCGCGGTCTGCAAGAAAGGGGATACCCAGCTGAAAGAGGCTGACGCCGTGGCGGTGGACGGCAAAGCGCTGGCCTACCGGCAGTTCGTCTACCTTATGCTCAACAAGCCCGAGGGCGTCGTCAGCGCCTCCACCGACAAGCGGGACACGACGGTCGTGGATCTGGTGGGGGATGCCTATCCCCGGCGGGAGCTGTTCCCGGCCGGGCGGCTGGACAAGACCAGCACCGGTTTCGTCCTGCTGACGGACGACGGCGGCTTTGCCCACGACATCCTCGCGCCTAAACGCCATGTCTCCAAGACCTACACCGTCGTCATCGACACCCCGCTGACAGAAGAGATGAAGGCTGGCTTTGCCGCAGGCGTCACCCTTGCCGACGGCACGGCCCTTTCGCCGGCGGAAGTGTCCGCCCTCACCCCCGACGGGCTGACGGTCCGCGTTCTGCTCAGGCAGGGCGTGTATCATCAGATCAAGCGGATGTTCGGTGTCTACGGTGCGGGCGTCAACGCCCTGCACCGGGACGCCATCGGCGGGCTTGCGCTGGACGAGAGCCTTGCCCCGGGCCAGTGGCGGGAGCTGACAGCTGACGAGGTGGCGAAAATTACCACGGGGTAAAGGACTGCTTTTCACCCGGTTTTCAAAAAAGTATCACATTTTACCGGTAAAATAGCCCTCAGAACCACGCAGAAAGGCCCTTTTTGGCCCGAAAATGACCCCGAAAGATAATTTCACCAAGAAAGAAGAATTTTTTTTGGTGAAATATGTTGCAAAAGTAAATTCTTTTGTGTAAAATATAAAATGTAATGCGGCGAAATTGTTAAAAATCACAATCCCGCCCACCTGCGGTTTGCACAAGAGAGGAAAAGGGGTATCCATTTATGGCCAATAGAGTATTTCAGAGCGTGATCTACCAGATGAAGGACGCGATCGACCGCGTGGTCGGCGTGGTGGATGAGACCGGCGCTGTCATCTCCTGCTCGGAGCTGAATCTGATCGGCGAGGTGCGCGAGGGCTTTATGGCAGAGCGTCTGACGGCCGGTGACCGCTTCGTGCGGGATGGCTACACCTACCAGCAGTTCTCCAGCGCAAAGCATAACGATTATGCCGTTTTTGTGGAAGGTGCGGACGAGACTGCGGGCCAGTTTGCCGCTGTGCTGTCCATCAGCCTGCAGAGCATCAAGCAGTATCACGACGAGAAGTTCGACAAAGCCAACTTTATCAAGAACGTGGTGCTGGACAACATCCTGCCCGGCGACATCTACGCCAAGGCCCGTGAGCTCCACTTTGCCACCGACGTCTCCCGCGTGGTGTTCATCGTCCGCGTCACCAGCGGCGGCGACATTTCCGCTTACGACGTGGTGAGCAGCCTGTTCCCCGACAAGCAGAAGGACTTCGTCTTCAATATCAGCGAGACGGACACCGTCCTGGTCAAGGAGATCCGCAAGGGCATCGACCGCACCGATATGGAGAAGCTGGCCGCCAGCATCGTGGACACCCTGTCCGGCGAGCATTACATCAAGGCTGTCGTGGGCATCGGCACCCCCATCGCCAACGTGAAGGACCTGGCTACTTCCTTTAAGGAAGCACAGATCGCCATGGAGGTCAGCAAGGTGTTCGACACCGAGAAGCAGATCATCCGCTACGACAATCTGGGCATCGCACGTCTGATCTACCAGCTGCCCACCACGGTCTGCGAGATGTTCCTGCGCGAAGTGTTCAAGCAGGGCAGCATCGAGAGCCTGGACCAGGAGACCCTGTTCACCATCCAGCGCTTCTTCGAGAACAACCTGAACGTCTCCGAGACCAGCCGCGGCCTGTTCGTCCACCGCAACACGCTGGTGTATCGTCTGGAAAAGATCAAAAAGCTGACCGGTCTGGATCTGCGTGAGTTCGACGACGCTATCGTGTTCAAGGTAGCGCTCATGGTCAAGAAGTACCTGTCCAACAACCCGGCCAAATATTGATATTTCGTCTCAGCCGCTCCGGCTGCGGACGCCGAAACCGGCCGCTCGACCCCGATGCTGGCCGGTTTCTTTTGTAATGGTCTGGAACTTCTGTGCCAAATAAATTTTTCAGGAGCAAGATACTCATGATAGATTTTGAACATGTCACCAAGATATACAAACGGAGTGATACTCCCGCTCTGGAGGACATCGACTTCCATGTAGACGACGGCGAGTTCGTCTTTCTGGTGGGCCACTCCGGTGCCGGCAAGTCCACTCTGCTCAAGCTCATCCTCCGCGAAGAGCTGCCCACCGAGGGCCGCGTCATGGTGGACGGCAAGGACGTCGCCCGGCTGCGCCGGGGCAAAGTGCCTTTCCTTCGCCGCCAGATGGGCATCATCTTCCAGGATTTCCGCCTCATCCCCACCATGACGGTCTACGAGAATGTGGCGTTTGCCATGCATGTCACCAACATCGGCAAAAAAGACATCAAAGAGCGCGTCAACTACATGCTGGAGCTGGTGCATCTGGAAGATAAGGCAAAGGTCTACCCCGAGTTCCTCTCCGGCGGTGAGCAGCAGCGCGTGGCCGTGGCCCGCGCTCTGGCCCACAGCCCCCGCCTCGTCATTGCGGACGAGCCCACCGGCAACATCGACCCCGAGATGAGCCTTGAGATGATGGAACTGCTGGAACGCGTCAGCGAGATGGGCATCACGGTGCTTGTCGTCACCCACGAGCATGAACTGGTGCGCCGCTTCAACCGCCGCACCATCACCCTGAAGCATGGCCGCATCATCTCCGATGTTCCGGCCAGTTTCGGCGAGGAGGTACACGTATGAAAATCTCTACGTTTGGGTTCCTCACCCGGCGCGGCGTGCGCAACCTCGGCAAGCACTGGGCCATGACCATCGCCTGCATCGCTTCCCTCAGCGTCTGCATGACCCTGAACATCTTCGCCAGCCTCATTGAAGTCAATGTGGACAGCATGGTGAGTTATCTGGGCAGCCAGAACGAGATGGTGGTCTACGTGGACCCCGAGGCCGATGACGCCACCATCCAGTCTGTGGGCAATGCCCTCAGCGGCACCGCAGGTGTGAGCCGGGTGCAGTATATGTCCAAAGAAGACGTCCTCAACCAGTACAAGGGCTATATGTCCGACTATGCCGCCCTGCTGAACGAGTTCGAGAACGACAACCCCTTTAAGGCCAATTACCGCGTCTCCCTGTCTGATCTGAGCCAGATGGAGACCATCAGCAAGCAGTTCGAGAACATCAGCGGCGTCTATAGCGTCACGGCTCCCATCGAGATGACCAGGACCTTTGTGGAGGTCCAGCAGGCCGTCACCAAGGTCGGGCGCGGTCTGGTGCTGGTGCTGATGGCTGTCAGCATCATCACGGTGGGTACCACCATCCGGCTGAGCGTCTTTGCCCGCCGCCGTGAAATCGAGATCATGAAGTATGTCGGCGCTACCAACGCCCTCGTCACCCTGCCTTTCGTCATCGAGGGCCTGACGATGGGCCTGCTCTCCGGCATCCTGACGGCAGCTGCCACCATCGGCGGCTATGCCTACATCGTTCAGCTGTCGCCCACGCTGGGCGGCCTGTGGCAGATGCTCATGGGTACGGCTCTGGTGCCGCTGGAAAATGTCTGGCCCACCATCCTGACCTACAGCCTCGCGGGCGGCGCTCTGGTGGGCGGTCTGGGCAGTATGTTCTCCATCCGAAAGCACCTGAACGTGTAAGGAGGGCCTACTGTGTACCACGACAAGCATTCCGCAGGCTTTGTCCTGCACCATCCGCCCCGCCACGCAAAGCCGTCGGGCCATTCGGCCATGATGCGTGCCGCCTGCGTTTTTGTGGCCGCCGCCTGCCTCGTGCTGAGCGTGACGGTCTACCCGGCCAGTGCGGCCACCAGCATGAGTTCGCTGCAGAACAAGCTGGACAAGATCTCTGCGTCCATCAAGCAGCATAAGACGGAGCTGAACGACGCCAAAAAGAAGGAAGCTGCTGCCAAGGCCCTCGAGTCTGAGCTGAAGGAAAAAGTCTCGGTGCTCCAGAGCCAGATCAGCGTCCTCAAGAGCCAGATCTCCGAGGTGCAGAACAGCATCGGCGTCAAAGAGCAGGAGATCACCGCCAAGCAGAATGAGATCGCCCGGAAAGAGCAGGAGATCGCCGACCAGTGGGACGATTTCAAGAGCCACATGGCCGCGATGCAGGAGCTGCGGGACGGCGGCAGCGTCGCCATGCTCCAGTCTGTGAACGATCTGTACGAGCTTCTGACCTTCAATGAGGTCATGCAGGACATCTCGGTGAAGGATACTGAGATACTCGACAACATGAAGGCTGCGAAGGAAGCCCTTGTGGCCGACCGCACCCAGCTCGTGGAGGAGCGCACCCAGCTGCAGAACAAAAAGGCTGAGCTGGACGCCCAGAACAAGCAGATGCAGTCCAAGCAGAACGAGCTCAACAACAGCGTCAAGGAGGCCCGTCTGAGCGCCGCTGAGGCCCAGCAGGCCCAGAAGAACGCCCAGGCGGCCATCGAGTCGGACGAGATGAACTACGAGGCCGTCAAGAAAGAGATCCAGAAGCTCATCGCAGCGGCAGCGGCCAGCAAGCCCCAGCTGAGCTTCAGCGGCTTTATCTGCCCGCTCAGGAGCTATACCCGCATCTCCAGCGAGTACGGCTGGCGCAAAAACCCGGTCTCCGGCGTCAACAAACTCCACGCCGGCATCGACTTTGCCGCCCCCGCAGGCACGCCCATCTACGCCGCCGCCAGCGGCTATGTGCAGGTGGCCGGCTGGTCCAGCGGCGGCTACGGCAACTATGTCATCATCTATCACGGCAAAATGACAGACGGCAACGCCTACTCCACCCTCTACGGCCATATGCGCTCGGTGGCAACGTCGGCGGGCAAGTATGTCAACCAGGGCGACCTCATCGGCTATGTGGGCTCCACCGGCAACTCTACCGGCAACCACCTCCATCTCGAGGTGTGGAAGGGCGGCTCCAAGGCCAATGCGGTCAACCCCCGCGGTTATATTCCGATAAGATAACACAACTGTAATTGAAGTCGAGGGGTCAAAGGAGGCCACAAGGCGAAATGAACGAGCAAAAACGCAAGCGCATCCTTCGGGTGGGCTGTCTGATTCTGGCAGGAGTGTTCCTGCTGTCGGTACTGGGCAGTGTCATCCTGATGTTTTTGGTCTGAACTGGGGGAGGACATTGAATGAACCGCAAAATTTCCGTAGGGATGACCGTGACCATCGTCATTCTGGCAATGACAGTCACTTTTTCCATCACGATGCTGATGGCGATGCGGCTGTTTGACCACACCGTCACCAGCGTGAAGGAAAAGGAGAGCATGTACAACAAGGTGGCTGAGGTAGACCGCTATGTGCGCGCCAACGACTACTACGACATCGACGAGACCATGCTGTACGACCGTCTGACTGCCGGTTATCTGCTGGGTACCGGTGACAAGTACGCCCGCTACTACACCGCCTCGGCCTATACCGACCTGCTCAACGCCCAGAGCGGCAAGCTGATGGGCATCGGCGTGGAGCTGGCCATCGACCAGTCCGGCTACGCCAAGGTCATCAAAGTGTATGACGAGTCTCCTGCCAAGGAGGCCGGCCTCCAGCGGGGCGATTACATCACCACCATCGACGGCGCAGACATCAAAAGTCTGGGCAGCGTGGAGGCTGTCCAGAACAAACTCCGGGGCGAGAGCGGCACGAGCGTCAATGTAGGCTGGCTGGACAGCGAGAACGCCCAGCACACCGCCGATCTGACCCACTCCGGCTTTACGGCCAACAGCGTCGATTCCGCGCTGGTGCAGGGCAATGTGGGCTATATCAAGATCTGGCAGTTCGACAACTCCACCCCCAGTGAGCTGGACTTTGCGCTCCGCAGCCTGACCGCCAGCGGCGCCCAGAGCTTCATCTTCGACCTGCGCGACAACGGCGGCGGCATCCTTGACGACGCCATCAGCTGCATCGAGCTCGTCGCGCCGGAAGGCGTGCTGGCCTACGCGGAGGATAAGGCAGGCAACCGCACCCTGCTGGGCAGCAGCACCGGCGACTCGGTCATCAGCCAGCCCACCGTCTGCCTCGTGAACGAGAACACCGCCAGTGCGGCAGAACTCTTTGCGTCCAGCCTGCGCACCCTGTGCGGCACCCGCCTCGTGGGCAGCACCACGATGGGCAAAGGCACCATCCAGAGCGGCCCCCAGCGCCTCTCGGACGGCAGCGCCGTCGTGGTCACGGTGGCAAAGCTCATCTGCGGCGACGGCTCCTGCTTCGACGGCACCGGCCTGACCGTGGACGTGGAGCGCCCGCTGACTGCCGACGAGCAGGTCAGCTACTATGACTACACCCTCGACACGGACCCGCAGATACAGCGCGCCGTCAGCACCGCGCAGCAGCTCACCGGCGTCACCACCGTGGGCGGCGTGAACGACGCTGACATCGCCGCCGACTCCGCCGCAGCCTCTTCGGAGGCCGCAGCCGAGAGCACCGCTTCCGGCGAGGCCGCAGGGGAGGCAGAGGCTTCCTCCGAGGCCGGTGCAGAAGGGGAGCAGGAGGCTTCCAGCACGGAAAGCGCATCTTAAAAAAGGCTCTCCCTTTGGGAGAGCTGGCGCGTGAGCGCCTGAGAGGGCAAGGATGCTGAAATGGAACAGGGCAAGGCTATGATGGTCTTGCTCTGACAAAGGCCGCTGCCTATCGCTGTGCAGCGGCCATTTTTCTGTGGCCTTGCCCTCTCCGTCATCGCAAGCGATGCCACCTCTCCCAAAGGGAGAGGCTTTGGCATGTACGTTACCAAATGACAACCGAAAAACAGAAAGGAAAACCACTATGCCGGAGCTGACCGACCTCTCCGTTATCCGCACCCTGTGCGAAAAATACGATTTCGCGCTCTCCAAGGGCTTTGGACAGAACTTCATCATCAATCCCGGCCTGCCGCCCAAGATCGTGGACGCCAGCGGCGTCGATAAGAGCTGGGGCGTGCTGGAGATCGGCCCCGGCATCGGCGTGCTGACCAAAGAGCTGGCCCAGCGCGCCGCCAAGGTGGTGTCCATCGAGGTGGACGAGCGCCTTCCGCCCCTGCTGGCCGAGACCATGGCGGGCGTGGAGAACTTCAAGCTGGTATTGCAGGACGTTCTGAAAGTAGACCTCCGCGCCCTCATCGAGGAGGAGTTCCCCGGGATGCCGGTGGCTGTCTGCGCCAACCTGCCCTACTACATCACCAGCCCCATCGTCATGAAGCTGCTGGGCGACCGCCTGCCCATCCAGAACCTCACCGTCATGGTGCAGAAGGAGGCCGCCGACCGTCTGGCCGCTGTCCCCGGCACCCGGGCGTCCAGCGCCATCAGCTGCGCCGTGAGCTACTACGCCACCTCAAAGCTGATGTTCACCGCCGCGCCGGGCAGCTTCTACCCGGCCCCGAAGGTCACCAGCGCTGTGGTGCGGATGGACATCCGCCCCACTCCCGCCGTACAGGTGGAGGACGAGGACGGCTACTTCGCCCTCATCCGTGCCGCTTTCGGCCAGCGCCGTAAGACCGCTGCCAACGCCATCGCCAGCGGCCTCGGCCTGCCGAAGGATAAGGTCATCGCGGCCATCGAGGCGGCGGGCTTCGACGCCCGCATCCGCCCCGAGGCCCTGACCCTCGAGGACTTTGCTGCCGTGCAGCGGGAGCTGAAGTAAGATTTTATCAGAATAAAACGCCAAGGCCCCCGCAGTCCGGAACAGAACTGCGGGGGCCTTGGTCGTTATGTGGAAGGAATAGAGAATGGCAATGTGCTTACCTCAGCAGTGCGGTGTGGTCTGCGCCGCCCACGATGAAGCTGGCGGTGGAGCCGCTGTGGCTGAGGGTGAAAGGCGTATCGCCCGCACCGAGGGCTGCAACATCGGAGAGGGAGAGGGTGGAAGTGCAGCGTTCGGTGGAGAAGACAACGGTCTCGATGCGCTCAGAGCGGAGGTCGGTCAAATCGGAAAGGACGCCATGCAGGGATGCCGTCTCATGGGTGACATCAATGTAGAGAACATCGCTGATCTGGTTCAGCTGGACCAGCTGGACGTTCTGGAGGATGTTGGCCTGAGCCGGGTCAAGGACACGCAGGCCGGTGGAGATGGTGCTGTTGTCGCTGCTGCCGCCGCTGTGGGAGACATCGCGGTACTCCACCGCATCGCAGACCGCGCAGGTGCGGTACTCGCGGCTGCTGTCGCCTTCGACAGGCGTCCAGCTGCTCCACTGATGGCCGAGGGCGGGCAGCTCCTGCGTCTCAGTGACGACACAGCCGCTGACCGTGCAGCTGCGCTGGCGCTCGCCCTTCTCGGTGCAGGTGGGCTCTTTGGTGATGACCCACTCGCCGAAGGTGTGGGTCTTGCTGACGGGGATGGCCTCGGTCTGGGTATCGTCGCCACGGATGCAGTCACGGTGCTTGGAGCCTTGCTCGACACAGGTAGCGTCCCTGTCGATGACCCACTCGCCGTACTCGTGGCCGAGGGCCTTGATGACTTCGGTCCGGGTATCGCCGCAGACGGAACAGGTGAAGGTCCGCACGCCGTCGGCAGTGCAGGTGGGCTCCTTCGTGACGACGCCTGCATCCCACTTGTGGGTGCTCTTATCCACCGGGATGCTCTCGGTCTTGGGAGCGCCGCAGACGACGCAGGTATAGGTCATGATGCCCGGCTCGGCGCAGGTCGCGGCCTTGGTCACGACGCCCGCGCCGTAGCTGTGCTGGCCGGTGGCGTTGAGCGTTTCGGTCTTCGTATCGCCGCAGACCTCGCACTGGTAGGTGACGGTGCCGTCCTGGCCGCAGGTAGCCGCTGTCGTGGAGAGGACTTTCCACTGATGCTGGCCGGTGGCGGGGATGCTCTCGGTCTGGGTATCGTCGCCGCGGATGCAATCACGGTGTTTGGAGCCTTCCTCGACACAGGTAGCGTCCCGGTCGATGACCCACTCGCCGTACTCGTGGTCGAGGGCCTCAATGACCTCAGTCCGGGTATTGTGGCAGACGGTACAGGTGAAGGTGCGCACGCCCAGCTCAGTGCAGGTGGGCTCCTTCGTGACGACACCCTCGTTCCAGGTGTGCTGGCCGGCGGCGGGGAGAGTGTGGCGGAACGTGGTGCCGCAGTGGTCCACCATGCAGATGTAATCGATGTAGCCGTCCTTGCCGCAGGTCGGCTCCTGACGGCCGCTGACGGTCCAGTTGTGGACGGAAGAGATGTCGCCGTACTTGGCCTTTTCTGCCTCGCTCATCTCGGCCTTTACGCTGCCGCTGTGGGATGGCTGGCTGGCCGCGTAGACACCGTTGTGGAAGAGCCGCGAGATGCTGGTGGTGCCGCTCTTTACGAGCTTCACGAGGCCCTTCTTGCCGTTTTCCGCGAGCTGGATGACTTTGTCCAGCTTCTTGCCGTCGCTGCTTTGGATAGCATTGTCGGCGTCGGGGGCGGTTGCGGTGATGTCCAGCGCGGAGTCGGTATTGCTGATGGAGACGCTGCCGCCGCCGATGGCAGGGGCGTCGCTGGTGCCGGTGGCGGTGATGGTGCCGCCGGTTATCGTGATACTGCTGGAGTTGTTGTTGTCGCTGCCGCCAATGCCGGCGCCGGTGTCATAGCCGGTGGCTGTGATGGTGCCGCCACTGATGGTGACATCGGCGTAGCTGCCGCCGATGCCCGAAGAACCGAAGTTGTTGCTATGCTGGTTGCCTTTGGCGTTGACCGTGCCGCTCTTGATGGTCACGCTGCTGCGGCTATTAAGGCCCGAGCCGATGCCGGCAGCGGAATCGCCGCCCGTTGCGTTGATGGTGCCGCCGTCGATCACGACGTCCACCTTGTCGGAGTCATAGCCTGAGCCGATGCCGGCAGCGAGATTGCCGCCCCTGACGTCTTTGAGTTCGGCGTTACCGGAGATGTTGACCGTGGAAGAGCGACCGTAATAGCCCGAACCGATGCCGGCGCCGCCGTTCTTGCCCTCGGCCTTTTCAATGGTGCCGTCGGTGATGTTGATGGTGACAGCGCCCTTCTTGCTGTCGTCTTTGGTGTCACTGCTGCCGCTGCCGATGCCTGCGCCGCCGTATATGCCGCCCGTGGCCTTGGTGATGGTGCCGCCGGTGATGTTGATGGTGACAGCGCCCTTCCTGTTGTCGCCATTGCTGCCGCTGCCGATGCCCGCGCCGCCGTATTTTCCGCCCGTGGCCTTGGTGATGGTGCCGCCCTTGATATTGATCTCAGTCTCGCCGGAGACGTTGGAGCCGGAGCCGATGCCTGCGCCGCTGAGCCGTGAGTCATGATAGGAAGGGTCAGAGGCAGAGCTGACACCGCCCGTGGCCGTGATAGTGCCGCCCTCGATGTTGATGGTGGTCTTATTAAGGGTGTTGCCGCCGGAGCCGATGCCGGCACCGGAAGCCCAGCAGCATCTGTTCTCATTGCCGCCGCCCTTGGCCTCAATGATGGGGATGACGGTGCCGTCGTCGCTGTTGCGGATGGTGATGGTGGTGCTGCCCACAGAGGGATCGTTGATGTCACCGACATAATGGCCGGAGCCGATGCCCGCAGCGGTGGAGCCGCCGGTGGCGGTAACTTTTGTTGCACCCTCGATGAGGATGGTGGTGTTGCCATTGGCGTCGCTGCCGCTGCCGATGCCTGCGCCGCCGCCGCCGCCAAGGGAGGAATTACCGCCGCCGGTGGCCGTAACGGTCACGCCGTCGCGGAGAGTGATGCTGGTGTCGCCGGTGGAGTAGCTGCCCGAACCGATGCCCGCGCTGCCCTTGTAGCCGTCGCCGCTGCCCGTGGCCTTAACAGTGCCGCCAGAAATATCAATGGTAGTCTTTCCGGAAGAAGAGAGACCGGAACCGATGCCTGTGCCGTGGCTTACATACCTGACGTCGATAAAGCCCTTGGCTGTGACATTGCTGTTTTTGATCTTGATGTCGGTGTCGCCCTTGGCGCTATCGCCGCTGCCGATGCCGGAACCATCATAACTCGAAGCATTGATGGTGCCGCCGGTGATCTCGATGTCCGTGGCGTTGGTAGAATAGCTGCCGCTGCCGATGGCTGCACTGGAGTCGCTGGAGGCTGTGACGTTGCTGTCAGTGATATGGATAATGGTCTTGAGGGCGTTCGGCGTACCCGTAGGAGGACTGTAGAAGTCTCCTTCACTGCCGCTGCCGATGGCTGCGCCGTAGCCGCCGACGGCCTTTACCGTGCTGCCTTCTATCGTGATGTCGGTGTTGCCCTTGGCGCGTTTGCCGCTGCCGATGCCGGCGCCCGGGTTATTAGTGGAAGCAGTGGAGGACTCCAGAGAACTCACAGACGCGTTGCGGATGGTGATGTGAGTTTTGCCGGAGGCGTAATGACCGCTGCCGATGCCTGCACCGTTGTAGGCAAAAGCATGTTTGACACCCTTTCCGGTATTTGTATCGTGGATGGTGATGGTCGTCTCGCCGGCGGAGGATTCGCCCGAACCGATGGCTGCGCCGTCGTTGCCATGCGCGTACACGAGCGCATTCCCGGAGATGTCGATCTTGGTCGCGCCGGAAGAGTTTTTACCGCCGCCGATGCCTGCACCGCCGCCGACGCCCTGCGCGTTGATGGTGCCGCCGGAGATGTTGATGGTGGTAGCCTGAGAGGAATTCGCGCCGCCGCCGATGCCTGCGCCGCCGCCCGTACCCTCGGCATTTTTAATGATACCGCCCAAAATATTCACAGCGCTATCGCCGCGGATGCCGCTGCCTCCGCTGCCTCCGCTGCCTCCGTTGCCGCCGGTAGCGTTCTGTATCTCGCCGCCGGAGATGAAGAGCCTACCGGCGCTGTAGATGCCAGTGCCGCCGGTGCCGTCGTCCGCCGTGCCGTCGCCGCCCTTCGCGGTTCCGATGGTGGCGTTGTCGGAGATGGTGAGCGTACCGCCGCTGCGGATGCCCATGCCGCCGGAGGCATTGCCTTTGCCGCCCTGCGCGGTTTCGATGGTGCCGCCGGAGATGGTGAGATTACTGCCGCTGAAGATGCCGCTGCCGCCGTTGCCATCGGTAGAAGCGCCGCCGGTGGCCTTCTGTATCTTGCCGCCGGAGATGGTGAGGTCGCCGTAACTGTAGATGCCGCTGCCGCCGCTCTTGCCTTTGCCTTTGCCGCCCTGCGCGTTTCCGATGGTGGCGCTGTCGGAGATGGTGAGCTTACTGCTGCTGTAGATGCCGCTGCCGCCGTACTTCTCGGAATCGCCGCCGGTGGCCTGCTCTATCTTGCCGCCCTTGATGGTGAGTGTACCGTTACCGTTGCTGCGGATGCCGCTGCCGCCGCTGCCGTTGCTGGCATTGCCGCCGATGGCTTTTTGAATGGTACCGGCAAGGATTTCCATGGTCTTGCCAAGGATGCCGCTGCCGCCGGAGGCATTGCCGTCGCCGCCCTGCGCGGTTCCGATGGTGCCGCCGGAGATGGTGAGCGTACTGCTGTAGATGCCGCTGCCGCCGCTGCCGTTGGTAGAAGCGCCGCCGGTGGCCTGCTGTATCTCGCCGCCGGAGATGGTGAACTCACTGGCGCTGATGCCGTCGCCGCCGGTGTCGTTCTCGCCGGTGCCGGTGGAGTTGCCGCCGATGGCTTTTTGAATGGTACCGGCAAGGATCTCCATGGTATTGCCAAGGATGCCGCTGCCGCCGGAAATTGTGCCGTTGCCGCCCTGTGCGGTTCCGATGGTGCCGCCGGAGATGGTGAGCTTGCCGTCGCTGTGGATGCCGTCGCCGGCGTAGCCATCGGTAGAAGCGCCGCCGGTAGCGTTCGTGATGGTGGCGTTGTCGGAGATGTTGAGGTCGCCTTTGCTGTAGATGCCGTGGCCGGCGGTAGTTTTGCCTTTGCCGCCCTGCGCAGTCCCGATGTCGCCCTTGATGGTGAGCTTGCCGCCGCTGTAGATGCCGTGGCCGGCGTTACTGCTGCTGTTTCTGCTGTCGCCGTTGCCGCCGATGGCGCTGACAATGGTGGCTTTGTCAGGAATGGTGAGCTCGCCGTCGCTGTGGATGCCGTCGCCGGCGTCGTGGGAACCATAGCCGTCGCCGCCCTTCGCTTTTTCGATGGTGCCGCCCTCGATCTTGACGGTAATATTCTTGCTATCGCAACCTCCGCCGATGCCGTCGCCGGTGTTGCCACCGGTGGCGTTCTTGATGGTGCCGCTCTTGATGGTGACTGTGGTCTGGCCGGTGCTTCCGTCACCGCTGCCGATGCCGGCACCACCGGAGCCGCCCTGTGCGTTTTCGATGGTGCCGCCGGAGATGGTGATATTGGTGTTGCCTGTAGCGTCCGACCCACTGCCGATGCCGGCACCACCCTGATCGGTCCGCGCATTGATTTTGGCAGTGCCGCTGATGGTGATATTGGTTTCGCCGGTAGCCCATGTACCGCTGCCAATGCCGGCACCATCGGAGGCACCGATGGCGGTGATGTCACCGCCTGTTATCTCAATGGTGCCGGCACCACTGTTGCTTACTTTGCCGGTGTTCCAGACGCTGCCGATGCCAGCAGAGGCACCGCTGCCTGTGGCGGTCAGGCTGCCGGTGTTGCGGCCATTTTCATTTCCGGATGTGATGGTCAGTTTGCCGGTGTCTTCTCTGCCATAATAGTCCTTTTCGTTGTGCTCGAGGCCGGCATGTTGGCCGTCGCTGGTGAGGGTATTGTCGCCCTTGAGCGTGATCGTCGTGTTGCCCGCGCCCTCGACGCTGAGGGCGGCGTCATTTTTGGTCTTAATGTTGACATTGTCCAGCGTCACGTTGAGGGTGTTGTCATTGCCTTTGGCCTTGTTGATGATGCGGATGACATAGTTGGTGACGTTTTCGGCTGTGCTCCTGAAGTTTTCCGCCGCGCGTTCCAAGACCGTAGTCGATTCGTTCCGGGTCTCTTCGTCGTCATTGGCGTCGGCGACCTTGAGGGATGCACCGGTGTACGTGAACTGGCTTTTGGGTGTAGAGAGGCTGCTCTCCGTGCTTTCCGTGCCTTCGGCAGGGGTCTCGCTGCCGGTGGTGGGAGTGCCGCCCGCCGAGCCGGAGGTGCCGCTCTCAGAGCCTTTGCTCTCAGGGTCAGAGCTTCCCGCGCCGGTGTTCTTGCCGCCGGTCTGGTCCTTTTTCGTGGGATCAGTCTCGTTTTCCTCGCCGCCGGTAGTGTCGTCAGGCTGGTTCTTGTTTTCCTCGCCGCCGGTGGTGTCGTCAGGCTGGTTCTTGCTTTCTTCGCCGCCGGTAGTGTCGTCAGGCTGGTTCTTGTTTTCCTCGCCGCCGGTGGTGTCGCCGGTCTGGTTTTCGTTTTCCTCGTTGCCGTCGTCAGAAGACACGTTGCCCTTGGGGGCGCCGAGGTAGACCATGTCTTCGTTTTCGCTGTCGCTGTCTTCTGATGGGGGCGTGGCCAACTTGGGTTGGGAGGGAGAGGCTGCGGAGGTGCCGCCTTCAGAAGAGCTGCCGCCGGAGGCGGTGGTATCCTCTGAGCGCTTGCCGCCCTTGATGATGATATTGCCGTCGCTGTCCTTTGTAGCAGTAGGATTTCCCGAGTGCTTGACATAGGTGCCGCTTTTGTCTTTGGTGACTGTGATGTCACCATCGCCTATGTAATAGGTATCCGCATACGCCGGTGCGGCCATGCCGGCCACCATTGCGGCTGTCAGCGCCAGCGCCGTCACCCGGTGGGACGCAGGCCGGGGGGACGGCACCCGCAGCGGATGCCCCAGAACGCGCATTGCAAGCTTGCGATAAGAGATCATAGAAACCTCCTCTGAAAAATGTGAGTTTTGCACAGAAGTTCAAGACGAAGCAGCAGGAACTTATGAAAGAAGCATAAATATTAAGCTTGTTTTATTCTATCACATTCCGGCCATAATGTGGCCGGATCTGCGTGAATCGCCTCGCGGATGTCTCGAAACGCCCTGAAACAGCGCTGCATGGGCCGACAGCGGGCCGGACAAAGATATTGACAAGCGGGGAGGTTTCTGGTATTCTACTAGAGTACCCTGTGCAAACGATACTCGCTGGTGTGGCGCAATGGCAGCGCAACTGATTTGTAATCAGTGGGTTGCAGGTTCAACTCCTGTCACCAGCTCCAAAAAGTCCTACGATATACCGCTGAAAAGCGGCGTGTGTCGTGGGGCTTTTGCTTTTTGGGAAAAGGTACGCAGGACTGTTCAATAAAGAAAAAAAGTGCTATAATACTTATAAACCTGAAACTTTACACGAAAGGATGGGTGTGTTATGAGTACAAGAGAATTAGCAAGAACCCTGCTGGATGAGATGCCGGATAATGATTTGATCTATCTGGTGGCGTATATGCAGAGCTTAAAGGCTCTTAAGGATGCAGAGATACCCAATGCCAAGACACAAACGGCGATTGATGAAGTGGACAGCATGATTAGAACCGGCAAGGGAGAACACTTTGAGGGCTCTACTGCCGACTTCTTCGCTCAACTGGCGGCGGAGGGCTAAACCGTGTTAAAGCTGAACACTTCTACGCAGTTCAAAAAGGATTATAAAACCTGCATGAGGCGGCACTATAACATGGATCTGCTGCAGGCGGTCGTTGATGTGCTGCGAGTGCCTGACGCATTGCCGCAAAAGAACCGAGACCACAGCTTAACAGGCAATTATACCGGCTGCCGTGAATGCCATATACAGCCGGACTGGCTGCTGATTTATCGGCAGACAGATACGGAGCTGTACTTAGTAAGCACCGGCACACACGCCGATTTGTTCGGCCTATAAAGGAAACAGGAAAGAGGCCAAGACCTGACAGAATGGGTCTTGGCCTCTTTTTCTGCAAGGTATGCAGAAAAATCATATCGCCCGGCGGGGCGCGGGTGTTGAAATCGGCTCATCACGACGCCGCTGTGGTGTTTGGTGGTGTAGCCCTCTCAGTCACCTTCGGTGACACTGCCCGGGTTGCGGCTCCCAGCGTCTGCTTCGCTGTCGCTCGCATCCTGCTGGCCGCGGCCCCAACAGCTCCTC
>ENA-UEOI01001069-UEOI01001069.1-human-gut-metagenome-genome-assembly--contig:-NODE-1069-length-25201-cov-4.387478_pt1 | contig 25201 bp, 14 predicted proteins | sample MGYA00242883_ERZ507882 | MGnify/ENA primary metagenome ERZ507882 (study PRJEB26167, sample SAMN06115502) | human gut metagenome | host: Homo sapiens | place: China:Chongqing | collected 2015-07-29...
GGGTAGCAAAAATATAAGAGAGGTGGGAAAGTCCTAGTTTATATGGGATAGCAATATCTTCCAGTCTTTCGTGAAAGAGATAAAATACTTTGCCGGATTAAATTTAATATCCACATCAGATGTTATGTGTCTCAAGAATGAATTGCAGCTATTGCTAACCGACCTGGAAAATTTATCAATTAAAGGAGAATTCAGCGAGGGGCATGAGTTATATATCTACCTGTCGAATATCGACTTTGAAGCGACATACAGTTATCTCAGCAGAAAAGATTTCCAGATCAGTCTTTTTAGAGTATACTCCATCAACTCAATGGATTCACAGAGCCCTCGAATCTGCCTAATGCAGAAGAACTGGATACAGTCTTTAAAAAGGCATTCTACACTGATTTCAGGAAGCGGCGAGGCGCTAAGAATTGCATTTATAGAGAAACAAAGAAGTATTGTTGATACGTTATAGAAAGAGCCGCATCAGTGATACTCACAAAAAAGCGTTGGCGGAGTTAAATTAGTCTATATTTAACTCCGCCAGCGTTTTTCTATATAGTATGCGAAGCAGGAGTTGAAACTTGTTCATAATGGTATAGTAATGAATTAAAGATTACTGATGAGCTTTTGTTAGTCTACTGATAATCAATTAATAGCATTTACCGATGGGTTACTACAAGATGTAAAAGCATTTACTGCCGCATGTAACGACCTTTACCTCGGCATGTAACGAGCGTTACCTCGGCGTGTAACGAGCGTTACCTCGGCGCGTAAATGGAGTTACCGTGGACTATTCATGCTGAATATACCAAGTCCAGTCATTGACATCCAACATGGTATATACCCATGGCCCTGTCTCTCCGGGATTTCCGTTAAAGTAAAACACAATCACAAATTCGTGCTGACGGTCGAAATATTCTTGTGCTTCCCACTTATAACGCTCCATTTCAGTCATTTCCAGGAAGTCAATCAAATTGATATCAAAAACTTTTATCCCGGTGGCTTTATGTGTCACTGTAAAACGAGTCTCCATGTCAGCCATAAGACGCAACGTATTGATTTCAATTGTTACCAGCGATTCATTTCCTTGCTTTATATAAAAAGGCTCATAACTCAAGAGGTCATCATCGAGCAGGGAATTATCATAGTCAAGATATCCGTTGGATTCCACCAGTTGGTAAGTGTAAGCATCCGCATCAATCTGCCAGTCGGGTGTAGCTCCCTGAAAGACAAAGCGTATATTGTTGGTGTCACGTATCAGATTGATAATTGCCGTCTGTGCATCTCCGGTATGTGTCACTTCAATAATCTCGCCGTACCAAAGGTCACCGATTTTCCGGTCGATGATACGCGAAGCATCTCGTTTAAGCTGCAGTTTTATATCCGTTAGTTTTGAACTTCCGGGAACAAAGGATGTGAGAGTATAAGAGTCATTCACACCGGCTCCCGCCCATGCCATCAACGTATATTTGCCAAGATCAAGGTTAAGCGTCATGCGAAAATCACCTGCCTTCAAAGCATCACCGTCTTCGCTACGGCTAAAAAGGAAAATGCCATTCTCGTCGAACACATAGAGTTCCACCCGTTCCACCTGCGTATGAAACGCATCTACGGAAAGCATATTATAGTCATACTTGAAAGCAACCTGCAGGTCGCACTCCGGTAAATCCTCATGAAGCACGCTACAGGAAGCCACCATCCATGCGATGGCTGTAGTCATGAGAGTGGCAAATGGATATATGAAACTTTTCTTCGTCATTTTCTTTCAGCACATTGAATAAAAAAACATTTTTGGGAGAGGTTCCCGAAAATCCTATTAAGGATAGTAAGCTGTGAGAGAATACCCTCACAGCTTAATGTTACAGTAAAGATTACAAATGCTCAGTCTGCGTATACCAAGTCCATGGGTTTATATCTATTTTAACAGACAGCCATGCTTTATCGTCTTCATCATCGGTGTCGTCAGGTCCCGGAATCGTTGGGTAACCAAGACTGCTGATGGAACCGATGCGAATATCATAAACTGAATTACGAACAATACCAAACTCTCCCAGTTCATTTATGGCAGCGTCTGTATCATCATGTTTAATCATGATCTTATAGTAACTGGTGCTTGCTTCATAATACTTGAAAAAACCAGCGACACCAACAGACAGAGTTTTTTGCCCAAACTCGGTTCTTAAACTACCGGCCGTAACCATTGCATCATCTATAGTAACCCCTCTATTTCCTGCAATAGCTACAGCATCTCCCCCGAGGAAGGCATTCAACGCATCAGTGAACGGAATTGTATATGAGCTGGTGGCAGGAGACATAAAATAACCTACAAGTTCTTCATATACAAAGTTCAGGTAAGTTTCGTAAGTGTAAATGCCACCATTATAGGTAATCAGATTTTCATTACCTGTAAGGGTTACAGGAGTAGTATAATTACCATCTGACGAATTTTTCGTAGTTGGGCCTGAAGGAATTTCCTCCGGATAAACTTTCGCTTTAACAATCACATGCGTGGTCCAAGCATGCTTGTTGCTTTCTTTAACTTGAGTATTTTCCAGACAATAAGCAGCATCAGCCGACTTCCTCCAATCAGCAGGATCTGTACGATCTGCCCAAGTGGCGTCATCAATAGCTCCACCATCGGCAAAGGCATTATATTCATCTGTATAACTTGCTAAAGCAAAATCCGAACTATTTTTTCCTGCAAGATAATTTGGGTCCACGCGGTAGGATCCTATCTTATACTGGTCATAAGGAGCACGGAATGTACCAACTGCACCAGCACCCTGATTTCCCGAATTTTCATTCCACGTTGCAATTCTCTGCGAAACAGGAAAGTACTTCTTGTTTGTTACATTTTCTACCCAGCCAAATTCGTCAATCTTCAAGGGATACTTTGCTGTAGCCTGACTACCGGCATCATTATATACACGAATTTTAGCTGCAACTCGATCAACTTTGATGGTCAATGGAGAGTTTTCTGCAGCTCCAGCAGTTGCATAAGTTTTCAAAGTTTCACCTACCCCATTCGCAGCAGATGGTTCCAAAGCACCTTTTGCATTGGTCATCATAAATTTATTAGGCGTAGTTAAAGCTTTGATGTCTTCAGTAATGGCTGCATTAATCGTCTCGAAACTTGTACCCTCCACTGTTGACACCAGCTTAAATTTTACAGAAGGATTAATAACGATCAAAACAGATTTCGCCTTTTTACTGATTTCAAAAGCAGCGCCTTGTACACCTGACGGTTCTCCCGGTGCCCCCCCAAGAGTTATTGTACCTACGTTAACAACTTTGGGATAAACAGGTGATGGATTTGTTCCATGATCATCTACATGGCCATCGAAGAAAATGGCCATCACTTCAGTAACCTTCGACTCTTCATCCGTACCATCCTCCTTCTTAGGATCGTTCAGATTTCGGGTCATTGAACCGTTCGCTGTCACAATATTCAGATACACCCAAGCATCCTTTTCACCTGTCGTTATCACGCCATTGTCCACTTCTACCATATCATCTGTATTACAGGCCGCAAATAGCATTCCTGTAAGAAGTAACGCTAAAAACATTCGTTTTTTCATTGTTCTCATTGTTTTAAAAGTAAATAAATATTTAGTTTGCTATTTCATTTTCTTCTACGCTCTATTTCTGCTGCATTCTCCCTTTTCTTTGCCAGTTCTTCCAGATTGTCTTCGGCAGCTTTCAGCCCCAATCCGGCAGCAGTCTTCAGATACTTCTCCGATGCTTCATACTCTCCCTTCATTAATGCCAATACCCCCATTACATTATTATATTCCGCCGGATACTCTTCCACTCTTACCTTCGCCAGATAACGTTCCGCATTGATCAGATCATTGCGTGAAAGAGCAGCAGTCGCTGCATTCATATTCGCAATTTCACTTTCCGGATAGATACGGACAGCGGTCTCGAAGATATCAACAAACTCCTGCGATCCTTTCGGATAAGTATTGGCTACCATGAACATCTCATTCATACTTAAATTCTGCGGACGTCTCTTTATCACTTCCTTCGCCTCTTCCAGATTGAAATTCTTGACGTCGTAGCTCACCTTACAGATAGCTACGCGCAGACTTGGAAATATATGTTTCAGCATAAACTGATATGGCGCACCGCCACGAAGCCGCATCAACTTGGTTTCTCTTCCCGCCTCAATTGAAATATCCCTGATTACTTTCAGCACTTCTTCTTTATAATCCATCTCAAATGTATCAAGTGCCTTTATCAGCCCATCCCAGTTTTCACCGCCAAAGACAATGTGATATTGATCACGTGGAAAATCATAGCGAGCAGCCAGATAATTGCGTAATGCCATGGCGCGACCTTCTGACAAACGCTTATTAGCAGTCAGCGTTCCTTCAGGAGAGGCATAACCGATGATATCCAAGCGTTTCACATTCACATCCCCATCTGATTTCAATTCATCAATCATGGCACGGATTTTCGCCAGTTCCTGAGGGTTGTTCATATAGTCGGGCCTGATATCTACTTTATTCACCGCGAAATCCAAGAAACATTCCGCCTGTATATCACGACTTTTTATTTCTTCTACCATTGGTTCTACATAAGCCAGACTGGGCGTTACAACATACGGCACCAACATACGTTCAAGCGTCACCTTATCAAAGACATATTCCACATTCATCAGTGCGCTTTCTCCGCAACCACATTCATCACGCCGGACATTTAGCTTGGCATCAGCCATCCAAGGCTCGTAAGGCAACGTATATTTATAGTGTATCACCCCACTCTTTTTCCTATAATTCTTTTCCACCAGATAGGGCTCACGATATTTAGCCTTTTCCTTCCGACTCATCATCGCCACCCGACGTTCATGGACCATATACTCATTTCGCCCTTTGAGGGATACGCGCGGAAGATCATACGTCATTGAAGAAGAAACCAATTGCGGGATAATGTCTACGCCATGAGCAGATTTCACTTTCACACCATCCATTGCGATGTCAAAGTCTATGTGAAGGCCCTCTCCCAATTGCTCCAGCCGCACAGGTTTTATGGTGATAGTACCTTCATAAGAACGATTCTGAGCCACAGCTACATTCATACTCAAACACATGACAGTCAATACCCATACGATGAATTGCATATTTCTTTTCATCATTCTCATTCTATTTAATTACATAAATAAGTGACAAACTCGCTTTGGTAGGTCCCAGATAGTTCTTACTGGTATCTTTTAGCTTGGTACCGCACGTGGCACAAGGATATTTCTCATATACGATATGCGCATATCCCAGCCCAACGGAAGCTTCGATGCTCCAACGCTTCCCCAATATCCACGAATGTCCTATCGAGATGCCGCCACCATATAAATATCCCTGATAACGTTTGCTTTGCATATTTTCACTAATAAAAGGCCAATCAGGCCACCCCCCTACATTGAAACTGGCATAATGCCCATGTACTCCAATAAAGGTACGGTTAAAACTTTCGCAAAACCAATAGCGCAGTTCCGGCTGTACACCCAAATGACGCAAACGCCTACCATTGTCCGGTTTCCAGGGATTATAATTCACCGGAATGTCCAGCGTCCACTTGCGTGACAAAGCCAACTCCACTCCGAGGTTCATGGTACCGGTGACATCATAAAGGAGATTGCTTTTCACCGCAAGATCCTGAGCTTTACTTTCGGTTAAAGACATACCAAGTATGAATAATATGTATACAAGTACTTTCTTCATTTATCTCTCACTTTTATTTTTTACTATTATTTCTTGAACGTATCGTTATATATCCTCATTCAATGCCAGATTTCAACAACTCCTATATTCTCAAAACATCATAGGGTTGTCCCATGAAAAAGAGATGCTGTTCATTCCTCTTTCCACATGAGGACTGAGCCTTGTGGACCCCTGCTCAATAAGATCGGTACCCGGAATTGGTATAGTGGGAAAACCCAGAGATAGAATATCAATAATCTGTAATTGATACCCCCTATTGCGCACAACACCGAAATGTCCATATTCTCCTTTTGTGGGAAAATGGATAATAGGAACTTCATAGTACATTTCACCGTCTTTATAAAAAACAAGATGGTCAGATATAGCGGGATTTTCGTTTGCCCCTATATTATTCCAGTCAAACAGTGGATTATCCTCTGTAAATTTAGCGATGGCATCCGCCAACGAAACATCTCCATTTCTTAAATTGACAGGAGTGGTAGTTGTACCACTTTTGTATTCAGCGACATTTTCTGCCGGTAAAAGATAAAAATAGTTCCCATCAGCATCCCTATTATTCATATTATATTTACTATTTCCTCCTACTCCACCCGTAAACAAGAAAAAGTCTCCTATTGGGAATGTATTGGCAGGTGTATCAAATCTTTCCCTTCTGAGCTTTGCCTTAACTATGACGCGAGTCACCAAGTTTCCCCTCTGTTCATCTTGAGCCATGGTGTTCTCCGGAACATATACCGGATCATTATCTCCTTCTTGCCAAGACCAATATGGAGAATATTTATAAACAACGGGAGTCAGACGTCTGAATGAATCTCCTTTCCCATTGGTATACTGAACGTCTGTTTTATAAAGGAACTCTTTGCTTAGCTCTGCTTCCGCTTTCCCGGAAAATCCGGAAAAGTTAGGATCCTCAGCGTAGAAATTCCGGGTGTCGGTATCGCCATATTGTTCCATCGCTGTATTTCCTGCTTTATTGGTGAGGTGCCTGTACCAATAACTTTTCTTATTGACAACATCTACCTGCCACATAAGGTCTGTAGCTATCACATACCGTGGTATATCAGTGTAATTACCCAATCCGAATCCATATTTTATGCCACATTTGTTACATATTTTAGTGGTCCTGTCATAGGTTCCTCCACAGGCCCACGGACCACTGTCGTAGATACAATGGGTAATCCAATCGGGCAAATCATAGTCACCGCTGATATCATAACCCAAGTGCATGACAAACCGTCCATCTCCTGCTTCAAGAACCGATCTGACATTTCCCGAACCGGAACCAATATGCGAACAAACGATTTTGGCAACAGTACGTTCCACACTTCCACGGACCGGATGATTTTCCGCTTCCTCCGCCGTCGGCCAGAAATTGCCTTTTACTATATTAATTGGTCCTTGTGAGTTTAGCATCAGGAAATAAGCCGGAACTTCATCCGTTCCGTCCATGCCGGCCCAACTTTGATACATACTATGTGCAGCCATTGTATTGAATGGAGCGTCAAGATCGTCTAATGTATTACCCTCACGTGTAATAGCCTTTATCTCATCGGTAGGATTTACAATGATAAGCATACGATAATCATCCTGGGGGATTTTTCTTGCTTTAGCCAGAATAGAATAGCTTTCGTCAGAGCTATTTAGATCAAACGATTTAACGTCATTTCCCCAAGCAATAAAGCTGGAACTAGCGGTATCATATTGGAAATTGATGTCATAGTCCCAATAATGACGAACAGAAGGGACATTTTTATCGTAGAGTACTATCCTTATCCCTTTGATCATTACCTCCCCAATGCTTACGTTGTCAAGTCCTGCACCAGTCCTTAGTCGGACTTTTCCAAAAGGGACTTTAAAGTTGAGAGAGACCCGATCTCCCGCTCCGGAATTGTATTCCGGAACTTCTTCTATATCATAATATTCGTATATACAGGATGTGAATATCCCGATGGATGCGAATACTATAAATATATTGTATAAGTACTTTCTCATTTTCCTATTCATTCCCTTTTTATCAGTTTTTGTTTTTACGACGCTTTCTCACTTTATAATGACTTTATCATTTTTCTGAGTGAGTTTTGTGGTCACTGTCACAATCACAATTTGTGGCCCTGATGCAATATCAACACTGTATGTATGTGTACTTATTGCATGGGTCGCATGTAAAAGTTCTCCAAGTACAGAGTATATTTTTACCGTTTGGATCGGATCATTAGCGGGACTTTCTATTTTTACCGAGTTCTTTACCGAGTAGATCGAAATCGAAGAGTTTGCACCAATCTGCCCATTGCCAGTAGGCACTTGAGTGGTTTGCAGCACGAAACGGCCCTTAATGTCTCCCGTCTGATTCTCAAAGGTGTACTCAGGGTTTTCTCTCATATTTTGAACAACTCCCAGAGTTCGGTCTTCCAAATATAAGTCGCAGAAATCGTTCAATGTCTCCATTCCCGACAGACGAAGCGTCATCGTCCCCTGCTGAACGGTACGAATGCCCAGTTCTATCGGTTGAGACAAATCGCCCAAAGTGCGTATGGTTGCCGCCTTACCATCCAAAAGGGCATATAGTATGACCGGAGTTTTTATGTTTTCAGCGAACAGAGTCCACATATCTTTTCGCGCGTCATAGCTATTTTTCACCGACTGATCGTATTTCAAACGGATATTACTGTGGACAACACCCTCATACAACACGTCCATACACAAAGCGGAAGCCTTTTGAGAAGGAGTCACAGAACGTACCGTAGCGCCTTTACTGTTGGGGTCCGGTGCCTTAATGGCCATATCCATAGTAAATGTCAGTTTATCGATTTTTCCGTTCTTGTTTACAACGAAAGCTTGCATCGGCGGAATCTCATTCGGGTCATCCGTAAATATCGTCGGATTGAATGCAGAGTAAGAATTACCTTCCCAAATATAATATCCGCCTGTGATATTATTAGTTGAAGCAAACTTGCCAAAATCCACATGGGACATAAATGGATTGCCGACCATCATCGTTGTATATGCCGCATCGTCTTCTCTGACCGGAACATCGAAACTTGTTGGATAACCGTTCGGAAGCGTACCGTTCATAGTGATAAATTCTTCGTAAGTGAACCGCCCCAGATCGGTTCGTTTACCGTCTATCAAGTTGGGAATGGCAACCGTATTAACATATTGCCCACTTTGTTCCCACATATCATATTTGACGCTATCTTTCGGAAAGCGGAAAGGCTGTAATGCGTCCGAAGGCTTATTCTCATTATCCACCCAAATGGCATAACCCAATCCCGGATATAACTCTTCCGTCAATGTATTGAAAGGATTCGAGAAGTCACCAGTTAGCTTCATCGGATTGTCATTAGTTTGCGGATTAGTAGTATTGTACTTCATCATATACACGGTAGGGTTACGGCGTTTTGTACTACCTTCTATAAAATAGTCACCGGAATACATGGAGCGCAACGGAGCCGAAACTGTATACCACCGTTTGGATTCAATGTCCAAATCTACACTTGCGAAGTTGTAGTCCAAATAGTCGGTACGGGCTACCACACCTCCCATCTTGAATGTAATGCTATCGCAAGCCGGACGAAGAGAGAAAACCGTAGCATCGTTTAATCCTGCCCGTTGTTTGTTCAGGTTTTCCTGATTGGTGGCGTAAGTAGGGCCATTCAAGGTTTCCGTTGTGGGTTTTAGCAGAAGCGGGTAATGTGGCAATAAAGTCGTGCCATTTTCAAAGCTCATTGATTTATTGGGAATGATTACATCCGTACACTTACCAGGCACTCCGTCACTCCAGTTGTTAGCATCATTCCAGTTATTAGCATCTCCACCGGCAGTCCATGTGGTGGTCCGGGGATATATCAGAAACTCATGAATAGACGTTTCCGAGCAATCGGCAATATTAAATACAGTAAGAGAGAGTGTGTGATACCCCGGAAGCAAATCTGCTATTTTCACATCCAATTCGGTAACAATCGTACCATCATAATCGTCACCGGACGCTTTGACGATATTTCCATCCAAACTCCAGAAGTATTTACTGTACTCCAGATTTTCAGTAGTATTTTTTTCAGTATTGGTAATCCGTATATTGCCATTACTGTCTGCATCATCGTAGCAATAGGCTGTTTTTCCGTATAAAGAAGGTTTAAGGGTAGGAGCCTGATTCTCATCTGCAAGAGTCAATCTCCTGGGTTCGGATATAGCCACACAATCGTAATTAATAAGGTCGGAAAAAGCACCTGATTGACCGACCACCAAACGATAGTAGCCGTCATTGGAAGTATCAAAATTTTCAATAGTATATTCAGATTGGATGATAGAAACGATTCCGTTCGTCACACTGCCAGCTGCATTATCACCTGTAAGCAACGTCCAATTATTAATACCATCCACACTGCGCTCCCAACGATAATCCAAAAGTTTGCCCAACGTTCCGTCGTCCGTATATTCTCCTTTCAGAAGTACGGTATTGTTATTCTCACAGATGAGTGAATGCTCTGCCGGAACCAGTTTTACTGCGGGCATTACCAGGTATATTTCAATGTCGTCCATCAAAACGTCATTACCTCCCGCCGTTCCGAAATTGTTGTTGATAATTTCCAATACCAGACTATTAACCCCTTCGGGTACAGTAAATCTGAATCCGAATTGCCTCCACTTGTTTTCGGCATCAACCATATTACCGGTCGTAAACTCAGCTAATATATTATTATTAACCGGATCGATTAAGACAAACTTGAGATTCGCTTTTTCATTGCCGTGCCACCCCAGCGGACTGGCAAACCAGCCAGTAAAGGCCAATTCTATTTCACGACATGCACCCAGATTATTCAACCGGTGGGTATAGAAAAGTCCAGGCGTCTCTGTCGCATTGACCGCAACGAGATAACCATGCTCTTCATTGGCTATATTTTCGTAAATGTGGTCCTTTATCGGAACCCATCCTCCATTCAAATCCGCACTGATTTTGGAAACCTGATATTGCCCCTCTCCTACCGCGTTGAGCGTTGTGGATTGTTCGTAGTCAATTCCGGTAAGCGGAGTTTGAAGTATATCAGCATCGTTATCTCCTGTTCCTCCAAAGTTTGCTCTGCTCAGACGGCGCGCGTTTGCCGGAGATATTTCCGCCTCGAGGCTTCCGCAAAGATAGCCTTTGGTCAGATGGATAGGTATTCTGGCCATTCCATCAAGAGGAATTCCATCCATGTCGCAAATTTCCACCCAATAGGTTCTGTCCGTAAACTTCCCTTCGGTACTTCTTTCGTTTTGCACCGACAATGTATGAGTCTTACCGTCAGAGAGAATAATTGGATCTTCGACTCCTGCCGTAGACCCCTGATTTGGATCATATTCGTCAATATCTTCCAAGGCTGTACCTTCAAATTCTTTTTCATACCATTTATAGGTAAGTCCATACAGTTCCTCTACTTCCATACGGATCAGTGAAGGCAGATATCCGGGTTCTCCACGAGTTGCCATTCCCGCCAGGTAAACACCATTTCCTCCTGATTTTAAACGACCGGATTCTTTGGCAGCTTCATCATCTGTCATATTGTCCGGGCATACAAAGTATGTTTTTGATGCAATGCTAACCGGAGTGACTTTTATTGTCTCAGAGGAAAGAGTACTACCTCCGCCACTTACCGTCAGGCGATAGTACACGGTTGCATCAATAGGAGCCGTTGTGTAGTCGTTGGTTATAAAATTTCCATTGGACACAGATGTTTCAGCTCCTTCATCGCCCCAATCAGTACCATTTACGCTCTTCTGCCATTTGTAAGATAACGAACCAGTTAATCCACCACAGGCATAGGAGCCTTTTAACGTAATGCTTCGCCCTGCCAATACCGATATCTCCGAATATTCAGGGGCGAGTATTTGCACTGAGTTTAATTTCTTTATTTCAATATCGTCCATGGCGAAAGCATTTCCCCAATTCCAGATGCCATCACCACCTTCCGGCACAATGGTGAATGTCGCTTCATTCGCACCATTCGGGACGAGGAACTCAAATCCGTATTGATGCCAGGTCGGTGTAGCTGCTCCTCCCCTGATTGTTCCGGTCGTATATTCCTTTGATTCTCCATTGTCGAACTTGACAAGAAATTTAAGATCTACCGTAGAATTTGTACTTCCCGGATTAGCGATCCATGCCTTAAATGACATTTTACTTCCGCCGCACACGTACGCTGTGGTCTTATAAAACTCTGCAAGACCGGTAATCGAGACTCGGTTGGCATGAAACAATATAAAGTAGCCGTTTCCACACCCGGGGGTATGATCGGTCAAAGCGGTATTCCAAGCTGTTATGCCACTTCCATAATCGTTCTGATATACTTGTTTTGTAATGAGAAAGTTGGTGCTTCCCAGATTGGGAGTGGTGGTTTCACTGTTCACCGCAAGATAACTATACCCCGGAACTGTATACCGGTTATCCGAAGCATAAATGAAAGCCTGATCGGTATCACACCCTCCGAAGTCTTCTGTCATTTTACCATTTTCAGCTGTTACTGTGACACGTTTCCTCGGGCTTTCGCATAGACCATCATGTTGAAGGGTCACATGATAGTCAAAAGAACCTGTTCCGGATGTCGGGGTGGTAACAGTCAGAGTAGTTGCGTATTCCGCCCCTTCTCCTAAATAAGTCCCATCGTTTGAATACCATTTAAAAACGGGATTAAGATATGCCGCATTTGTCGAAGCTTTTAACGTTACTTCATCCCCCATAAACCTGCCCCCTGTATAAGTAAAGGCTATATCGTCGCTATTTGCAGAATCCATTGTCACCCGAATACTCTGTGATGCAATGGCATTTGAATAGTTTACATCATTAGCATCGGCAACTAATACCCGATAATACCCGGGCCCATTAAAAGAAAAATTGTATGCTATGGTTCCCTTGGAAGCATTCAAGGTTCCCGCACTATTCTGATCAAGTTCTTCTTTGGGAGGATCATTCATTGGGATGTCACTCCAAGCCACCTCCTCGGTTGCCCGATATTGCCATTTATATATGGATGACGACTGCAGAACTTCATAATCAGCTCTGAATTCCATCCAATGCCATTGGCAATAATTTGTTCCGCTAATCGGCTTTGTTATCGTGACTGATGGAACAAATTCCGTTACTGAGATATCATCGAGCGCTAAAGCATGTTGCCAACTTGAGATATGAGTATCTTCGCTGGAAGCCCCTGTAGGCTGATTAAAAATAATACTCACAGTGATAGAATTAGTTCCACTTGGTACATTATATTGAAGTGCATATTCCTTCCAAACGCCTCCACTGGGTATATTATAATCCTGGCTCTTAGTCTCTGTTTCACTTGTAATTCTGAAGGTTAAGCGAGTTGATATTTCCCACTTTCGTATGTTTGTAGCCCATGCAGAAAAGTATAGTACTTCCATTCCGGGACTTACAGACAAGGTCTTCTCATAAATAACTTTACCGGAAGAGAGCGGTAATCCTTGTGGACTTATAATTGCAAAATAGCCATTTCCGTCTCCGGTTGTATGGTCAACGATACGATCCACATGGTCGCCGGCTCCACTATTGATATTCGTACCGTTGTTCGCGTCATTTGGAAACTCGTCCGCATCGTTATATTTTATCTTGGTTATGGCATAACACGCGGAATTAGCTGCATTAAGGGCATTTATACCATACTTTGTACTCATCACTCCGTCTGTTAAAACGGCATAAGGCAGCATTAATCCCGAATGCTGACTATTCCATGTATCAAAGGCCGGGGTTCCTGGCAACAACCATACCGGATCTGTAGCTGTTCCTCCAAAATCCTCTTTAAACGGAATCTGCGCCATTGCCTGAGCAGTAGCAAATGAAAGAATCAAGGATAAGGCTATCAGCTTAATCACGTTGGATGACAAATGGAATATATTCATATTTATACCACTACAATTTATTTATATCTTCTTATTTCTTTGCTTTTTTCTTCTATCAACAGAATAGTGTAAATCTTTTGATAAATTAAATGCATTATTTACATTCGCATCTCTCTCTGACACGACACAAAAATCATATCAAACCCAGCATTACAAATATCGGAACATTAAAAAAGAAAACAACACTTAAGAACCTCCAAAATAAGAACACAGAAAGTAAAAACAACAACAAATACCACACAGACTCAAAGAACGTGTTGCACTATGCAAAACAATACGAATATACAAAACTCTTGTTTCAATATTCGAAAATAATTAGTAGTGACAATTTCAACAATAGAGACACCAGAACAAAAAACACAAATTAGAAAACAAATACTACAACAAACATCTATACATCACAAAAGATTCATATAGTTTCTCCAAAACCTATATTTTTTTTACCATAAAGAAGAATTCACCAAATTGACAATGCCGTACAACTGATGAATCTTCACTCTTTAATTCACAGTCCTCACGCAACGGACATGCATCCAGTTAGTAGTGGTTCCAACTTCGCTTCCACCATACTCATTATTACTACCTGCTCCGACTCCCCATTGCCCATTACCAACAACAGTCTGTGTCCAAATCATACCGCTAATTTTCTCATATCCATTTCCTGTCCAAGTCAATTCAGTACCATTAAACCCTTGGGCACTACTTGTAGCAGTTGTACCTCCCATACTCATAATCAAGAAAGCTTCACGATGGGTAGGCAGACGCCAGTTGCCGCCCTTGGCTTTACAATCCGCTACCGCTTGTGCATAGGTCACACCCGTTCTACTCGTATTCTCCACTTCCAGTTTGGGAGCTATCTTATTCAGCGCACTGGTACTACCAGGAGTTTCTCCAGAAGCAAACAGCAACGAGGTATTTATCCCCCCACTATTATCCCGGGAGACAATAGTAACGCCGGTACTGGCCTTTGTAATATAAGGATACTTGGTTCCCGCATTATCATTATTTCTCACACACCGAAAATACAACTCCTCGCTAACTTCCTCTTTCTTCATTGGATAACCATCCCCATCCTGAAAATTCATCTGGAAACGAGTATCCGTAGAGTGCGCATAGTAGGATGAGGACCAATAAATAGGGCTCCAATCCGGACTCCAATTTGTATACCAACCGTATATATTCTGTCCTGCATAAGGAGCACCTGCATAATTCACATATGCAGATCCCCCCAAAACTCCTTGAAAAATATACGACATAATCAACTCACTGGCATTAGGCAGTCGCCATTTTTTGTCATCACTCATATCCTCACATATTTTCGCAGCAGCAGCCAAGTTTTCCCTACGCCCTCTATTATTTCGACCAACCTCTTCATAATATTTCCTATTGTCGAAACGAAGTGGATACAGATAAAAAAGAGGCTGCGTATTGTCATCCGTATAAGACAGTTTGTTAGACACCATTTTCAAATACAATGTAGTGTAAAACGGATATTTCTTGTAAGGCGCCTCTCCTGTATAGAACTCGTTTTCAAAAGCAATCTTTATCATACCAGTTTTCCCCTCTTGCCATTTGCTTGGGAGAAATTTCAACCTGAAATCGTATCCACGTCCTACTATATTATTTCCTGCACCATCGTCGTCTGAATCTACAACAGAGGATAAATACATCTTAGAGTCCTTATTACTTCTACCTACAAACACATCGTTATTCCCATCATTACTGGATGAAAGCATCAACCCTGTACCGTCAACTTCTTCGATACCTATGATTTTCCAATTATTATTTGAGGATAATTGCAAATATTGTTCCGCACCAAAATCAACCTCAAAAGTATAAATTTCACGGTTTGGATAGTATCGGAACAAAAATGTTCGTTCACTCTGAATAAGTTCAAAATCCCTATAACCCAAGTATTCGCCTTCTTCATTGTACAAAGAGAAAATCAGCTTGTCCGTACGCCACCATTCATTTAATCCATCGTTGGCTTTTCTCGGTTCCGGCTGTATGCTGAATGCCTGTACCCTGTTCCAAAAAGACAAGGAAGATGTTCTGGTCAAATCCGGCACAATCCCACCGTTAGGATATCGAATAATACCAGTCATATTCGCTTGTGCATCCTCAAGTTTCACATCGATTCGATGCGTAGAAAACATTGCATATACCACCTGCGCTTCAATAGCAGCCTCAGCATTATTGGGGTCGCCCTTGCTAAGAGGAAAGACAAGACCTTCCAGCTCATTCCCGTATCCATCAACAAACTTGATGATTCCCGGATCCACCATTATCTGCCTTACCTCGATTTCATAAGTCAGTCGCCCCGCCTGCAACTTGATGGTTGCCGTACGGAAATCTCCAATTTGTGCTCCTTCGGTAAAGAAAGGTACACGCAACTTGATTTGAGTATCTTCATTTGCCTGTCCCATTGTTGTAAGAACCCCATTACCTTCACCGTCATCGAATTTAAGCCAATCATTATCAGACACAGCGATTGCTTTCCATCCTCCGGGTACATCAGTAAAGACATCTACGACATAACTATTATTCTGGAATTGGGTCACCTCGATTTCCGATTTACCCACCCCAAGCATATATTGCCCATCGTATACCACGTCCTTTACCTTGTCACGATCATACGTTATCAAGCGCATTTTCAGGTTAGACAGCATTGTGTAGGACTCCAGTGCTTCCTTATTACCTTCATAACCGAGACCGGAAACTTCTGTAATATCGATCACATATTTGTGGTTCCGCAACAAAGGTAGATACTTCACTGCTTCTCCCACACCTCCTACTTTAGTAAAATCTACCCGATAGAAGGTCATAGGCCATTCCTCATTGATTCGTCCTCCTATAATCAGACATACAGCATCCTTACGGGATGCATCTCCGTCTTCATCCGGGCCACCGGAATCTACCGCTGCAGGAGCTTCGAAAGTATAAATATTTCCTTTATAAGGTGTATTGCCATTTATAGGATGCCAATTCGCAACATCTACCCCTACCTTCTTTTCATTATTGCCCGGGATATTCGTACCGGTCGCCGTGAGATCAATCTTTCCATTGGCATCCCATACGGGAGCTACATATCCAGCATTATTATAGTTAACCAGATATGCTACATCTACTGTGAAATTCGATGTAGAATTAACAATGTCGATACGCGCTAACATCCGTTTCAGGCTGATATCACCTATCGGCTCCATAGATGGAGCTATTTTATCCACTTCTTTCTCCCCACACATCGGAATCGGAAGATACTTGCCATTATCATTCGGTCCGTCAGTAGGCCATTGCCAGGGATTACCGATATGAACCATCGCCTCCATGGCATCCACCTTGGTCGTTTCTTCCTTTTTAAAACCTGCCAATATATTTTTGTATGACTCCACATCCGTCGGTCTGTTTGCCACCACCATAATGCAAGTCTTTCCATTGGTAGGAGTAAGCGGAGCAGAAAATGTTGCCGTAGCAGTAGTACCATTCAAAGTTTGTGTAATAGCTGTACTTTTTACCTCTACCCATTCCAAAAACATAGCAGGAGTTTTCGATGCATCAAACACCAGAATATCCACATTCTGCACTTCATCTTCCTTATAGCCACCTTCCGAACCGGTCATTGAACGTGAAGATACAGACGGTATATCTACATCAGAAACCGTTAGGGCAAATGAGATGCTCTTTCCCGGCTTCTCAGAAAATGGAGTAAAATCTTCCTGTACACACCCGATGAGCCATATAGCTACCAGCAGCATACATAAGAACTGTTTCTTTCTGAGTATTGAAGTTATATATTTCATTATTATTATTCCTTTCTTAAACATAGAATAAGTATTTACCACTGCGGTACGGTCAGTGTCACTGTCACATCCGGATTATCACCATTCGTATTGCTCAGTGTCAATGTAGCTGTCAAGTCTTTTTTGGCGTCAGCATTAAAATAGAAATAGACCACATCACCGTTTCCACCGCTTGCTCCCTTCATTGTAACACCATTAAGCAGAACACCGTTGGGGTCATTCACTCCGGTTATTTCCCAAGTCCAATTGCCCGGACTACCCGAAGTAAAAGTAATTTTACGGCGCTTCGTAAGCCCGATTCCAGGGTCACTGCCATCCTCCCCTTCACTTGAAGTAAGCCATATTCCGGTTCCTCCCCATTGTTGCAGAAGTATTCCGTGTTTCAGGTTACCTGCTTTGATATAAAATCGGGTCTTCCGTTCGTATGTGGCAGCCTCACCGGTAAGATTGGGTATCTTAACCTCTACATTATAGGTACGTACATCGCCCGAAACGGTCGGACTGCCCATGCTGACTGTAGGCCACGAAGCAATGTTAGTTGTCTCCAACACTGCCCCCACCGGATACCCCGTATTCGGATCCGCATCATAGTTCGTCTCAGCCGTTATATTTACCGTAGCGCCATTAGCTGCCAGCCGTACACTGGTCTGCGAGAGTTTGAGGTAATACTGTCCGTCAAAAATCACATTGACCGGATTATCTCCCCATTCCTCAAGAGGGGTAGCAGATATCTCATATGTTTCATTCGATATTGTTATATTATAGTTGATATATTCACCCGATTCCCAGGAATGTGGATTGGCAGCAACAATATCTTTGAATAGAAATACCCGCTCACCGAAATTAGTAGTGACGACAATCTTGGCTGTAGCAGAGGATAAATCAGACGGTAACATGAGGAATGTATCTCCCATCAAGGTAGCATCTTCAGTCACTGTATTGTTACTGGTAAGTGTGGAAGCAATATCTCCGGTCACAATATCACTCCACACAAAGTCAGGTTTACCATTTTTCGTAGTGGTAGTTTGTATATCAGCCACAGTTAACTTGCCACTTTTATCTACATCTTTAAATTCGATCTTTTCAATAGTCAATTCATCGGGTGCCGGTTCTTTCTTCGTAAATGTAAAGGTGACTTTAGTTAGTGTGTGGTAAAAATGTATCCCCACACCAGCACCCCATGCAGGTTGCGATACAGCTGCCATCACATCCACATGATTGGCTGCCAGCGCATCTGCCGAATAGTTCAACACCATTTGTGCAGGATTAGAAAAAGTTGCCGTAGGCACACTTGTACCGCTATATGGATACCATGAAAAGAATTTCATACTGGCACCCAATAAGCCAGGCCAATATTGTTCCGGCGATATGGTTGCCGTCAGATCGTTATTCACCGTGGCACTCGCATTGAAATAGAGCTGCGGGATAGATGAACTAGGTGTCAAAGAACCGAAGAAACCAAATGTTTCACCTTTCAGATCAGTATTCGAGGTAATAACCGTACCACGAGTACCAGCACTTCCGCCTTCTCCGACACGTTGCACAACGATCTTATCCTCGCATGTCATATCTTCTCTGATACACGAAGAGAAGACGAGCGAAAGCATAGCGGCTGTGAATATTACCTTGATACTATTTCTAAACTTTACCATCTTGTTTCTTTCTCATTTTTTTAGGTAACTGCTGAAAGGCGTTACAAATCCAGGTCCAAATCAATGTCCTGTCGTTCCCCCCAGTCTTCTACCGTTATTGTCAGTATCTGAATACCAACTTTTCCTACCCGCGCTGTTATCTGGTACACATTATTCCTCCGGATTTCCGTAAAGGATTCTGCTGTTGGAGTACCTGAATTATCGACTTTCGTTATTGTTTCTATCACTTTTTTTGTTATTCCGGTGACGTCTGGAGGTCCTTTCAAAACATTTGCCATGCTGACAGCCAGCCTATCGGAATAATCCGATTTGAAAATGCGCTCTCCAATATAAAACGAACAGAGTAACCTTTTGTTTTTAGCATCGGAAGCAGAAGAGTACGCCCATGTCGTCGTCGTTCCAGCTGTCCATGTCTCCTCCAACAAATCACTCGTCGGTACATTTTCCATCACTTTTCCATAGTTCTTCGAAGGGTCGACATTATCACGTGTACCATTTGTCTCGTTTCCCATTACAAAATAACTGTTACGGGTAAAGTTATGTAAAGTGACACTGGTACTACCATTAGTATATCCTGTTACCGCTCCACCATCCGTGGCTTCGAGGAAGATATCAACCCGGGCCACAGCACGTTCGATAACCATTTCTACAGTCTTAGTTTCCTCCGACACTACAGATATCCCACGAATCACTCCTGTCATAGGCATACCAGTTGAAGAAACGATTTCTCCATCACTATTCAGTATACCGGCAATATTATAATCTACATTTTGTAATGCTCCCAAAGTAGTGATTCCATCAAGCTCACTTGTTAGACTATGCGGTTCATTAACAATAACTATTACCATAATATCATTATCAGGAGTCACTGTGAGAACCTGCGCAGTTATATCGGTAACCGTACCCGGAGCAGCCAAAACGACACGTTTATTCACATCCAACTTCACGCCACCCGACACGCTGTTGAATACAATAAACCGGATCGTTTTTATCTCCTCCTGTCGATCTACATCCAGATCGTTCTTCAATTCGATGCTAAGCTGTGCCCGGGTAAGGGGAAGCAGTTCATCGATTGCATTACTGCACGAGAACAAAAAGAATGTAAATGTCAGATATATGATATGTAATAGTTTATTCCTCATTCTTATACTTCGATATCATGAAGCCAATATATCCAGGTGCCCACCACAAGGCCAATTTGGATAAATTCTCCGCCTCCGGGCTTCTCGGTAACAGAGAATATCAGGTTCCATTCACTCTGGCGATCGAGGTATTCCTGAAAAGGAAGTTCCGTTCCATCGTGCCGGGAAACCGGACGAGCAATACTCAATAATGCCATCAAATCATGGCTCCATACTTCAGCTCCGGTATCCGCATTTCTTATGAGGAACCGGTAATCCCATCCATCTCTGTTGAGGAGACGCATCGTATTCAGACGCGTAGATACAACTACATTAGAAGTCTCACCTTGACCTGTATAGTGAGGCACATAGGTAACCGAACTTCTGTCTGTGGGCTCATTTTCCCAAGAATAGACAGCACTTTCCGGCGTTTGAATTTCAAAAGTATAGTTTCCTGTTATTTCATTCTCACCATACTTCATCAACACAATATTAAACCGATTAGTGTTGCGTATCAGATTCACTTGATAAACCTGATGACTAGTGTTGGACGGCAGATGATCCACCTTCACAACTTCTCCGAAATAAAGGTGTGGGAACTCGAAGTCTACGATATCTGCTTCCCGCTTCAAAGCTACTGTTACTTGTTGTAAGGTAGTCTTTCCCGGAACCAGTTCACGCCCCACATCATCCAAAACACGGAAACTATCGGATAAACTTCCCACAGTCAATACCTTGTAACTTCCAAACTCAAGATTATCGGCCAAAGGCATCCGATTTCCACCAATCAGCGCGGAAGCCTCAGCTTTTTTTGAAAAGAGCAGTTTGTCATCGCTATCGAACACAAATATATCCACCGATCTAACCTGCGGATTGAATGCATCCGTATATTCCATATTATAGTCGAATGTGAATTCCAACCAAATTTCACATCGAGGCAGATCCTCGCGTATACTGTCGCATGATGCGATGAATAACACCGAGGTGATGATAAGGAATAGCGATTTTATTTTTTCAAACATATCTTTTTCTTTTAGGGGGCAACGTGTTAAGTTACCGGTTATATTGTCGGAGATCATGCTTAAAGACCTCCTGTTATTTCCATTTTAGGGGGCGCTATTTTATATTTCATACATTCCAAGTGCGCCAAAGCATTTCCGTGCTGTTTTTGAGAAGCCTGTCACCGGCTTATTATTCTTCATCGGCAATCAATGCCGTACATCATGTAAAAAATACAGGGCAGGCAGTTTGCACTGCCCTGTTCTTCTTTATGTAAAAAGTATATTAAATTTCAAAATTAGTAGTCCAGTATACCCATGGAGCAACTTTAATCTCGAAGTGAAGATAAGCACCTAACTTGTCAATATCTTCTTCTTCATCTGGATCCTCAGGACCACCACCAGGATACCATGGTGTGCCATTTCCATTTACCTTTGTCAGTGTAAGTGTATAATAGTTATTACGCACAACACCATATTTACCATATTCCATGTGATCAATAGCTGCGTTATCATGGCGAATCTCATAATAGTAATAGTTTAGACTATTCTGATACCAATAGATACAACCATCTTCTTTAGTCAATTCACCGCCATTTGCACTGATATTGTCAAGGATATCTTGAGTAAGAGCTGCAAAGCTACCCGGATCACTACCACCAAGTGCTGTTCTCACCTGCGTATAGAATTTCTCACACGCATTTACCAAGAGCTTCTCCAAGGCAGTTCTCTGATCTTCAGCCTTAGCTTCAGCAGGTGTATACGCATCTAACAATTTTTGAAAACTCTTAAAGTTTATAGAATTAGCTCCATTAGAGAGGCGATACCAGTCATTACCTAAAGTAAAATCTGCATCATTCTTCCAAGGTGCATATTGACCTTTAATCACCAAACGTGTAGCTGCACCAAACTTCTGATACCCTGCATCCATTGTATTTTCGATGCAGTATCTGTAATTATCGCCCACAGACGCACTTTTTTCAACCCAGTCTACTTTAGGTTCACGATTGGCATCAAGCTCATTCTTTATAATACCTGTCAAGTATTCACTTCCACTGTCTTTCTTAAAGTTCGGGTCAACTGTGTAGAAGTTACTCTTGTAGAACCCAGTAGCATGAGATGATCTTGTCTTTGTCTTCTGTGCAAAAGGAAACAACAAAGAGTTGTAATAATCAATAGTCCAATTTCCAAACTCAAATTGGCCAAGGGAAGCATTCGTAAGCTCTTCAAAAGGTCCAACTTCCGACACATTGACCATCACCTCCAGTTTAGATGCAAGACGTTCTATCTCAAGTTGAGCAGGCTTACTTTTAGCTGCATTCAGAGCTTCTGCTTCGGTCTTATAATCACTGGCTTTAAAGATATTGGCTGCCACATCAAGCAGGCAGTCTGCTTTCCATGCATGGTTAATAGGATCTCCGTCACTATCATCATAGAAACCGGCATTAATCATAGCACAACCATTGGTATGTACAACCTCTTCCACAAAATAAGCATTATTAGCCTTACCTGACTGCGGACCTACAGTAACCAGAGCGTTGATATCGTTAAACGTTGCACCGGCTGCAATGTTATCCAAACGGTTCTTTAGTGTAGTACCCGGATTAGCAATGACAAGCAAATACTTAGTATCCGTACTTACCTTAACCGGAGTATTCGGAGTAGTAACTCCAGAGTTTGTACCAAACTCGCCTGTTCCCAATACAGTGGCAAACTTAGTTGTGCCTGCATCTTTAACTACATCCTTTGTTGCATTAAACGTTATCACATAAAGCTCATTAATTAAGCTCTCCGCCGGCAAAGATGGTTGCTCACCAGAGGCACGTGTTCCCGGACTTTTTGGATTAGTCAGACTGATTGATACATAGGCCACATCATAGCCTTTTGTCACTTCTCCATCAGTATTATCGTCGAGTTCATTTGAACAACCCGCCAATACCGCAATAGCCAGTAACGACACTAAAATTGATTTAATCTTTAGCATAATACAAAACTTATTAGAAATTAATTAATATAATTATTCACTTTTACAGGTTCCTTTTCCGGTTCCCAATCATTACTTATTTATTCTTATTCTTTTTCTCTATCTCAATAGCATTAGCCTTCTTTTTAGCTAATTCTTCCAGATTGCCTCCTGCAGCATCCAGTCCAGCCTCTTTGGCAATCTTTAAATGTTTCTCTGACAATTCATATTCCTCCTTCATTAATAGTAATACTCCCATTGCATTGTTATACTCCGGCAGAAACTCTTCCGATTTCACTCTTTCCAGATAGCGTGCCGCAGAAACCAAATCATTACGTGAAAGTGCTGCCGTAGCCGCATTCATATTGGCGATTTCACTTTCCGGATAGATGCGGACAGCTGTTTCAAAAATATCGATAAACTCCTGTGAACCTTTCGGGTAAGTATTAGCCACCACAAACATTTCATTCAAACTCAGGTTCTGTGGACGTTTCTTTATAACTTCCTTCGCCTCTTCCAGATTAAAATTCTTAATATCGTAGCTTACCTTACAGATCGCCACACGCAACCCCGGGAAGATATGCTTCAACATAAACCGATAAGGTACACCACCGCGAAGTTGCATCAGCTTTGTTTCCCTTCCTTTTTCAATCGGAATATTCGTAATGATTTCCATCACTTCCGCCTTATAGTCCATTTCTACGGTAGCAAGCGCCTTTACCAATCCATCCCAGTTTTCACCTCCAAACTGGATATGATACTGGTTCTTCGGGAAATCATATTGCGTTGCCAGATAGTTGCGCAATGCCATAGCGCGACCTTCAGACAAGCGTTTATTCACCTCCAACGTTCCTTCAGGAGAAGCATAGCCGATAATATCCAGACGATTCACTTTGACATTCGCATCAAATCTCAGATCATCAATCATTGCACGTATTTTAGCCAACTCCTTGGGATTATTCATATACTCAGGACGAATATCCACCTTATTCACCTCAAAGTCCAGGAAAGCTTCGGCCTGCACATCGCGGCTCTTTATCTCCTCCACCATCGGTTCCACATACGACAGATAAGGAGTCACTATGTAAGGTACCAACATTCGTTCAAGTGTAACCTTATCAAAAGTATGCTCCACATTCATCAGAGTACTTTCACCGCAACCACATTCATCACGTTGCACATTCAGCCGGGCATCTGCCATCCATGCTTCATAAGGCAACACATATCTGTATTGAATGACACCACTTTGCTTCTTTGTATTTTTCTCTACCCGATAAGGGAGTTTATGGCTATTCTTCTCTTTCCGGCTCATCACTGCCAGTCTGCGTTCATAAACCAGGTACTCATTACGTCCCTTAATAGATACTCTGGGAAGATCATAAGTAGTGGTAGACGAAACCAGTTGTGGAATAAGGTCCACCCCACGCGCAGATTTCACTTTCACATCCTCCAGAACGACATCCAGATCCACATGAATAAATTCACCCAGTTGTTCCAATCGCACAGGCTTTATTCGGATGGTACCATCGTATGAACGATCCTGAGCCAATGCCCCATTCACATTCAAATATAAAAAGGTCAGTGCCAGTGCAATGAATTGCATATTTCTTTTCATCATTCTCAATCTATTTAATTAAGTAAATAAGTGATACGCTCGCTTTTGTAGGTCCCAGGTAATTCTTACTGGCATCTTTCTGTTTGGTACCGCACGTTGTGCAAGGATATTTATCATATAAAATACGCGCATATCCCAGCCCGACAGAAGCCTCGATACTCCAACGTTTTTTCAATATCCATGAATGTCCTATGGAAAAGCCTCCTCCATAAAGGCGTCCTTGGTAGCGCATATTCTGCATATTATCACTGATTAACGGCCAGTCGGGCCATCCGCCTACATTAAAATCAGCATAATGAGCATGCAACCCAATGAACGTACGGTTGAAACTTTCGCAGAACCAATAACGAAGCTCCGGCTGTATGCCCCAGTGCTTCAAGCGGGTATCAAAATGAATCACATGCAAAGGCACTCCTAAGCTTTCAGCCAACGCCCACACAAAACGCTCATCGCGCACCGA
>ENA-UEOI01001071-UEOI01001071.1-human-gut-metagenome-genome-assembly--contig:-NODE-1071-length-25191-cov-5.016405_pt1 | contig 25191 bp, 22 predicted proteins | sample MGYA00242883_ERZ507882 | MGnify/ENA primary metagenome ERZ507882 (study PRJEB26167, sample SAMN06115502) | human gut metagenome | host: Homo sapiens | place: China:Chongqing | collected 2015-07-29...
CACATCGCTTCCGGCGCAGTCCTCCTGCACCGTCATGCCTGATTGCAGGCACAGGGCCATCATCTGCTCGGTGTTTACACGGTTTTTGTCACATCCCAGGGATATAAATGATACGATCACGGTTTTTATCTTCCTTTATTCCTGAATCTCGGATTCCAGCCGGCGAAGGGAGGCCTGGATATCCTGCCACGAAAAGCCCCGCCGCTGCAGGGCGGCGGAGAGCTTGCGAAGAAGCGCCTCGTCCACGGTTTTATTCCGGCACCGGGCGCGGAGATAACGCTCCGCCGCTTCCTCCGCCGGGGGCATTTGAGAAAGAAGCTCCTCCCACAGGTCCCGGGGGATACCCCGGTGGTTCAGCTCCTGGCGGATGCGGCCGGGGCCGTAGCCGGCGGCGCTGTAGTGCCGGATGATAGCCGCGCCGTAGGCCGCCTCGTCCACCGCACCCAGCTCCTCCAGCCAACGGGCGGTGTCCTCTGCCGCCGCCCTGTCGCCGCCCCGGCGGGTAAGATGCTCCACCACCTGCTTTTTTGACAGCATACGGCTGCCGGTAAGCTGGGCACCCCGGGCCTTCATTTGGGAAGCCTGGGCGGACTTTTTCAGCTCCTCCACCGTCTCCTCCGGGAGGTCTGCGCCCGGGCGCAGGTCATAGTGCAGGAGCTCATTTTCGGTTATTTTCAGCAGCTGGCCGCCCTCTAAAAAGACCAATATCCGGTTCTTTTTATGCTTGGACGGCTCCACACGCTCAATCCGCATCGTCGAAATCGTCGGCGGACACATCCACAGCCCGTCCGGCAGCCCGAGCGGCCACCTTAGACTGGTTGCTCATGAGCTTGTGGAAATTCTTGCGGATCTCCTGCTCCACGGCGTCGCACTGGTCGGGGTGGTCCACCAGATACTGCTTGGCAGCGTCCCGGCCCTGTCCCATGCGTACCTCGCCCAGGCTGAACCAGGAGCCGCTCTTCTGTATGATGTCCAGCTTCACGCCCAGGTCCAGAATCTCTCCTGTGCGGCTGATACCCTCGCCGTACATGATGTCAAACTCCGCCTCACGGAAGGGAGGCGCCACCTTGTTCTTCACGACCTTGGCGCGGGTGCGGTTGCCGATGACCTCGCCGCCGGACTTCAGCGTCTCGATGCGGCGCACGTCGATGCGGACGGAGGCGTAGAACTTCAGGGCACGGCCACCGGTGGTGACCTCCGGGTTGCCGTACATAACGCCCACCTTCTCCCGGAGCTGGTTGATGAAGATGACGATGGAATTGGTCTTGTTGATGATACCCGTCAGCTTACGGAGAGCCTGGGACATGAGGCGGGCGTGGAGGCCCACAAAGCTGTCGCCCATTTCGCCCTCGATCTCCGCCCGGGGCACAAGGGCGGCCACGGAGTCCACCACCACCACGTCGATGGCGCCGGAACGAACCAGCGCCTCGGTGATCTCCAGCGCCTGCTCGCCGGTGTCCGGCTGGGAGATGAGCAGATCCTCCACGTTGACGCCCAGCGCCTTGGCATAGGTGGGGTCGAGGGCGTGCTCGGCGTCCACAAAGGCCACCTCGCCGCCCATCTTCTGGGCCTCCGCCAGCACGTGCAGTGCCAGCGTGGTCTTTCCGGAGGACTCAGGGCCGTAGATCTCCACGATACGGCCGCGGGGCAGGCCGCCGATGCCCAGCGCCAGGTCGAGAGACAGCGAGCCGGTGGGGATGGCCTCCACGTTCAGCGTGCTCTCCGCGCCGTAGCGCATGATAGAGCCCTTGCCGTACATCTTCTCGATCTGCTGCATGGCCGTCTCCAGCGCCTTTCTCTTGTCGGACACCACCGGCGCGGCACCAACGGGTTCTTTCTTAACTGCCATAGTTCCGTCCTCCTCAAATTCTGTACGGGCGGCCCGCGCCGCCCGGATGCTGTGTTTATTATCTCAAAGAGCCTGTCCGGAAAAACGGACAGTTCACACTTCCGTACACAAAATGCCCGATACCACACGGGGAATGCCGTTCAGGTCGGGGGTGATCTCCACATCGCCGAAGCCGCAGCTCCGCATGATACGCAGCACGTCGTCCGCCTGGCCGATGCCCACCTCGAACAGCAGGCGGCCATCGGCACGGAGGGCGGTACACCACTGGGCGCAGATGGCCCGGTAGAAATCCAGCCCGTCCTCACCGCCCCTCAGGGCCAGGTGGGGCTCGTAGTCCCGGACGGACACGTCCAGCCCGGCGATGTCGCCGTCGGGGATATAGGGCGGGTTGGACACGATGGCGTCAAACTCCCCCAGGTGGGCGGGGGGCTTTTCCAGCGCGTTCATCTGCAGGGACACCACCCGGCCTGTCAGGTCGTTGCGGCGGATGTTCTGGCGGCAGATACGCAGCGCGCCCTCGTCCAGCTCGCCCAGCACCACGCGGCTGCCGGGCAGATGCTTGGCCAGTGCCAGTCCTATGCAGCCCGAGCCGGCGCACAGGTCCAGTATCCGCGGCTCGGACACGCCTTGCAGTCGGGACAGTGCCTGCTCCACCAGCACCTCGGTGTCCGGGCGGGGGATCAGCACGCTCTCGGAGATGTCCAGCGGCAGGCCGTAAAACTCCCATTCGCCGATGAGGTACGCCACCGGCTCGCCCGCCAGATGACGCTGGGCCAGCCGCTCCACCTGCTGCTCCACGGCAGCAGGGACGTACAGCCGGCCGTCCCGGCTCAGCTCCTCCCGACTCTTGCCGGCGGCGCAGCACACCAGCTCCCGGGCCTCCAGCGTGGGGTCAGCCATGCCGGCTTTATGGAAGCGCTGCCGCAAATCCAAATACAAATTGTTATATGTTATCGCCATAATACGTCCTGTTATCGCTTTTTACCATGTATCTTTCCCTTTTTCGTCAGGAATAACCAGCTTCATGGCCTCGATGGCCACCTCGATCATGCTGTCATCCGGCTCAAAGGTGGTGAAGTTCTGCAGCCACATACCCGGCGCGGACAGCACCCGGGTGACGGCGTTGTCGTGGCCGCCCACGAAGCGGTTGAACTCATAGGTGATGCCCACCACGGGGATGAGCAGCAGCAGCTTGACGCCCACCCGTACCCAGACGCTCTGCCAGTTGATATAGGGGAACACCAGGCTGGAGACGATGATGGAGACGATGACCACCACGAAGAGGAAGCTGGTGCCGCAGCGGGGATGGTGGCGGGGCTGGACGCGGACGTTCTCCACCGTCAGGGGCAGACCCGCCTCGTAGCAGAAAATGGTCTTATGCTCCGCACCGTGGTAGCAGAACACCCGGTGGACGTCCTTCTGCCTGGAGCAGAGGATCATATAGCCCAGCAGCACCAGCACCTTGACCACGCCCTCGATGATGTTGTGGACGGCGGCACTCTGTGCGTGGAACAGCCCGGCCAGGAACGTGGGCAGCAGCATGAACAGCATCAGCATCATGCCGATGCTCAGAATCACGGAGAAGACCACCAGCAGGTTTTGCAGCTTGTCCGCCGGCACGTGCTTTTCCAGCCACTCCTCCACCCTGTCCGGCTTGGCGTTTTCGTCCTCGGGAAAATAGTCGGCGGAGAACATCAGCGCCTTGACGCCGGTGATCATCGAGCCAAGGAAGGTAACGGCGCCCCGGATGATGGGTACGCCCAAAATAGGATAGTTGGCACGAATTAGCTTACGCTCCGTGACCTTGGTGACCAGGCCCTCCGGGGAGCGGACCACGATGGCGTCCTTCTCCGGGCCGCGCATCAGAATACCCTCGATCAGCGCCTGTCCGCCGATACTGGTGCGGAAAGCGCCCTTTTTCTTGTCCATACGCGCTAAAGATCCTTTCTGCCGTGAGTATAGCACAGTTATTTGCAAAATGCAACACTTGTTCGATTATTTTCTGAGGCAGTTTATGTCTCTGCCTATCCCTTCAGCGGCAGCCAGATGGTGACCACCGTGCCGCCGCCCTGGGCGTTCTCGATGGTCAACGTGCCGCCGTGACGGTGGACGATCTCATCGCAGACCGCCAAACCGATGCCGCTGCCCCGGGCCTTGGACGACCCCTTGTAGAATTTCTGCTTCACATAGGGCAGCTCCGCCTCCGGAATGCCCGGGCCGAAGTCCCGGATGGCGATCTCGTAGCCGCCGTCCGCCTGCCGCAGGTGGACGGCGATGCGTTTGCCCGAGCCGCCGTGCTTGGCGGCGTTGTCCAGCAGGTTGCAGAACACCTGCTTTAGACGGTCCGGGTCGCCGGTGATGGGCTCTTCGTAGATGGCCTTGTCGCTGGTGTACTCCAGGGCGATGCCGTCCTGCTGGAACAGCTCCCGGTAGGTGTATACCGCGTCCTCCAGCTCCGCCTGCAAGTCCACGTCCTCCACCTGTAATGTGAAGCGCCCATCCTCCATGCGGGAGAATTGCAGCAGCTCCTCCACCATGTCCGTCAGGCGACGGGACTCCTTGACGATGATGCCCAGTCCGCGGCGCAGCTGCTGCACGTCGCCGCTCTCGTCTGCCAGCAGCGTCTCGCCCCAGCCGTTGATGGCCGTCAGGGGCGTGCGCAGCTCGTGGGACACAGAGGAGATGAACTCGGACTTCATTTTCTCACTCTCGCCGATCTTGCGGGACATATCGTTGATGTTGCCCACCAGCTCGCCCATCTCGTCGGAATACTTGTTGGGTATCTGCTCGCCGTAGCTGCCGCCGGAGATACACTTGGCGGCCTCCGACACGGCGGAAACCGGTGCCACCACATTGTTGATGAAGATCATGCTGGACAGGATGATCAGGCCCACCACCGCCAGCATGACGCCGCAGACCACCAGCACCGTCAGCAGCACCTGACGGTCGATGTCCCGGACGGCGGTGACGTAACGCATGACGCCCACCACCTGACCGTTGAACTTCAGCAGGCTGGACACAGCAAGGATACGCTCCCCCGTCTCGCTGTCACGGCCTATGAAATCCTGCACCTGACCGGTCTCCACGGCCCGGAGAACCTCCGGCGTGTTGGGATATGTGGCCGCCGTCAGACCGCGGGTGGTGACCTCCACCCTGCCGGCGCTGTTGAGAAATTGCAGCTCGATGCGGTCGCTATCCTCAAAGGCCGCCGCGTACAGCGTGGCGCTGCGGTAGTACTCCCGATAGCTGGTCATGACGTAGGTGTTGAAATAGTCCGCGCCGGCGGCCGCCTTGGCCCGGAGGGTAGACTTGGCGCTGTTATAGTAGTTGCTGGCAAAGCCCACGGAGATCAGCACGCCCACCAGCAGCAGAATGACCACCACCGGGCCGATGCTGCCGGTGATCCAGCGACGGCGCAGACCCTGGACTATTTTCCGTTTGGCTGCCATGGGTGGTCATCTCCTTTCAGGCGGGTGGATGGTCCTCTTTACACAAGGGAGGCTTTTGTCTGTTGTAATGCGCAGATTTTTCGTCGAGACGAGGCGCAAGACCGCCGCCATACTTTGTGTATGGCAAGGTTTTGCAACGCAGTATCAGCGCAAAAGATGCGTATTACAGTCCCCACTTGTAGCCGTAGCCCCAGATCGTGGTGATATATATAGGGTTGGTGGCGTTGTCCTCGATCTTGAGCCGGAGGCGGCGGATGTTTACATCTACGATCTTCAGCTCACCGAAGTAGTCATGCCCCCAAACGGCGTCCAGGATCTCCTCGCGGGAGAGGGCCTTGCCGGGGTTCTCCATGAACATTTTGACGATGGAGTACTCCACCTGGGTGAGCTTGACGCGCTGGCCGTTTTTCTCCAGGGTGCGGTTGCGGGTATTGAGCAGGAAGGGCGGCTGGCTGATCTCGCCGGCCTCCACCGTACCGCCGCCGCTGCGGCGCATGAGCGCGTCCACGCGGGCGGTAAGCTCGGCGGGGGAAAAGGGCTTGGTGACGTAGTCATCCGCGCCGGTCATCAGACCGGTGACCTTATCCATCTCCTGGGAGCGGGCGGTGAGCATGATGATGCCGATGGTGGGATTGGTGGCGCGGATGCGGCGGCAGACCTCAAAGCCATCAATGCCGGGAAGCATGATGTCCAGCAGGGCCACGCGGACGTCGCTGTGCTGGGACAGGAGCTCCAGGGCCTGCTCCCCGCTCTCGGCCTCCACCACCTGATAACCGGCACGGCGGAGATTGATGACGATAAAGCTGCGGATGCTGGACTCGTCCTCCAGTACCAGGACTTTCTTCATAGCGCGTTCCTCCTTGTCAGTTGATCCAGCTGCCGGTGATGAGACTGAAGCTCTTGCGCAGCAGCTCCTCGTTCATGCCGTAATACACACCGGCGTCGTACAGCTCGGCGGCGTAGACGGTGGCCGTCTGGCGGCGCAGGACGATGCGCGTGCCCATGCGGCCGCGGGTCTCGCGGTTTTCACCGGTGATGGTGTAGATGGACAGCACCGGGTCGCCGTTGATGGTCATGGTAAACTGGTTCTCGTTCTGGATGCCGGTGGTGGAGGCCTCCACGTTCCAGGCCCACCAGCTGGCCGGGACGGTGAGATACCAACCGCAGGACGTGCTGTGGTACGTCTGGCCGGCGATGGCCAGCTGGCCGTCATCCACGCAGCGCAGCCAGCTCACCAGGCCGTCGGTCTGGTCGGCGCTCCAGGTATCCTCCGGGCGGGGGATCTCGATGCAGCCGTCGCCATCAATGTCCTGGGGCTGAAGCTGCCGGTAGGGGAAGATAGCGGCGGACACGCCGCTGCTCCCGTCCAGGGCCACGTTCACCAGGCCCACCTCCGGGCGGAAGATAAGGATGTCGGTGACGGCCACGCCCCGCTCGTCCACACCGGTGATGAACATGGCCGGCGTGTCGGCGTCCATCCTGCCGGACACCAGGCTGCCGCGGCTGAGGGCGGCCATGGTGCTGGACAGGGTGCAGCGGTAGGCGATGCCCATCTGTCCGTCCTGCCAGCCGTAGAACTCAGCCACAGGCAGTCCTTCCTCGCTGGTGCGCAGCACCAGCAGACTGGGCAGGCCATCGCCGTTCAGATCCTGCATCATAAAGCGGGTGTAGCCGCTGGACATGAGAGCCACCGGCTCGCGCTCCACAGCGTAGACCGCCACGGTCTGCACATCGGTGCTGATACGCCAGCCCACCACCAGCTCCCGGCAGCCGTCACCGTTGAGATCCTGATAGTACACGCTGTCCACCGCCGTCCCGCTGCTCTCGATGGTGCAGTAGGGCTGGTAATTCTCATTCTCCATGCGGAAGACGAATATCTTCAGGGGCTTTTCGTCGCTGCTGCGGCGCATGAAGGCCAGCGCCTCCTGTCTGCCGTCGCCGTCCAGATCGACCATCTGCACCGACTGGATGTTGCGCCCGCCGGTGGGCGAGGCGTACTCATAGCCCTGGTTCAGCAGGCCGTCCAGCTGCTGGGCCAGATCGGTGTAGCCCTCCGCCATGCGGGGCAGGGTGAACAGCTCCTCCACCGAAGCGTCGTAGCCGCAGCCGCCCAGGCCCAGCGCCGCGGCCAGCAGCGCGAGCAGCAGTCCTATTCGCTTTATCCGGCCCACGGCGCTCACTCCTCTCGTCACGGGCTGTCGCGCCCGATACTCATACGAAGGTATCATACCACATCCGCCTGTGTTTTGGTAGCCCTCATTTTCACTTTCCGGGCAAGAAAATACCCCCTCCGTGTCGGAGGGAGTAGGCAGTGCAGCGGTCTATGCGTGATACTGCGGCTCGTTGCCCTGGTAGATGTCCTGCATCTCCCGGTCGATCTCGCTGATGGCGTCGGAGCAGAGCCGCAGCCGGGCCGCGTCCTCGTCGGTGAAGCGGCGGTCGGACTTGTAGCGCAGCTCGTGCTCCAGGCTGGCCCACATATCCATGGCGATGGTGCGGAGCTGGATCTCCACCGGCAGCACCATCGTGCCCTCGGAGATGACGATGGGCACGTTGACGATCAGGTGCAGGCTGCGGTAGCCGGTGTCCTTGGGCTGCTTGATGTAGTCCACCTCCCGCAGGACGGTGTAGGACTCGCTGCGGGTCAGCAGGGAGCGGAGATAATATATGTCGTCCAGATAGTTGCAGATGACGCGGATGCCGGCCACGTCCTGAATGTGGGCATAAATGTTGTCGATGGTGACCTCCAGCCCCCGGCGGTGCAGCTTGTCGATGATGCTGTCCAGCGTCTTGATGCGGTACTCGATGTGGTGGATGGGGGAATGGTCATACAGTCGGGCGAATTCCTCGTCCAGTATCTCCATCTGCGTCACCGCCACCTTCAGAGCGCTGCGGTACAGGTGGGTCACCCGCACCATGCCTGCCGCCAGCTCCTGCTCCTCCGCCGTCATACGGCTGCTGATGGGTATATCCTTCAAACGGATGCTGCCGCTTTTTTCGATCATCACGGGCCGCGTCCTCCTTACGTCGTTGTGAAGCCATGTTACTACGGAAGTGTGTCCTTAGTATGAACAAACGTCCGCTTTCTCTACAATTATACCGACAGTTTCCATCAAATGCAAGGCGCATTTGCGCGAAATAGACAAAAGGAGTGCCGCAGCACTCCTTTTGTTTCCCTACGCTTTCGCCGCTTCACCGCCCCGGCAGCGGTCATACACCGCCTGAGCGACACGGTCGGCGGCCAGACCGTCGAAATCCCAGTGCTGCTGCGCCACCAGCGCCTGGCGGCGCTCCGGCCGGTCCAGCAGCGCCAGCGCCGCGTCGGCCATGTCCTCCGGCTGGCACGTCTCCGCCCAGTCGTGGGCGTGAAAGAACTCCTGGTTGCGGGTCTCGCAGCCGCCCACCATATCCGCCAGCAGCAGCGGCGTGCCCCGGGTGCCGGCCTCGGTGATGCTGATGCCGCCGGGCTTGGACACCAGCACGTCGGCGCTGTCCATATACCGGTGTACCCGGTTGGTGAAGCCCACCGCCTCCACCCGGCGGAAGCCCCTGCGCCGCAGGGCGTAGAGCATCTGCCGGTTGCTGCCGCAGAGGACGGAGGCGAAGTCGCCCCGCTCCATGCGCTTTTCCAGCTCGGCGGCGATGTCCGCCATCGGGCCGCAGCCGATGCTGCCGGACATAAGGACGATATGGCGTCCCTCCGGCGGCAGCGCCAGCTCGCTCCGGGCGGCGGCGCGGTCGCCCCGCTCCCGGAACACCTCCCGCACAGGGATGCCCGCCGCCAGCAGCGTCTCCCGGGCGATGCCGCAGGAGACGAACTCCTCCGCCAGCTCCTCGTGGGGGATGACGCAGATGTCCGGCGTACAGCCGCCCACGGTGGGGCTGCACGTATAGTCGGTGGCCACGAAGCAGAACACCGGCCCAGTCTCATGCTGGCGGCGCAGCTCCGTCATCATCATGGCGGGGATCACATGGACGCAGACCACGGCATCATAGCCGCCGTCCTGAATGGCGCGGTCCAGCCGCCGCGCGCCACGGGCCATATAGCGGTACACCGGGTTGTCCCGGTCGTTGCTCTCCGCGTCGTTCTCGGCGCTCATGTAACCGGCCTTATACAGCTTGGGGTAGCGGCGGTAAAACCGGGTATGCCACTTGGACACGAAGCGGGACGCCTTCTGGGAGATGAAGCTCAGGCCGTCCGCCGTGTCGGAGGACACGCCCAGGCGGCGGAAGCTCTCCGCCAGCGCTGCCGCCACGGCGTTGTGCCCGCCGCCGGTGTTACAGGTCAGTATCAGAACTCTCATGGTTTCCTTTCCGCTGCTCTCTCTTTTGCAGCAAGGCCGCCAGCCGTACCAGCCGCGGTCTGTTGTATCGTTGGATGAGGATAAACGGCAGATTGGCCAGCAGCACCCACACCAGTACCACCGCCGCACCGCCCCAGCCGGGCCACAGCCACAGGCAGGCCAGCCCCAGCAGGCAGGATGCGCCGTGGACCACCTCGGCCCGGCACGTCTCCTGCACCAGCTGCGACGCCTGGGCCGCCGTGACAGCACCGGAGACGGGCACCTCCTTCCGCACCATATCCGGCAGCAGCCGGCTCATATCCGGCACCAATTTCTTCCAGCTGTCGATGCGGAGCTTTGCATAAATGCGTCCGCCCTTTTCCCACTTCCAGGCCCGGAAGGGAAAGCGGTCCGGCTGAAACCGGCTGGGCAGCCTCTGCCCCAGGGGGTGGGCTATCAGTGCCAGCACCAGCAGGTACGCCGCGCATTTCCAAAAGCCGCTCATAGCGCCCCTTCTCCCGAACAGCTTCGCTCCAGCGTCTGCCGCAGAGAGCCCTCCGTCAGACGGCCCACACGGTATATGTACTTCTCCGCGTCGGGCTTCATGCCGTACCGCAGCCAACGGTCCAGCATACCCACCACTGTGGCGGTATACAGTGCGGAGATGGTCTGCACATCCTCCTCCGCCACCGGCAGGTCGCCGGCGGTGCGGCGCACCAGCGACTCCATGCAGGTATAGGCCACCTGAAAATAGTGGTCCTCCAGCAGCTCCCGCTGGCTGGAATGGTACAGGTGATACACAGCCCGGCGGTTGGCCCGGATAAAGCCCGTGACCCGCATGACCACCTCACTCCAGTTCTTACAGGGCGGGTCGGCGGTCAGCACCTTCCGGGCCTCGTCCTCCAGGATCTCGCGGATGAGCGCGTAAATATCGCAGTAGTAATAGTAGAACGTGTTGCGGTTGATGCCGCAGTGCTCAGCGATGTCCACCACCGAGATCTTATCCAGCGACCGCTGCTCCAGCAGCTCGATAAAGCCCTTGCGGATCACATTTTTCGTATTTTGTGCCACGGTCTGCTCCCTTCTCCCGCCTTGCGGGCGACTGTCTTCTGCCCGCATCATACCGTATTCGGGCAGATTTTGCAAGCTGCCCATACAGGACACTTTAGGCAAAATGCGCGAAAATGTATGAATGAACTGTAAATAATCGAAAAAAGTCTCCCGCGCCGTGGGCGCGGAAGACTTTTTCGGATAGAAAGGTTACGCCGTTACAGCCGGACCGCTGTCCTTCCTGGCGCTGACGCGCTGGTAGAAGATGACGGCCAGCACCAGCGCCAGACCCACCACATCGGTGAGCGTGCCGGGGATCATCATGCCCAGACCACCGATGGCCAGCACGATACGCAGCACGGGGTGGATCTTCTTATACAGGAAGCCGTTGAGGGATGCCGCGATGGCGAAGATGCCCAGCAGCGCGCTGATGCAGATCTGCGCCACCTCCCACCAGCCGCTGATGTTCTCAAACAGCAGCGCCGGGCTGTACGCGAAGATGTACGGCACGATAAACGCGGCGATGGCCAGCTTGGTGGCGTTCACGCCGGTCTTCATGGGGTCGGACTTGGCAATGGCCGAACCGGCGTAGGCCGCCAGGGCCACAGGCGGCGTGATGTCCGCCACAATGCCGAAGTAGAACACGAAGAAGTGGGCGGCCACCACAGGGAAGTCCAGCTGGACCAGGATGGGGGCGCAGGTGGAGGCCATGATGCAGTAGTTGGCGGTGGTGGGCACGCCCATGCCCAGCACGATGCAGCACAGCATGGTCAGCACCAGGCCGATGATGGTGGCGTTGCCCGCCAGCTGCACGATGGCGTTGATGAGGATGGAGGCCAAGCCGGTCACAGTGATGCACCCGGCGATGATGCCCGCCATGGCGCAGGCCACCGCCACGGTGATAGAGCCCTTCGCACCGGCCTCCAGCGCGTCCACAGCGGAGAAGAACGTGCGCTTACCGGCATCGCCCAGCGCCGCGCCGGTCTCCATGGCCGGCTTCTCGTCGCCGCGCTTGGCCATCATGAAGAAGTTCACCGCGCCCACCGCGATGGCAGCCAAGACGGAATAGGCCGCGGAGTGGGACATGGTCTTGCTGCCGGAGGACACCAGCCACACCAGCAGGATCAGAGGGATAATGAGATAGCAGTCGCGGGCCAGCAGCTTCCACTTGGGCAGCTCGTCCCGGGAGATACCCTTCAGGCCCAGCTTCTTCGCCTCCAGATGGACGGCGATGAAAATGCCGGTGAAGTACAGGATGGCGGGCAGAATGGCCTTCACAGCCACCTTGGCGTAGGGGATGCCCATATACTCCGCCATCAGGAAGGCGGCAGCGCCCATGATGGGGGGCATGATCTGACCGCCGGTGGAGGCAGCGGCCTCCACCGCCCCGGCGAACTCAGGCTTGTAGCCGGTCTTCTTCATCATGGGGATGGTGAACGAGCCGGTGGTCACGGTGTTGCCCACGGAGGAGCCGGACACCATGCCGCACAGAGCGGAGGAGATGACCGCCACCTTAGCCGGGCCGCCGCTGGACCAACCGGCCAGCCGGTTGGCGAAGCTGATGAAGAAATTGGCGATGCCGGTGCGCTCCAGAAACGCGCCGAAAATGATGAACAGAACGATGTAGGTGTAGCACACATTCACCGGCGTGCCGATCACGCCGGAGGTGGTGAAGAACAGCTGATAGATGATCTTACGCAGCACCTGATAGAAATCCGGGTTGAAGCCCAGCTTGTTGATGAACGTATACACCAGCAGCACACCGGCCACCACCAAAATGGGCACGCCCACGCAGCGGCGGCACAGCTCCATCAGGATCAGCAGTCCCACGATGCCGATGGCCACCTGATACGGCGCGATGCGTCCGGCGGACTTAATGATGGGCAGCGCGTTGAGCGCGAAGTACAGGAAGCAGGCCGCACCCACCGCCATCAGCGCCAGGTCGTACCAGGGCATGTGATCCGGGTGAACATGACCCTTTCGCGCAGGGAAACTCAAAAAGCCCGCGATGACGATAAAGCCCAAAAACAGCGGCAGGCGCACCTCGGGCATGGCGGTGGAAAACAGCGTCATCACGATGCAGTACACGGCGAACAGCGCCATGAAGACCTTAATGACGGTCTTGCGCCAGCCGGTCCAGATGCGGGTGTTGGACTCCCGGTCATACTTACGCATGACCTCGTCCAGATCGGCATCGGCGTGGGGGTCTACCGCGGGAGCGGTATCGGGTTTTTTCTTAAACAGACTCATAACTCTCTACACTCTCCAAAACTATCATTTGCCCCGCCATAAGCAGCAGGCTATCTAAAAAGCCGTCATTGCGAGCCAGTGCTCACACTGGCGCGGCAATCCGTTTCCAAAACGCTTGATCCCTTTGCTTCCGCGCAGACCTGCTGCGCCGGGGTCACGGATTTCCACGCCACTGTGCGCCGCAAAGCAAGCCCCCCTTGGGGTGCTCCTCGGCATAACAGGATGGTCTATCGGCACGCTTAACAGGCCGTTAGCGGACCGGGATACGACACGGACTACGGCGGGTCATGCCCGCCGTAGTCCCGATGAAACTTCGTGCTTTGCTTACTTGGTGGGAACGGTGAAGCCCTTCTCGGTGAAGTACTTGGCAGCACCGGCGTGGTAGGGCACAGCCGTCATGGACGCGCCGTAATCCAGGCTGATCTCGCCGTACTTGGCGTGGGTGTCCACGAGAGAGGCGGCGTTGTCGAAGATGTCGGCGCACAAGGCGTACACAGCGTCCTCGGACACATCGTCACGCACCAGCACCACAGCGCTCACGCCCACGGTGGTCACATCGCCGGCCATGCCGTAGGTCTCAGCGGGGATGACACACTTGGTGTAGTAGGGGGAGGACTCCAGCAGCTTCGCGATGTGCTCGTCGTCCAGAGACACCAGGTTCACGCTCTTGGTGGTAGCCAGGTCGGCCACAGCGGTGGTGGGTGCACCGGCCACGATGAAGGCCGCGTCGATCTGACCGTTCTTCAGGGCGTCGGCGCTGTCGGCGAAGGACTGATAGGTGGCGTTGATCTTGGTGAACTTGCCGTCGGCGTCCAGATCACCGATGCCGTAAGCGCTCAGGATGTCCACAGCGTTGAAGTACACGCCGGAGGCGGGCGCACCCACGGACACGCTCTTGCCCTCCAGGTCAGCCACGGACTTGATGTCGGGGTTGGTGGTCACGATCTGCACCTGCTCGGTGTAGAGGGCGGCCAGCACGGAGAAGCAGTCCACCTTGCCGGAGTCGGCGAAGATGTTCGTGCCGTTATAGGCGTAGGCCATCACGTCGGACTGGCAGAAGCCCAGCTCCGCCTCGTTCTCCTCCAGGGAGAACACGTTGGCCTTAGAGCCGTCGCTGGACAGGGCCACCACGTTCACACCGGCGTTGTTGGTGGCGTGGGTGGCGATCACAGAGCCGAAGCCGTAATACGTGCCGGACTCGCCGCCGGTGACGAAGCGCAGCTGCTTGGTCGCGGTGCTGCCGCCGTCGCCGTTGTCCTTGTTCTTGTCGCCGCCGCAGGCGGCCAGACTCAGCGCCATGACCAGCGCCAGAACCAATGTAAGAAACTTTTTCATGTTTTCTCTCCTTATTGTTATACTGGTTTGTTCTTTTGGGAAACCGTTTTCCGCCCGTCCCTTGGGAGCGCAGCGGTGTTCAACGATGCTATTATATCTCAGCAGTAAACATTTTGCAATAACTAAATATATAAAAATTCATTTTCTTTTGCCGCACTTCCGCTTCCGTATCTTTCCCGCGTCCATATCTGTCACGAAATTCTCCGGCAAACCGCCTTTTTCTCCCACGCCAACGCACTTTTACACCTGTTGTTATTTATAGCACTAAATCGCTTTATGCAAGAGCGCCCTGCAAGTATTGCATTTTCTGACGACAAATCCTGCAAAATGACCAGGCGACAGCAAAAACGTCCCCTGCCTTGCGGCAGGGGACGCTCGTAGGACAGATGCTCGGCACACTCAGACGCTGCGGCGCAGCACCTCGCAGACCAGCGCGTAGGTGCGTGCCACGGACGATACGCCCAGCCGCTCCCGGACGGAATGGATGTCGAGGATGTCCGGGCCCAGGGACACGGCGTCCAGACCGGGGAGCTTTTCCATGAACAGGCCGCACTCCAGGCCGCCGTGGGTGGCCTCCACCACGCCGTCCTTGCCGGTCAGATCCTTATAGGCCGCCAGCAGCGTCTCACGGAACTGGGAGTCCCGCCGATACTGCCAGCCGGGGTAGACGCCCCGCTCCGTCACCGTGCCGCCGGCCAGCTCTGCCGCGGCGCGGACGCGCTGGGCCAGCATCTCCTTCCGGGAGGCGATGGAGGATCGGATGGAAAACGTGACGTGCAGGCCCGCGTCGTCCAGCCGGACGACGCCCATGTTCAGGGAGGTCTGCACCAGGCCGGGGAAGTCGGTGTCCATAGCCTCCACGCCGTGGGGCAGCACCGCCAGCGCGCGGAGCAGCACGGCGGTGCGCTCCGGGGAGGCTGCTCTGTCTGCGGACGACGGCACACATTCCAGCGCCACGCCGGGGTCGGTGACGGCGTACTCGTTCTTCAGCGCCGCGTCAAGCTCACGGGCAAAGGCGGCAAACGCTTCGCCCTTCCCGGCAGGCAGCGCCACTGTTGCCTCGCAGCGGGAGCAGATCACGTTGTCGAACTCACCGCCGTCGATGGCCGCCAGCCGCAGGCCGGGGAACTTCTCCAGCGCGGCACAGAGCACGCGGCCCATGAGCCGGTTGGCGCTGCCCCGGCCCAGATGGATGTCCGCACCGGAGTGACCGCCCTGCAGGCCGGATATGGTCAGCTTACACACGTCCATCCCCTCCGCCGGGGTCAGTGCCGCCGGGAAGAAGCAGTCAGACCGCATACCCCCGGCGCAGGATACGGTGAACACACCCTCCATCTCGGAGTCCAGGTTCAGCAGCCTGCGGCCCTTCAGGTCGGAGCAGTCCAGCGCGAACGCGCCGTCCATGCCCACCTCCTCGTCCACGGTGAACACCGCCTCAATGGGCGGATGCACCAGCGTATCGTCCGACAGGATCGCCAGGATCATGGCCACGGCGATGCAGTTGTCGCCGCCCAGGGACGTCTTATCCGCCCAGACCCACTCCCCGTCGGTCATCAGGTCAAGCCCCTCCCGGGCCATATCCTTGGTGCAGTCGTCGGTCTTGGCGCAGACCATATCCATGTGGCCCTGCAGGATGATGGGCGCGGCGCTTTCACAGCCAGGGGACGCAGGCTTCCAGATCACCACGTTGCCGCATTCCTCCTGCCGGCACTTGAGGCCCAGCTCCTTGGCCAGGGACACACACAGATCGCTGATGATCTGCGTGTTGCCGCTGCCGTGGGGCACGGCGCAGAGCTTTTCAAAGTACGCAAACACCTTTTCGGGCTTCAGGCCCTTCAAAACAGACATTTTCATGCTCCTTTCCGTTATTGGGGACAAGCACAGCCCATGCTGGGTGCGGCATGGGCTGTGCGTTGTTTCATAGCGTCAGATCTTCTGCTTCTCGTCCACGATCCTGCGGAGCATGGCAGAGAACGTATCCAGGGACATCGCGCCCAGATCCTCACCCTTGCGGGTGCGGACGGACACCGTACCGGCTTCCATATCCCGGTCGCCCACCACCAGCATATAGGGGATCTTCTCCAGGGTGGCCTCGCGGATCTTCTTGCCGATCTTCTCGTTGCGGCTGTCCACCTCCACGCGGAAGCCCTGCTTGCGCAGCTGGGCGGCCTGCTGCACACAGTAGTCGGCGGCGCGATCGGTGACGGGCAGGAAGCGCACCTGCTCCGGCATCATCCAGGTGGGCAGCGCACCGGCGTACTCCTCGATGAGGTAGGCCAGCGTGCGCTCATAGCAGCCCAGGGACGTGCGGTGGATGATATAGGGCAGCGCCTTGTTGCCGTTCTCGTCGATATAGTACATACCGAAGCGCTCGGCCAGCAGCATATCGATCTGAATGGTGACAAGGGTGTCCTCCTTGCCGTACACATTCTTATACTGAATATCCAGCTTCGGGCCGTAGAACGCGGCCTCGTCGATGCCGATGGTGTAATCCACGTCCAGATCCTTCAAAATGCGCTCCATCGCGGCCTGGGCGTGATCCCACTGCTCCTTCGTACCCTCATATTTGTTGTTGGGGTTGGCGGGGTCCCACTGGGAGAAGCGGAACGTACACTTATCCAGCAGGCCGACGGTGCTCAGGCAGTACTTCGCCAGATCAAGGCAGCCCTTGAACTCCTCCTCCAGCTGATCGGGACGCAGCACGAGGTGCCCCTCGGAGATGGTGAACTGGCGGACGCGGATCAGGCCGTGCATCTCGCCGGAATCCTCGTTGCGGAACAGGGTGGACGTCTCGCCCAGACGCATGGGCAGGTCGCGGTAGCTGCGGCCGCGGTTCAGATAGACCTGATACTGGAACGGGCAGGTCATGGGACGCAGGGCAAAGCACTCCTTCGTCTCGTCCATGGGGTCACCCATGACGAACATACCGTCCAGATAGTGATCCCAGTGGCCGGAGATCTTATACAGCTCCCGCTTGGCCATCAGAGGCGTCTTGGTCAGCAGGTAGCCGCGCTCCTGTTCGGTGTCCTCCACCCAGCGCTGCAAAAGCTGGATGACCCGCGCGCCCTTGGGCAGCAGGATGGGCAGGCCCTGCCCGATGCAGTCTACGGTGGTGAAATACTCCAGCTCGCGGCCGAGCTTGTTGTGGTCGCGCTTCAGGGCCTCCTCCCGCTCCTTCAGGTACGTTTCCAGCTCCTCCTTGTTGGGGAAGGCCACGCCGTAGATACGCTGCAGCTGCTTGCGGTTGGAGTCGCCCCGCCAATAGGCGGCGTTGCAGGCCGTCAGCTTGATGCCGCTGCCCTTGATGCGCCCCGTGGAGTCCACGTGAGGGCCGGCGCACAGATCCACGAACTCGCCCTGCTTATAGAAGGAGATGTGGGCGTCCTCCGGCAGGTCGTTGATCAGCTCCACCTTATAGGGCTCTTCCTTCTCCTCCATGAACTTGATGGCCTCGGCGCGGGGCAGCTCGAAGCGCTCCAGCTTCAGCTTCTCCTTGCAGATCTTCCGCATCTCCGCCTCAACCTGCGCCAGGTCCTCCTGCGTGAAGGCGAACGGCGCGTCCAGATCGTAATAATAGCCGTTGTCGATGGAAGGTCCGATGGCCAGCTTCACCTCCGGCCACAGCCGCTTCACGGCCTGGGCCAGAATGTGGGAGCAGGTGTGCCAGTACGTCTTGCGGTACTGCTCGTTTTCAAACGTATAGATGTTCTCTTCGCTCATGATATGCTCCTCCTTGTGATCGGGGCGGGACAAACAAAACCTCACCCCTGAATGGTATCAGGGGTGAGGTAAAAAGACTTTACTCCACGGTTCCACCCTGCTTACGGCGCATACGCCGTCGCTCGTGACTTCTGTAACGGGAAGCCCCCGTCCTGCTCGTCGCAGGCGGCTCGGGAGTGGTACAGGCTGCACCGTGGGCGGGACGCTTTCAGCCGGGACGTCCCTCTCTTTGGCCGGTGGGAAGCAGCTTCTTCTCCGTCAATGCCTTTTTGATGGAGACAGTATACCCCGCTTTTGTCCGTTTGTCAACGGCAAAAAACAACCGTCACAGCGCGTTTTCCAGCAGCTGGGCGGCATCGTCCACCACCAGCTCCGCTCCGGCCTCCTCCAGCGCCCTGCGCCCACGGAAGCCCCAACTGACGGCGATGAGCGGCAGACCCGCGTTCCGGGCCAGTGCCACATCCACCTCGCTGTCGCCCACATAGGCGGCGTCCTCCCTGTCCACGCCCAGCTCTGCCAGCGCGTGGTACACCATATCCGGCGCAGGCTTGGCGGGGATGTCGTCCCGCTGGCCGAAGGCGGCCAGGCCGGGGAAGAACCGGGCCGCCAGCTCCCGGGTCGCGCCGTCGGGCTTATTGGACACCACGGCGCACCGCACGCCGGCGCGGTGCAGCGCCGCCAGCACGGCGGTCACGCCGGGATAGGGCGCGGTCCTGACGCAGGTATGGGCCTCGTACCACACCCGGTACTCCTCCAGCAGCGCCTCGAACGCGTCGCCGGTGACATCCGGCGGCAGGGCGCGCTCCATCAGCCTCCGCGCGCCGTTTCCCACGAAGATGCGCACTTCCTCCACCGTGCGGAGGGGATAGCCGTGGACGGACAGGATGTGGTTCACCGCATCGGCCAGGTCGGTCAGCGTGTCCAGCAGCGTGCCGTCCATATCAAACAGAACTGCTTTGTACTTCATCATGGCATTTCTTTCCTTTTATAAAATAGGGCAGCAGCAGGCTGCCGAGAAGTCCAGCGCGAAGGCCGGCAGGAAACCCACCGCCAGCAGGTCAAAGCGCCCCCTCTCTTCTGTACGACAGGAGTATACGCCCGTTTCGCCGTAAAATAAAGTCGTTTTTTTCATTAAAAAAACGAAAGACCCGTCTATATTTCCCCGGCATTCTGCCCATATACGGTCGAAACAGGCGTCGGCCAGCGCCGACGCCTGTTTCTTTGGGTCACACACTTATGGACGTGCGGGAACGTTACGCTTTTTTGCTGCCCCGGAAGAAGCTGCCGACGATCTCGATGACCACGAAGACGATGAGGTAATACACCACGTTCATCTTGTGGGAGTAGATGGCGGCAAACACCATGAACAGGGAGCAGAGGATGGCCAGCACGGGCATGACCTTGCCGCGGAAGCCGGACAGATCCTTGCGTTTGATCAGGGCGATGTAGATGGGGATGTAGATGGCGTACAGGGTGATGATGGGCAGCTCGGAGGAGTCGAACTTGAACGGGCCGAAGCCTTCCATAATCGCGCCGCCGTAGAAGTACAGCAGCCACAGGGAACTGACCAGCAGGCCGAACACGGCGGAGTTGTTGGCCATGTTGGTGTTGGCGTCCACGTTCTTGAACATAGCCAGCTTGGGGCTGTTGCTCTCGGCCGCCAGGTCGAACATACCGCGGGTCACGGCCATGGTCAGGCCGTTGCAGGTGCCCCAGCAGGAGATGACGACGAACACGAAGATGGCGGCGCCGCCCACCTGGCCGAAGATGTTCTGGAAGGCGATCTTGGCGCCGGCCTCACCGCCGGCCATCATGACCTCGGACTCCACCGCGCCGGCCAGGCCGACGTAATAGATCACGTACACGATGGCGACGATGACCGTACCGATCAGCAGTGCACGGGGCATATTCTTCTTGGAGTCCTTCAGCTCCGTGCCGATGGAGGTGGCGCAGATCCAGCCCTCAAACGCGAAGGCCAGGGACACGATAGCGCCGAACAGGCCCTCGGTGAAGGGCATCTCGGTGACGACGTTGGAGAAGTTGAAGCTGGTCATGCCGCTGCTCAGACCCACGATCGTGCCGACGATGGCCATCAGCAGCAGGGGGATCAGCTTGATAACGGTGGTGCAGATGGCAAACTTACCGGCCAGCTTGGGGGCAAGGGCGTTCATGGTGTAGGTGACGACCATGAACACGCCGGCCAGCATCATGGTGCGGCCGCCGACCACAGCGTCCTCCCAGCCCATCAGCACGCCGAAGTAGCGGGCGGGCAGCCAGCTCAGCACGGACACCAGGGAGGGATAGTAGATAACGGCCATGAACCAGCCCACGTAGTAGCCGTAGGTCTTGCCGCAGGAGGCGGCCGCATAGCCCACCAGGCCCTCCACGCCCTCGTGACTCTGGGCCACGACGCCGAAGGTGCAGGCGCTGATGATCATCACAACGCCCATGATGATGAACGCCAGGATGCCGACAGACAGGTTACCGCCGGTCTTCGTCAGAACGGCCTCGGCCTTGAAGAAGACGCCGGAGCCGATGACAGTGCCCACCACCAGAGCGATGGCTACGGGCAGGGTATACCGTTTTTCCATAGTTGAATTCCTTTCTGATTTCTCTCCTCGATGGTCGATCGTTACGAATTTCACGATCGCCGCTATTATTATATCGTGATGACAAAAAATTCACAAGCAGTTTTTGCGCCGGAATAGTAGAAAAATAGCGATGTTTTTTATGTATTTTTACCAAGTCGCACTTTACACCGTTACATTTTCGCAGTCTCCGCCCACGCAGAACGGCGCGAGCAGTCTGCCCGCGCCGTTTCGTCTCGCTACTATATTCCCGTCACACGTTGAAGCGGAAGTAGATCATATCGCCGTCCTTGACCACGTACTCCTTGCCCTCGGACCGCAGCAGTCCCTTCTCCTTGGCGGCGGCCACACTGCCGCCGCAGGCCATCATCTCGTCGAAGTTGATGGTCTCCGCCCGGATAAAGCCCCGCTCGATGTCGCTGTGGATCTTCCCTGCCGCCTGAGGCGCCTTCGTCCCCTTTTTGATGGTCCAGGCCCGGCACTCGTCCTTGCCGTAGGTCAGGAAGGAGATCAGGCCCAGCAGCTCGTAGCTGCACTGGATCAGCCGGTCCAGACCTGACTTCTCGATGCCCAGATCCTCCAGGAACATGGCCCGCTCCTCCGGATCGTCCAGCTCGGCGATGTCCTGCTCCAGCTTGGCGCAGATGGGCAGCACCTGCGCGCCCTCCTTGGCGGCCAGGTCGCGCACCAGGGCGAAATACTTGTTGTCCTCGTAGTGGGCGAAGCCGTCCTCGTCCATGTTGGCGGCATAGATGATGGGCTTCAGGCTCAGCAGGTCCGCCGTCTCGATGATGGCCCGGTCGTCCTTGTCGCACTCGAAGGTGCGGGCAGACTTGCCGCCGTCCAGATGGGCGGCCAGCGCCTTGAATACCTCCGCCTCGTGCAGGAACTTCTTGTCGCCCTTGGCGGCCTTCGCCGCCTTTTCCACCCGGCGGTTCACCATCTCCAGATCAGCCATGATCAGCTCCAGGTCGATGGTCTCGATGTCGCCCAGGGGGTCTACCGGCACGTTCTGGCTGGCATCAGCCACCACGTGCATGATGTTCTCGTCGTCGAAGCAGCGCACCACGTGCACGATGGCGTCGGTGCGCCGGATGTTCTCCAAAAACTTGTTGCCCAGTCCCGCGCCCTGGGACGCACCCTTCACCAGGCCCGCGATGTCCACAAATTCGATGACGGCAGGCGTCTTCTTGTCCGGCTCGTACATCTCCGCCAGCTTGTCCAGCCGGGCGTCCGGCACGGCCACCACGCCCACGTTGGGCTCGATGGTGCAGAACGGATAGTTGGCGCTCTCCGCCCCGGCGTTGGTAATGGCGTTGAACAGGGTGCTCTTGCCCACATTGGGCAGCCCCACGATACCTAATTTCATAGCTTCCTCTATCTCCTTTGCCGTATCAGCATTCGTCAGCTGCTGACATTGTAGCACAGGGCGGCTGTTTTCTCAATGAAAATTTTTATTCTTTCCATGTCCATAGACAGGGGTGTCCGCCGTTTATATAATAGAGCCACAGAACCACGAAACGAGGTGAATGCAGTGCTGGTATATGTGCAGACGCTGGACGGTCCGGAGCGGCGGCAGCGATTTGAGTCCATCTATACCGCCTGCCAGGGGCGGATGCTGACGCTGGCCAGGCGCTATCTGCCCACTCGGGAGGACGCAGAGGACGCGGTGCATCAGGCATTCGTAGCACTGGCAGAACGGTTCGACCGGCTGGAACGGCTGTCCGCCACGGAGCTGGAGGCGTATCTGGTGGTGGTCGTGGAACGGAAGGCCATCGACATCCTGCGGCGTCAGGCCAGGCAAAGCGGCATTCCCTTTGATGAGAATATACCGCTGGTGACACCCGCCCCCTGCGGCAGCCCGCTGGCGGACGCCATGGGCCGCCTGCCGCCCCGCTGCCGGGAGGCGCTGCTGCTGCGGTACGGCTATGGGTACAGCACCCGGGAAACGGCTTCATTGCTGGGTTTGTCGGTGGCGGCAGCGCAAAAAGCATTGCAGCGGGCCAAGCAGGCGCTGCAGGCAGAACTGGAACAGGAGGAGGCGACAGTATGACTATGGAACGAAGGGAAACAGCGCTGCGTCAGGCGGCGCGGCAGATGGTACAGGGGCTGGCGGCGGCCCTGCCCGCAGATGAGACACCCACCTCCCCTGCCCTGACGGAGGAGCTGATATTGCTGGGCCGCCGCGCCGCCCGAGGGCAGGTGTGGCGGCGGCTGGGACAGCGGGCGGCTATGATCGCGCTGACGGCGGTGCTGACGTTCGGCGCGGTGCTGACGATCAGTCCGCAGGCGCGGGCCGCTGTGGAAAATTGGCTGTTCCTATTAGCGGAAAATCGTGCGCTTTACGAGCTGCTTGTAAAAGTCGAAACTTCGCTAAGACCGCGGGACTGCACACCTCAGTGGCTGCCGGAGGGGTATACAAAGGCCAGCGACCTGGCAAACGAGGAGGGCGTGCGGTCGGTGTTGTATACGTCCCGGCGGGGCGACTTGCTGCTCAAGTGCTTCCCGCTGCCGGGAGAGGACCGCACGCTGGAGATACGGGCCAGCGGCGTGACGGATCTGACAGGGCAGCCGACGGACGCACTGCCGGAGGAGCTGACACCGGAAAAAACCGCTGTACACGGCTTGACAGCTCACTTTTACCGCTTTCCGGAGAACACAGCGCGGTACGGGCAAGCAGAGTATCTGCTGGCGTTTTACGAGGATGGAACACCGCGGTACAGCATGACGCTGCCGGAGCTTTCCACGGCGCTGGTGTGGATCGACGAGGACACCGGGTCTGTGCTCCTGCTCACCGGCGGCCTGAACAAGGACATTTTGGTACAAATCGCGGACAGTATTTACGAAAACGGAGGAGAAACAACGTGAAAAAGTTATTCATTTTAGGATTGGCGGCGCTGCTGACGCTGGCGGCGGGCTGCAGCGAAAAGGACACTGATACTGACGGTACGCCGCCCATCGAGGGTATTTCCCAGACGGGAAATACGACGGATGACAGGAAAATCGTGTATATTCCCCTTTGGATGCAGGACTACTCCGTGGTGTACTACGACGGGGAGCTGAACCGCACCATCGCCCAGGGCGGAGAGCTGACAGAGAAGGAGATCGCCGGGCGGGAGGACATAGACCCGGCGCAGATGTACGGAAGCATGACGGCAGAGCCCAACACGAAGGTGGAATACGACCTGCACGGTTATATCCAAAATGTATATTATTTGGGCGGTTTTGGGGAATATCAGCTTTCTGATCCGACAAAAAGTTCATATCTTCTCATCCCCCTGTGGATGAAGGACAACTCGGCGGTGACGTATGACGAGATGCAGCGGATCACCATCACGGCGGGCGGCTTCCTGACGCCCCAGGAGGTGGCGGGACGGCAGGACATCGCCGACGCGGGCGGCATGGACGCGGTGCTGCTGGCATCCGAGCCGAGCATCCGGGCTGAGTACGGCCCGGACGGGCATTTGCAAACGATATATCGTATATCGGCATCAGACGGCCGTGAAACAGCCTGTGATCCGGCGGAGTGGCCGCTGGCAGAAATAAGCTGATAATTGGAAATTTCAGGTGGAAATTCTTTGAAAACACTTTGAAAAACAATAGAAAAATTTTGAAAGATCTTTGAAAATCATCTGGAATTTTCGCGAAGGAACTTGAAAAGGGGGAACTTTGAAGTTCCCCCTTTTCTTTTGGGCACAAAAAAGAACCGCCGGAGGGCGGTTCTTTTTATGTCCGTGCGGCTGAGCATGGCCGCAGCGGGTAAAGGGGTAGTGAAGTTAATGGGTGTGGATACGAACAGCCATACCCCCGCCCCTCCACCGGTCGGCGGAGAGGACTTATACGCTTTTAAGGTCTCTTGTATTTATCTGATTTACTGAGTAACTGTAACATCGGACTCAACCTTGCCAATAGCAGTAGTAGCACCCGTCACATTGGTAACGGTATTACCCTTGCACTCGCCGCCGCTGCGTGCATTCCAGTTACCAACGACCTGACCGATCACATAGTTGCTCTTGCCGGAAATCAGGTTCTCACCCTTGACGGTAACATTTTTCAGCGTGTTGTTGCGGATATTCAGCTCATTGCCATTCTCGCGGCAGACATAGCCCGCCAGACCGCCGACCTTGTACTGACCGGAAATCTCGCAATTTTCAACGACACAGTTCTCAAGATCAACATAGCAGTTGCCCACGATAGCGCCGGTGTTTCTGCCGCCGGTCACAGTGCTGTTGGTCACAGTGACCTTGCTGATGGCGTTGGAGTTGAAGCCGGAAATAACGCCTGCGTACTGATCGCCGTCAGCCTTTACATGGATATTGTCCATCTTGACATCGGTAACATCAAAATTGCCGAAGAAGCCCACGGAATTGCTGCCGTCACCAACAACGGTGGCGTTCTTGATCGTGTGACCCTTGCCGTCGAAGGTTCTGCACTCGGTAAAGGGTGTTACCATCCGGTTTTGCAGATCCATATCACAAGCCAACTCCACGTGAACGCGACCATACGCTCTATACCAGGTATTGTAATAATTTAGAGTCTCGCCGGGATAGCGGTCTACAGTTCCGTTAGCCAGAGCAGTCTCACGCGCTGCGCGGGCTGCCTCCATATCGAACACCTGCGTGAAATACAGGAACGCTTCCTCGTCCTTGAGTGTGACGATTTCAGCC
>ENA-UEOI01001073-UEOI01001073.1-human-gut-metagenome-genome-assembly--contig:-NODE-1073-length-25163-cov-4.530973_pt1 | contig 25163 bp, 24 predicted proteins | sample MGYA00242883_ERZ507882 | MGnify/ENA primary metagenome ERZ507882 (study PRJEB26167, sample SAMN06115502) | human gut metagenome | host: Homo sapiens | place: China:Chongqing | collected 2015-07-29...
GTGGGAACAACTGGACTCGAACCAGTGACCCCCTGCTTGTAAGGCAGGTGCTCTAACCAGCTGAGCTATGCTCCCGTACCTGTCGTTTCAAACGACAGGACTGATTATACTAAAACCAACCGCATCTGTCAACAGAAACTTTGGAAAATTTCCCGTTTTTTTGTTACAGGCCGGCGATAAGAGCCCGCAGGTCGTCGGCGGAGAAATCATACACCGCATCGCAGAACTGGCAGGTGAGCTGGCAGCCGCCCTGCTCAGCCAGCATCTGCTCCAGCTCGGACTTGCCCAAAGAGATGAGGGCGCGCTCCACCCGCTGGCGGGAGCAATAGCATTTGTAGGACACGGGGCACGTCTCCAAAATCTTCAGGTCAAAATCGCTCATGACGGTGCGCAGCAGCGCTTCCGGGTCGTCGTTCTGCTCCAGGATGGCGGACACAGGACCGGCGGCCATGACGCCGCCCTCCACCTTGGCGATGGTGTCCTCGCCCGCGCCGGGCATGAGCTGGATCAGATAGCCGCCGGCGGACTTGACGCTCTGATCCCGGTCCACCAGCACGCCCAGGGCGCAGGCGGTGGGGATCTGCTCGGACTCCACGAAGTAGCCCGCCACGTCCTCGGCGATCTCGCCGCCCAGCAGGTCTATCGTGCCCACGTAGGGCTCTTTCATGTGCAGGTCCTTGATGACGGTCAGCGTGCCCTCGTGGCCCACCGCGCCGCCTACGTCCAGCTTGCCGTCCGGGCGGAGGGGCAGGTCTGTGTGGGGGTTGGTGACGTAGCCCCGGACGCAGCCCTCATTGTCGCTGACGGCCAGCACCGTACCCAGCGGGCCGCCGCCCTTGAATTGCAGCGTCAGGCTGGCGTCGTCGCTTTTCAGGGCGTTGCCCATCATGGAGGCCGCCGCCAGCGCGCGGCCCAGGGCCGCCGTGGCCACGGGCAGGGTCTTGTGGATCTGACGGGCGCGTTCGGTCAGGTCACGGCTGCAAATGGCCGCTGCCTGCACCATGCCGTCAGTGGAAATGGCTCTTACGATACGATCTGCCATACTATATATTACCTCTTTTGCTTTTGGTTATTTTCTCACGCAGCTGATATAGATCCGCTGCTCGTCGTCACGGGGACGGCGCAGCCGCATATCGCCGTACACCCGGATGTCGCCGAAGCCGGCCTCGGTGAGCCAGCTGGTGAGCTGCTCCACGGTATACGCCCGCTGGCGGTGCAGCTCTGCCTGCCTGTCCCACGCGCCGTCCTCCCGGCGGAAGAACAGGTCCATGTAGTAGCTGCAAAGGCCGCGGCTGTACTCGGCGCGCCACAGGCAGAGGGTGTCCTCCGTCTCGTCCAGGAACACCTGGCCGTCCAGCGCGGACAGCTTGGCCACGGTGTTCACATCGAACACCAGCATACCGCCGGGCGCGACGAACAGGTGCAGCCGCCGGAAGGTGCGCTGCACGTCCCTGGGGTTTGTGAGATAGTTCAGACTGTCCAGACAGCAGACGGCGGCGTCCACCGTGCCGTACAGGTCCAGCCGGGGCATGGACTGGTGCAGAAAGACGGGCGGTATGCCCGCCGCCTGCCCGCTTTTGCTCATGGCTGCCGCCAGCATCTCCTCCGAGCCGTCCACGCCGATGACCTCGTAGCCCCGCTGGGTCAGAAGCCAGGTCATCGTGCCCGTGCCGCAGGCCAGGTCCAGCACCAGCCTGACGGGAATGGCACTGCGGCGGAGCAGCTTTTCCAGGAAATCCGCCCGCTTTTCGTAGTCCACGTCGGTGGTCAGGGCGTCATACGACCCGGCCAGCGCTTCGTAGCAGCTCATGCCTCGTCGTCCTTTTCCGCCTTCTCTTCCTTTTCCTTCATCTTCTCCAGCACGCTCTCGTAGCCGCCGTTGCCGTAGATCAGGCTGCGGTTCACGCGGCTGATGGTGGCGCTGGACGCGCCGGTGCGCTCCAGAATGTCGTTGTAGATAAGGCCGTCGTTCAGCAATGTGGCCACCTCGTAGCGCTGCTCCATGCTGCGCAGCTCGGAGACCGTGCACAGATCCTGGAAGAAGTTATAGCACTCCTCCTCCGTTTCCAGCATCAGGATGGCCTTATACAGCCGGTCGTTCTTTTCCTTCTTTCCGATCTTGGATTTTGCCGCTCGTAATGCCATGATCGCTTTCTCCTTTTTTCCGCCCGTCCCTGCGGGCTTTTGCCAGCGCCTGCGTCCCTGCGCGGCACCGGTTTTCTCTCATATTACCATTTTAGTCCGCGAAAGTAAACCACCTTGTGAAATAAATTTCTGTAAAGAAAAAGGACGCCCGTGGGCGTCCTTTTGAGGAAGTATCTCAGTCCTTGGCGGCGCGGAGCTTCTTTTGCAGCCAGTCCTTGCCGTCCACGTAGCGGGAGACGATGAAGGACACCACGTAGTCGCCGGCGGCGTTGACCATGGTGGCAGGGGGGTCGACCAGGTTACCGATGGCCAGCGCCACGGGGTAGGCGATGGCCAGCTGGTCGGGGAAGAAGATGGTGCAGACCACCAGCTCGCCCGTGCCGCCGCCGCCGGGGATGCCGCTCATGGCCACGGAGGAGAACACCGCCACGATGATGGCCAGAATGGCCTTATCCGTGGAGAAGTCGATGCCGAACACGCCGAACAGGAACGCCACCTTGATGATGGCGGACATGGCAGAGCCGTCCATGTGCATGGTGGCGCCCAGGGGCAGGACGATGTCGCTGACATCCTTGCTGATGCCCGTCTCCTCCGCCACCTCCATGTTGGTGGGGATGGTGGCCACGCTGGAGCAAGTGCCGAAGGACACCGCCGCCGGGCGGAACAGCTTGGAGAACATGACCCTCGCGCCGCCCGCGCCGCCGCCGAACCGGGCGTACAGCGGGAAGAAGACGAACATATAGGCGAAGCTCATAATATAATAGATGATAAGGGTGCGGCCGTAATCCTTCACCAGCTCCGGGCCGTAGGTGGCCACCAGATCGGCGAAGAACCCGAAAAAGCCGATGGGCGCGTAGTAGGTGACCAGCTTGACGGTCTTCATGATGCAGCCCGTGATGTCCTCCAGGAACTGGGCCGTCTTGGTCTCCGGGCCGCCGTTCATCTGAACGCCGAAGCCGAACAGCACCGCCGCCACGATCAGGGGCAGGATGGCCCGGCGGCTCAGCAGCTCCATGAAGTCCGGCTTGGTAAAGAAGTTCACGATCATGTCGCCGAAGCCCAGGGCCTCGCCGACCTCGCCCTCCACGATGGTGTAGCTGCCGTCCACCAGGGGAACGATGCGGCAGACGATATACATCAGCACGCCGGCGATGGCGGCGGTGACCAAAAAGGTGGCGATGGTCACACCCATGATCTTGCCGGCACGCTTCACGCTCTTCATGTTGGCGATGGCCGAGGCGATGGAGCAGAACACCATCGGCACCACCACGCAGAACATCATGTTGATGAACAGTGTGCCCAAAAATTCGATCTTGCCGCCGAAGCCCGGGGCGAACGCGCCCACCAGGCAGCCGGCCACGATGCCTGTGAGCATACACAGGATAAACCAGTAGTTCTTCAAGAAATTCTTCATAGCTTCCTCCTCGCTTCTTTTACAGAGCTTACGGTCACTATTATATGGGCAATTATAGCAAAGTAAATCAGAAAAATTGCGTGTTTGACTGCAAATCGTGCGCTTATCGCCGGGCGTCGGCGGACGGGCCGCGGCCAAACTGCTTTTTATAGGCCCGGGAGAAGGTGGAGTAGTCCTGATAGCCCACCTGGGTGAACACCTCGGAGGGGGACGCGCCGCGGCTCAGCAGCTGCTGGGCCAGCAGCAGCCGCTTTTCCGACAGGTAGCCGTGGATGGAATAGCCCGTCTCCTGGCGGAAGCGGCGCATCATGTGGTACTTGCTGATGTAGAACCGGGCGGACAGGTCGTCGATGGACAGCGGCTCGGCCAGGTGCAGGTTCAGGTATTGCAGCAGGGACACCACCTTGCTGTCGCCGCCGGATGCGCCTACGCCGTGCCCGGCGCGGCAGACGCGGTTCACCTCCACCATCAGCTCGGTGAACTGGGCCTGGGTCAGCAGGGAGGCGCCGTAGCCGCCCTGGACGATGGTCTGGTGCAGGGCCTGGAACAGCTGGCGGACGCGGCTGCCTGCCTCGTCCCGGTACACATATTGAAAGGACTGCTGGGCCAGCCGGAAGCACTCGGCGGGGTCGCAGTCCTCCACGGCCATGGCCTCCAGACAGGCGGGGGAGATGTAGAGGATCATGCGCTCGTAGTAGTCACCGTCCGCCACCACCGGGCGGTGGATGCTGCCCCGGCCCACCAGCACAAAGTCACCGGGGGCCAGCTCATAGCGCTCGCCCTCCACGGCGTAGCCGGCCCGGCCTGCCAGCAGCAGGATGATCTTATGAAAGGTGTGGTAGTGGTATTCGATGTCGCCGGCGTGGTCATCGGCCAGATAAAACAGCCGGAACGGCTCGTTCAGATAGCCCCGCTGCTCATATTGTAACGGTTCTATAGGTATCACCTCCGCATTTTTTACGCGTATTATAGCACACGGTAGGCAAATCATGCAAGACTTCTGTGATTTTATTACCGGTTTGAAAATTTTGTTTCCGATTTGTAATTTTTTTGTAGCTTTTTCGATAGACTTGTGCTATGATAGGCCGCGTGGGGAGCTGTACCCCACAAATCCAACGCGAAACGGCAGGTAATTCCCATGTATCTGAAGAATATTGCGGCGGCGGGTCTGTCCGCGCTGCTGCTGTTTTCCGGCGCTGTCAGCGCCGGTGCTGCGGAGACGGTTTCCGAGATCCATGACGACGCGGCCTATGCCGCCGCTGTGGAGACGCTGGCCTCCAACGGGCTGGCCGCCGCCAGCGCCACCTCTCTCCAGGCGGCCGACGGGCTGCAGCTGGCCAGGGAGGCGGGGCTGCTGGACGACGGCAGCGGGGAGCTGTCCCTGACGGAGCTCACCGCCCAGGCGCTGCTGCGGGAGACGGAGGCGCTGCAGAAGCAGAACTTCCTGGAGACCTACGACGGCGTGCTGGTAAGCTGTGACAGCTACATCTCTCTGCGCAAAGAGCCCAGTACGGACGCCGCCCGCCTGCGCACCATCTTCGACGGCAAGGTGGCCCGTCTGCTGGACGTGTACGACGATGAGTGGTACGAGGTATCCTATGGTACGGACACCGGCTTTGTGCTGGCGGAGTACTGTGAGCCGGTGCACTACGCCGACTACGAGGGCACCAGCGCTACCTCCACCCTGATAGAGGACATCATTGCCAAGGCATATACATATCTGGGCACGCCTTACCGCTACGGCGGCTCTGGCTACGGCGGCACGGATTGCTCCGGCTTCACCATGGCGGTGTTCGGGGCGTTCGGCATCGGCCTGCCCCACGGCGCGACCAGCCAGTATTATATGTGCCGGGGCGTGACCTCGGCAGAGCGCGCGCCCGGCGACCTGGTGTTCTTCGCCACCGGCGGCAGCGGTATCGGCCATGTGGGCATCTACCTGGGCGGCGGACAGTTCATCCACGCCAGCACGTCCAGCGGCGTCATCGTCAGCTCCCTGTACGAGAGCTACTACGCCCGGACGTACCTCTACGCCGCACGGCTGATCGAGGGCTGAATTTGATCTTTACGTACTCCTTTCTTTGAAAAGTGGACCGGCTCATCGAGCCGGTCCGCTTTTTTTGTGAGAGGGGAGGGGCACACGATATTCCGAATATGCGAATAAATATTCATATATGCAGGAGGGAAACGGTGATTTTGACGGAGAAAAGTGACATTACTACGGGCATAGAACAGCGTATTACACAATTCCGTCATATTGAAAGAAAAAATATGCAAATACATGTTGACAATTATGCATCGCGGGTGTATAGTAACCCCTGTCAGAGGGAAATGCCTCTGTAAAACGATGTCTGTATTCCGCGAAAGCGGTATAAGACCATAAGAATGTGAAAGGAAGTACGACACATGAAAAAGTTTTTGGCAATGCTGCTGGCGCTGGTCATGGCGCTGAGCCTGGTGGCCTGCGGCAGCAAGAAGGATGATACGAACGATACCGACGGCGACAACAGCGCCGAGCCCGTTGACCAGTCTCTGGTGGTCCTGGAGAACGTGGTGGATTGGGGCGAGACCGAGCCCTACCGTGTGCTGGTGCAGAAGGGTGACCCCAAGGGTCTGCTGGAGGGCATCAACAAGGCCATTGCCGAGCTGACCGCCAATGACGGCGCGCTGATCAAGGAGATCGAGGACAAGGTCGCCTCTCAGGAGACCTACACCCCAGACGCTGTTTCCTCCGATCTGCCCGCTGCTGAGGGCGACACCGCTGTCAGCGACAAGCCCGTACTGGTGCTGGGCACCAGCCCCGACTATCCTCCCTATGAGTTCTTCGCCGATGCCGCTATGACCGAGTATGCCGGCATCGACATCGAGGTGGCCAAGTACATCGCCGAGTCCATGGGCATGGAGCTGCAGATCGAGTCCATGAACTTCGACAACCTGGTGACCTCCCTGAGCAACGGCGACTTCGACATCGTGCTGGCCGCCTGCGAGTACACCGAGGAGCGTGCTCTGGCCTGCGATTTCTCCGACCCCTACTACACCGACCTGCCTCCCGTCATCCTGGTGAAGGCTTCCAACGCCGACAAGTACAAGACCGTTGACGACATCAACCAGGCCAGCGTCATCATCGGCGCACAGAAGAACACCACCAAGGCCATGGCCGCCGCAGATATGTTCCCCGACGCTGCCAACGGCATGGTGCTGGAGTCCCTCGTTCCCACCCTGGTCACTGAGCTGAAGAACGGCACCATCGACCTGCTGGTGCTGGACGGCAACGTGGGCCTGAGCTACGTCGGCTGATCTTCCCGTTACCTGTCGCAAACGTGCAAGGCGGATGCCTTGCACGCTTGCGTGTTCTTTAGAACTTTTGAAAGGATGCTTCGTCTATGTCGTGGAATGATCTGTTTGTCAACATGGACAACACCAATTTCTTCAATTTCTCGTTCCTGCCCAAGTACGGCGCGGCCTTCGTCCGCGGCTTCGAGTACACGCTGCTGCTGGCGGTGGTGTCCGTGCTGCTGGCGGTGATCCCCGCGCTGCTGCTGGCCATGATGCGCCTGAGCAGGATCAAGCCCGTCAAGTGGTTCGCCGGCGCGTATATCGCCGTGTTCCGCTCCACGCCCATGCTGGTGCAGCTGTCCATCATCTACTTCGGACTGTTCCACTACATCACCCTGCCCCGGACGCTGCTGTTCGGCTTTATCGCCATCAACCGCTTCATTCCCGGCGTGGTGGCGCTGGCTCTGAACAGCTCTGCCTACGTGGCGGAGATCTTCCGTGCCGGTATCCTGGCCGTGGACAAGGGGCAGACGGAGGCGGCCCGCTCTTTGGGCCTCAGCAGCTGGCAGTCCATGCGCCTGGTGGTGCTGCCCCAGGCCATCAAGAACGTGCTGCCCGCCCTGGCCAACGAGGTGGTCACCATGGTGAAGGAGAGCTCCATCTGCTCCGTGCTGGGCATGGCGGAGATCATGTATACCGCCCAGACCGTGTCCGGCAACAGCTATATCACCCTCGCGCCCTATGTGCTGGCCGCGCTGGTCTATTTCTGCATCAACTATCCCGCCTCCAAGGTCATCGAGGCCATAGAAAGGAGAATGCGCCGTGGCGACAAGCAGTAAAGTCCTTATCTCCGTGCAGCATCTGGTCAAGGAGTACAACCACGGCGCGGTCCACGCGCTGAACGATTGCAGCCTGGACATCCGCAGGGGCGAGGTGGTGGCCATCATCGGCCCGTCCGGCAGCGGCAAATCCACGCTGCTCCGCAGCCTGAACCTGCTGGAGGAGCCCACCTCCGGCGCGATCTATTTCGACGGTGTGGATCTGGCCAGCAAGCAGGTGAACATCGACCAGCACCGTCAGAAGATGGGCATGGTGTTCCAGCACTTCAACCTGTTCCCCCACAAGACCGTCCTGCAAAACATCACCCTCGCCCCGGTGACGCTGAAGAAAAAGACCCCCGCCGAGGCGGAGGCCCAGGCCCGGGCGCTGCTGGAGCGCATCGGCCTTGCCGACAAGGCCGGGGAGTACCCCAATATGCTCTCCGGCGGACAGAAGCAGCGTATCGCCATCGTCCGGGCGCTGGCCATGAACCCGGAGGTCATGCTCTTCGACGAGCCCACCTCCGCCCTCGACCCGGAGATGGTGGGCGAGGTGCTGGACCTGATGCGCGACCTGGCCAAGGAGGGCATGACCATGGCCGTGGTCACCCACGAGATGGGCTTTGCCCGTGAGGTGGCCGACCGGGTGGTGTTCATGGCCGACGGCAAGATCTTAGAGGAGGGCACGCCCTCCGACATCTTCGACCATCCCCAGGACTCCCGTTTGCAGGACTTTCTCAGCAAGGTGCTATGACAAGAGAAAAAGCGTTCCCCTCCGCCAGCGGCGGAGGGGAACGCTTTTATGCTGTTACGATTTATGGTTCATGCCTCAGGCCGGATGTCACCAGCCGCAGCAAGGATTCCTTTTCGTTGGGAGCTTCGCCGTCCATCACCGCGTCCAGCAGCCTCTGCAGCGTTTCACCCACCGCCGGACCGTGCAGGCCCAGGGCCGTCAGGTCGCTGCCCCGCACCGCCAGATCACGCAGCGAAAAGCACGACTGCCGGGCTACCAGCCCGTCCAGTATGGCCTCCGCCTTGTCAAGCTCCGCCGCCCGGCCGCGGCACAGCGGGCTCTGCGCCCGGTTGTCCGCCCGCTTCACCGCCAGCAGCTGCCGCAGCGTGTCCTCCCCCAGCTGCCGCGCCGCCCGGGCGACGGCCTTTTCCGTCCGGGGGATGTCCCGGTCATGCCACTGCACCAGCGTGACGATGCGCTGGGCGCTTTTTTTATCCATCCGCATACGGCGGCATATCTCCTCCGCCAGCTCTGCCGACCGGGCCGGGTGGCCGTAAAAGTGTCCCACGCCCTGCTCGTCCTCGGTGAAGCAGTCCGGCTTCCCGATGTCGTGGAGCAGCATGGCCCACCGCAGCACCGCATCCGGGGCGATGGCCTCCGCCGCCCGGACGCTGTGCTCCCACACGTCATAGCAGTGGTGCTTGTTCCGCTGGTCGAAGCCCACGCAGGGCCGTATCTCCGGCAGGAATACCCCTATCACATCCGGGAATGCTAACAGCACAGACGCCATGTCCTGCCCCGACAGCAGCTTGTCCATCTCCACCAAAATGCGCTCCGCGGCGATGTCCGCCAGCAGAGGAGCGCACCGGCGCAGCGCCGCCGCCGTTTCCGGCTCGATGGCAAAGCCCAGCACCGCCGCGAACCGCAGCGTCCGCATGATCCGCAGCGCGTCCTCGTCCAGCCGGCGCATCGGCTCGCCCACGCACCGCAGCACCCGGCGCGACAGGTCCTCCTGCCCGCCGAAGGGGTCGCAGATGCGCCCCCGCAGGTCCATGGCCATGGCGTTCACCGTCAGGTCACGCCGGGCCAGATCCTCCTCCAGCGACGTGGAGAACCGCACCGCATCGGGCCGCCGGTGGTCGCTGTACGTCCCGTCCCGGCGGAACGTGGTCACCTCCACGCGCGTCTCCCCGGTGCGCACCGTCACCGTCCCGTGCTTCAGCCCTGTGGGGATGGCCGCCTGGCCGAACAGCGCCATGACCTGCTCCGGTCTTGCGTCGGTGGTCACATCCCAGTCCGACGGCGCGGCGCGGCGCAGCGTGTCCCGCACGCAGCCGCCCACGGCCCAGGCCTGATGACCCGCCGATTCCAGCCGCGCCAGCAGCGTCCGCACCTCCTGCGGCATCATGGGCCTATTCCCCCTTTCCAAAAATGGTTGCACTTCTTATATCTCTGTACTATAATAGTTTAGTATATTTTCAGCTTCTGTCAAGAAGGAGGACGCTATGTTCCATCCCACTACCGACATTCACACATATTTTCACCCCGGCAAGCGCATCCATCTGGCCGGCATCGGCGGCGTGTCCATGTGCGCCCTGGCCGAGGTGCTCAAGGGCATGGGCGTCACCGTCCAGGGCTCCGACATGACTGACAGCGACACCGTCAAACACCTGCGCTCCGTGGGCATCCCCGTCACCATCGGCCACTCCGCCGACAGCCTGCAAAACTGCGACGCCGTCATCCGCACCGCCGCCATCCACGACGGCAACCCGGAGATCGCCGGGGCGATTGCCCGGGGCATCCCCGTCTACGAGCGTGCCCAGGCCTGGGGCGCGATCATGAAGGGCTACCGCAACGCCCTGTGTGTCTCCGGCACCCACGGCAAGACCACCACCACCTCCATGGCCACCCATATCTTCATGGCCGCCCAGAAGGACCCCACCGTCATGATCGGCGGCACGCTGCCCCTGCTCCACTCCGGCTACCGGGTGGGCCATGGCGACACCATCATTTTGGAGAGCTGCGAATACTGTAACTCCTTCCTGAATTTCTTCCCTACCGTGGCGGTGATCCTCAACGTCCACGCCGACCATCTGGACTTTTTCAAGGATCTTGCCGACATCGAGCACTCCTTCCATGATTTCGCGGCCCTCGTGCCTCAGAGCGGCTACATCATCGCCAACGCCGATGACGAGGGTGCGCGGGACGCGGTGGCGGGCCTGCCCCACCCGGTGTTCACCTTCAGCGTCAGGGATCACGATGCCGACTGCTATGCCGACAACGTGTCGTTCTTCGACGGCTTCGGCGACTTTGACATCATCGTCTGCGGCCATCACTACGCCCATGTGTCGCTCCGCGTCCCCGGCGCACACAACGTGTCCAACGCCCTGGCCGCTGCCGCGGCCGCCTATGTGCTGGGCGTTCCCGGAGAAGCCGTGGAGGAGGGGTTGTCTGCCTTTACCGGCGCGGGCCGCCGCTTTGAGCATAAGGGCACATTCCGGGGCGCGGAGGTCTACGACGACTACGCCCACCATCCCGATGAGGTGCAGGCTCTGCTGAACGCCGTCCGCCCGCTGCCCCATGAGCGTCTTATTCTGGCCTTCCAGCCCCACACCTATACCCGCACCGCCGCGCTGTTTGACGATTTCGTCAACGTCCTGCGCCAGCCGGACCGTGTGGTGCTGGCGGAGATCTACGCCGCCCGGGAGAAGAACGACCTGCACATCTCCTCCAAGGACCTGGCGGATCAGATCCCCCACGCCGTCTACTGCCCCACGCTGGAGCAGGTGGCGGATGAGCTGGAGCGTCTGGCCCGCCCCGGCGACCTGATCATCACCGTGGGTGCGGGGGACATCTACCGCGCCGGCGAAATGCTGCTGAAACGGGGTGACGCGGAATGACCGTCTCTCCCGTTTTTCATAACACCCGCCCGGAGGGCGAGCTGCTGCCTCAGGAGGCCGCCGCCTTCGACCTGCTGGAGGCGCTGCATATCGACTATGACCGGGTCAGCCACGACGCGGCGTTCAACATGGAGCTGTGTGCCCAGGTCGGCGACGCGCTGGGCGTGTCTGTGTGCAAGAACCTGTTTCTCTGCAACCGGCAGCAGACGAAATTCTACCTGCTTTGTATGTCCCCGGACAAGGTGTTTCACACAAAGGAGCTCAGCGCGCAGATCAACTCCGCCCGGCTCAGCTTCGCCCCGGAGGACAAGCTGTGGGAGCTGCTGCGCTGCACCCCCGGCTCGGCCACCATCCTGGGTCTGGCCAACGACACGGAGCACGCCGTCCAGCTGCTGATGGAGCGGGAGGTCTATGAGGCGCCGTACATCTCCTGCCACCCCTGCCTCTGCACCAGCACCCTCCGGCTGAAAACCGCCGACGTGCTGGACGTTTTCTTGCCCTGCACCGGCCACCAGCCGGTGGTCGTGGACCTGTGACCATGCTTTCCAACAAAAACCGCCCTTTGGGCGGTTCAGCGTGTCGATAAACTCGTTCTGTCATTCCGAGGAGCGAAGCGACGTGGGAATCCGTAATCTTTTAACCGCAAATTTGCATGAAAACGCATAAGTTGTGCATTTTAGAAACGGATTGCCACGCCAGTCTGCGGACTGGCTCGCAATGACAGGCTTTTTTGACAGCCTGAACCGCCCTTTGGGCGGTTCTTTATATTGTTCACAAATTGCACTTGCAATCAAAAACGTTTTCGGGTATACTCACTACATTCCCACCGGGCCGACGGCACTCCACTTTATGTCCCGGCCCGGCAAATGAAAAGGAGGAATACCCGCCCTGACCGGCGGTGCGGCAGTGTGGAGACCTGCCGTAACGTGCGCCAAGCCGCACAAGGCTGTTCCATGCGGAGGCAGGACAGCCACGGTCAAAACGAAATGGCAAAGGTCGTACTCAAGGATCTCAAGAAGGTCTACCCCAACACCGAGAAGAAGAAAAAGCCCAAGAAGGGCGAAGAGCCGGAGAAGAAGAGCAATCTTCAGATCACCGAGGAGGGCGTGGTGGCCGTCCAGCAGTTCAACCTGGAGATCGCCGACAAGGAGTTTATCGTTCTGGTTGGCCCGTCCGGCTGCGGCAAGTCCACCACCCTGCGTATGATCGCCGGTTTGGAGGACATCACCTCCGGCGAGCTGTGGATCGGCGACAAGCTGATGAACGATGTGGAGCCCAAGGACCGCGACATCGCCATGGTGTTCCAGAACTACGCTCTGTACCCCCACATGACCGTGTATGAGAACATGGCGTTCTCCCTGAAGCTGAAGAAGACACCCAAGGACGAGATCGACAAGAAGGTCCGTCAGGCCGCGGAGATCCTGGACATCACCCAGTATCTGGACCGCAAGCCCAAGGCTCTGTCCGGCGGCCAGCGCCAGCGTGTGGCCATTGGCCGCGCCATCGTCCGTGACCCCGCCGTGTTCCTGATGGACGAGCCCCTGTCCAACCTGGACGCCAAGCTCCGCAACCAGATGCGCGCCGAGATCATCAAGCTGCGCCAGCGCATCGACACCACCTTTGTCTACGTCACCCATGACCAGACGGAGGCCATGACGCTGGGCGACCGTATCGTCATCATGAAGGACGGCTTCATCCAGCAGATCGGCACGCCCCAGGAGGTGTTCGATCATCCCGCCAACCTGTTCGTGGCCGGCTTCATCGGCACGCCGCAGATGAACCTGTTCGACGCCCGCCTGATCAAGCAGAACGGCAAGTACGCCGTCACCGTGGACGGCGTCACCGTGGAGCTGTCCGACGAGAAGCAGGCCCGCCTGTCCGCCAAGGACGTGCCCGAGCAGGACGTGGTCCTGGGCGTCCGTCCCGACCATATCATGCTCTGCGCCGACGGCGTCAAGGGCAAGGTGGATGTCAGCGAGCTGATGGGCTCTTCTGTCCACCTGCACATCAACGCCAGCGGCCGCGACGTGGTGGTCATCGTTCCCACCAACGGCAACGCCGCCCATTTCCCCATGGGCAGCGAGGTCAACCTGATCTTCGGCGGCAACGTGGCACACGTGTTCAGCAAGGAGACCGAAAAGAACCTGGAGTGGTAACACATTATACAAAAAAGAGAGACGGCTTTGGCCGTCTCTCTTTTTTGCGCCGCGATGGGCTTTACTGCTCCGATATGTGGACGTTCAGGTGGTCGTAGGTCATCTCCACGTTGTGGGCCGCAAAGGCGTCCCGCAGGTTTTCATTCAGCGCGAAATACGCGCCCCAGTAGTCCTTCGTCTCCGTCCAGCAGCGGACGCTGTACTCGATGGCGCTGCTGCCGTAATCGGTGAGATACACCACCGGCGCGGGGGAGGGGAGCACGTTGGGCGTGGCCGCCACCGCCTCCAGACAGGCGGCCTTCACCTGCTCGGTGGGCGCGTCGTAGGAGGCCGTGATCTTCCGCACCACCCGGCGGCGGCCCATGGCCGTGTAGTTGATGACACGGGAGGAGGAAAGCTCCTTGTTGGGCTGCATGACGAACTGCCCGTCGAACGTCTCGATTTTGGTGTGGTTCAGCGTGATCTCCCGGACGATGCCCGTCGTGCCGGACACCTCGATCTCATCCCCGATGTTGAAGGGGTGGGACGACAGGATCACCAGTCCGCCGGCCACATTGCCCAGAATGTCCTCCGCCGCCAGCGTGACGCCCAGCGTCAGTACCGACACCAGCGCCGTCAGGGACGAGGTGTTCAGCCCCAGCGCCCCTGCCGTGATGATGCCCGTCAGGATGTAAAGCACCACCTTGACGGCGGTCAGGATGATCTGCCGCAGCCGATCGTTCATCCGCTTGCTGCGGTCCAGCAGCCGCTTGGCCAGCTTCAGCAGCAGCCGGACAGCCACCAGGCAGATCAGCAGCGTGAGAATGGCCGACAGGATATGCCCCAGACTGTAGCCGCCCAGCGTTGTCTGCATGATCTTGGAAAGGTTCTCCATAAAAGGCACGCTCCTTCTGTGTCGTTTTCCCCATTATACCAACCCCGCGCGGATATTTCAATTCTTTCTGTTTTCTTGCAGGGAAAGCACAAAGCCGGGGGAAGACTGCCGCCTTCGCGGGTGCGAAGCAGTGCTCCCATGCCGACACATGGGAGCACTGTTTGTCAGGAAATGTCGTGGGGTAGCGTGAAAGGCGCACCAGCACTATTGGCGCTTCAGCAGAGAGAGAAGCATGGATCGGTCGTCGATGTCCTGCATGTCCACAAACTTGTTAGCCAGTGCGCGGCGGAAAATTTCATCAAAAGAGACTGTGTTCGGGACGTCACGTCGGGGAACGATAAGCGTCTGCGCCGCAGAAATATAGATCAGGTACACCGTGCGCAACTTGACCACGCATGCCAGCTTGGAGAGGCTTGCGCTGAAAGAGGCGGGGTGCCCCTGAGGGGCGAGGAAGAGCTGCGTGTTGGTAAGGGTGAGGTCCATGACTTTCTGGAGATCATCGGCGCCGTTCTGACTGTATCTAAAAACAGTCAACTCTGCATTGCCCAAAAGAATGAGTAGCCAAACGATATAGCCGCCCAGTAGAAAAAGGGCGATGGAGTTGAACGGCCATAGCTCGTAATATGAGCCGATGAGATAGACAGCGCCAGAGGGGAGAAGCCAGCGCATAATACGGAAAAGCCCTGCGTTGCGCATGAATGTGCCGTAAAGCGTGGCCACGCGGAAATCCTTCAAAGTTGTTTGATATGAAAACTGCATAGGTTGCTCCTCATGCAATAACTGTGGCAATAGGGTCGGATTACTTTGTGCTTTCCAGGATGATACGGCAGCTCAGGAAGTTCGATTCCCGGATGACGTTTTCCCGTTCTTCCTCCGGCAGGCTGATGCGGTACAAGAGTCGTTCGGAAGCCAACTGCCCCATGCGCTCCAGAGGTTGCTCGATGGTACAGATGGGAGGGACAAAAATGTTGCGGAGATTACTGTTGACGTAACCGGAAATGGTAAACGAGGAGGACAGCTGCATTCCAGCGCGGTAGTAGCTGCAGGCAACGCCGTGCATGATGGTGACCTCGGTGACGAAGATCGCCGTCGGGACATTCCGGCTTTCACGGTAGGTATCTTCCATCACCTGTACGACTGCGTTGAAATCCACGGCGGAAGGACTTTCCGGGTCGGCGGGCAGTTCCACACAGCGACAGTGCGTGTCATCCCCGAAGAACTCCCGACAGGCGGCAACCGCTGCTGCGGAACGCAGTGCTGGCGTGTTGTTGGGGTTTCTGTGGCGGCGCTGCAGCAGGATGACGCGCTGATACCCCTGATTTAGCAGATAGCGGATGACGCGGCGTGTGCTCTCCGCGTGATTGATTACCACGGAGTCCATGTCGGCATCGCCGTCCTTGGGCAGACGGTCTGCCAACACCACGGGCAAATCATTTTGGTCTAAGGCCTGGTACAGGTCGCTGTTATAGCCGCTGACCACAAGAAGCCCATCGACCTGCTGATCCAGAAGATCCTGCACCATCTGCTTCTCCCGTTCCGGGTTGTTTTCACTGTTGACGACCACAATCTTCCGCCCATTCTTCGTACAGGTGTCGCAGATGCTGCCTAGCAGCTGGGGTGTCTGGCTGGCCATGATGTTGGACATGATGACGCCGATTAGATTGCTGCGGGAGGTCTTCAAGCTGTTGGCCAATCGGTTGGGACGATAGCCTGTGTTGGCGATAGTGTCGGAGATGCGTTTCTTTGTTTCGGGAGACATAAACTCATATTTTCCGTTCAAATAGCGGGAGATAGTGGTTTTGGAAACCCCTACATCCTTAGCAATATCATTAATGGTGATCTGTTTACGAGGCATAAAGTGCGTTCCCTTCTTTTTCTGTCTCTGTGCGATGGAAGCGTGCACCCCCGGGAGCACGCCGATGGCGCAGGCGATGTACTCGTGTTGTGTCTGATTTACGAAAATTATAGTAAAAGAACGACAACTTGTCAACAACTAATATGCGTGTCTTTTAGCAAAATTTTGGCAAGTATAGCATAGGTATATAAATTATTGTGAACAGAGGAGAAAGAAAACGAAAAAATACATAAATGTAGATATGAAGAGAATGCCAAAAAATAGGGAAGTTGGCATAATGCACAAAAAACGAACGAATTTATCTACGCGCAAACGACATTATGCGCTTGACAAGCGAAATAAACGTATGCTATATTCTTGACAGTGAACAGTTACCGATTTCGTAAAACGGTAAGCGTGATGCAAGTACAGGAAAGAGGAACAAAAAATGTATGATGTGATCAAACGCTACGAGAAAGTACCCGAGGACATCGTGAAGCGCTACGCCGTGCTGGAGGAAAGCGCGTCGATCAATGAGTCCATGCCCAACAAGGATGGTGCGCTGTGCTCCCGCATTCGTGCGATCTGGCCGGGGCTGCGTATGTGCGGCACGGCGCTGACGGTCCAATGCGGCATCGGCGACAACGTGATGCTCCACAAAGCCATTTCCATGGCAGGTCCTGGCGACGTGGTCATGGTGACCAACGGCGACTTCGACGAGGCGGGCGGCCTGTTTGGTGGCATGATGGCAGCTTCCCTGAAGTCCAGAGGCGCAGCCGGCTTGGTGATGGAGGGTGCGGTCCGCGACACCATGCTCATTAAGGAGCTGGAGTTCCCCGTGTTCGCGCGGAACGTGTGCATCAAGGCCACCACGAAGCTCTGCCCCGGCAGGATCAACCACCCCATCGTCATCGGCGGTGTGTATGTCAAGCCCGGTGACCTGGTGTTCGGCGACAACGACAGCGTGGTCGTGGTGCCCCGGGAGATCGCCCTGCAGGTGCTGGAGGTCGCGGAGCAGCGTGAGCACAACGAGGAGGGCCTGCTGCAGCACATCCTCAGCGGCAAGACCACTACCTTCGAGATGTTCCGCGCCAACTACGAAAAGCTCAACCTCAGCGAGGAACCCGATCAGAACTGATCGCAAGCCACAAATCCGGAGGAAAAGCAATGAAAATCACGAAAGTTACTCCCTATCCTTTTTTTGCCGGTCCCAAGAACCTGATGCTCTGCTGTGTGGACACCGATGAGGGCGTGTACGGCTGGGGTGAGGCTTATGTGGTGCAGGGCAAGGAAAAGGCGGTACAGCTGTATATTGAGGCCATGGAGGCCTACATGATTGGTCGCAGCCCCTTTGAGATCAAGCACTCCGGCACGGCCATGTTCGACGACTTCTCCATCCGCCGCAGCAGCTGCGACTTCTACGCCGCCTGGAGCGCTATCGAGATCGCCATGTGGGACATCGCCGGTAAGGTCTGCGGCCAGCCGGTGTACAACCTGCTGGGCGGCCCATGCCGTGAGAAGATCCGCCTGTACGCCAACGGCTGGTGGGGCGGCGCCAAGAGCATCGACGAGACGGTAGAGCGGGCGTTGGCCGTGAAGGACAAGGGCTTCACGGCCATGAAGTGGGATCCCTTCCAGGGCTACTGGCGCAACTACATCACCCCCGCGCAGGAGGACTACGCCGTGGAGTGCGTGAAGGCCGTGCGTGAGGCTGTAGGGCCCGATATAGACCTGCTGGTGGAGGTCCATCGGCGTCTGTCTCCCTACCACGCCATTCACTTTTCCGAGCGCATCCAGGAGTTCAATCCCTTTTGGATCGAGGAGCCGTGCCTGGCGGACAACATCGACCTGATCGCCCAGGCTCATGCCGGCATCAAGGCCCCTGTCGTCACCGGCGAGACGCTGTACAACAAGGAAGCATTCATCCCCGTGTTTGAAAAGCACGTGGCCGAGATCATCAATCCCGACATCTGTGTCAGCGGCATCAAGGTGATGAGTGAGATATCCGCCATGGCAGAGCCGTACAGCGTGCTGATGAGCCCTCATAACTTCAACAGCAACGCCGTGGGTTTGGCGGCGATGATCCACCTCTCCGCCTCTATTCCTAACTTCCTCATCGGCGAGATGTTCCTGACGGTGGACGAGGCCTCCCGCGAGATCATGGTCGAGCCTTTCGAGATTAAGAACGGCTATGTGGCGCTGCCCACCAAGCCGGGCCTGGGCATCGACATCGACATGGACAAGCTGGCCCAGCGCCCCTACAAGTTCTTTGAGCGCAAATTCCCCTTCAAGGGTGCCTGCGACTACCGCGACGAGTTCCCCAAAGAGGGGATGTAAGGATAGCGCAACCGTTCAGACAAGGAGGTCAAAAAATGGCTAAAGTTGGATGCAGAATATATACAAAGGTAGACCGTCCCGAACCGGAACTGGTCCGGCGATTTGAGGACTATGCCGCAGCGGATCTGGATGACTGCATGGGTCGGATCGCCAGCATGGATTGCGGCATCAAGCCCTTTAACGGTGTGAAGCTGTTGGGTACGGCGGTGACGGTGAACCTGCCCAGCGGGACGAACCTTATGTTCCATCAGGCACTGAGCTTGGCCCAGGAGGGAGATGTGATCGTCGTCAACGCAGGCGGCGATACGAGCCGCGGTGTCTGCGGCGAAAACATGATTGAGATCGCGAAGGAGCGCGGTGTGCGCGGCTTTGTGGTGGACGGTGTGATTCGCGATGCCGCAGCAGCGCGGGCACAGACTGACTTCGCCGTGTTTGCACGTGGGGCGGAGGCCAACGCCGCGTTCAAATTCGGCTCTACTGGTGAGATTAACGTACCCGTCGCAGTAGGCGGCATTATCGTGTATCCCGGAGACATTCTTGTGGGTGATGAGGACGGTATCGTGGCAATCCGACCGCAGAATGCGGCCAAGGTGCTGCAGGATGTCAGGGCGCTGACCGAAAAGCAGGAGGCTAATTTGGAACTGATCAAAAAAGGCGTCTCCGACAGGAGCTGGTTGAGAAAGATGCTGGAAGAGGCGGGCTGCCAGATTATCGACAAGGCATGGTACGAGGACGAAGCGTAACACGCGGCACAGCAGTATGCGTTGCACGAAGCAGAAAAATACGAGGAGGAAGGAAAAATGGCAAAGCACATCAAGCACATCGTGTTCTGGAGAATGAAGGAAACGGCAAACGGGAACGACGCGGAAACGAATATGAAGATCGCCATCGAGCGGTTGGATGCCGTAGCGGCAGAGTTTCCCAAGCTGCTCAGCCTGACCCATCACAAAGGCATTTTTACAGGTGCGCACTACTGGGACTACGTGGAGGAGATGGAGTTTGAGAGTCTTGAGGCCCTGAAGGAATGGGCGCAGTTTCCCCTGCACAAGGATCTGCACGATTTTGTGGAGAGTATTCGTAAGGAACGGGCTGCTGTTGACTACGAAATTTGAAACATTATTGTAAATACAAGAGAAAAAGAGGAGGAAATTACGAGATGAAAAAGACATTGGCAATAATTTTGACGCTGGTCATGGCCTTTGCCCTGGTGGCCTGCGGCAAGACTGACGATGCCGACAACGGCGATGGTGATGCGTCCGACAAGAAGATACTGCTATCCATGGGCGCAGGCTCGCCCGGCGGTTCTCAGCAGGTGTATGTGGGAGGTTGTGCCAGTTTGGTATCCCAGTACGCGAACAACGTGGAGCTGCTGCCTGAAGCGTCCGGCTCCGGCGGCTCTACGGCTGATCTAGCAGCCATGGTGCAGGGGGAGGCGGAGTTGTGCTTTGTGAGCAACGCTGCCGCACAGAAGACCTATGCCACCCCCGAGGGTGCAGGCCTACGTGCCGTGTGGGGCGCATTCCCTCAGGAATTCATCATCGTGACCAACAATCCTAATGTTAACAACATCGAGGACCTGGCCGGTAAGGTCGTGGCTATCGGCCCTGCGGGCGGTACACCCGAGTCCAGTTCCCACGAGGTATTCGACTGCCTGGGTATCGACGCGGAGCTGATCACCATGCAGTGGTCCGACTGCTTCACATCCCTGGCCGAGGGTAAGGTGGATGCCGTTACCGGCGCCTGCGGCAATCCTACCTCCGCGCTGATGGAGGCCGAGACTATGTTTGATTGCCATTGGGTCAGCTTTACTGATGAGCAGATGGACAAGATCCTCGGCACTTACAACCATTTCGGTAAGGTGTCCATGACCACCGATTATTACACCGATCTGAAGGCCGAGATGGGTGCCGGCTCTACTTACAACACTCTGGGTATTTGGATGTGTGTGTATTCCCGCGAGGATGTGAGTGAAGAGGGTGTGTACCAGGTGGTGAAGGCCGTTATGGACCACCATGATGAGTTGGTCAGCTCCACCCACGCCGCAGCAGCCTATACTGTTCCCGAGGCTGTGAAGAACGCCGGTGTTCCCTTGCACAAAGGTGCACTGCGCTACTATCAGGAGATCGGTGTTGAGATCCCCGCAGAGCTTATCGATGAATGAAGCATACGCGCAGAATATCTTCCTAAATTCCCCATTTCCCCCGCTCTGTGTGCGTGGTGTCTAACACCACGCACACAGAGACAATATGAGGTTGTTGTATGAATAAAAACGAAGTCAATTTGCAGGACATCCAGGAAGAGAGCCGGGAGCAGGATACGTCCCGGCTGGTGGATATGTCCTACACGGAGGAGGAACTGGCCGAGCAGGAAAGAGCCACCGATACGGAGGGTCTGGACGAGGACGGCACTTCCATTCGTGTGTTTCATAACAGGTACGTTAAGATTGGACTAACGGCCGCCGCAGTTGCGTTTGCAGCGTTCCATATTTGGCTGGTTTTCATCAAGTGGACCAACATTTTCGCGATTCTCTCCTCCCACTGGGCAGTGGGTATGCTGTTCCTGTTTATCTACTATCCCACGAAAAAAGGCGCACTGGGAAAGCAGAAGCGCTTCAACGTATTTGATGTAGCCTGCCTTGTGGCCACGGCGGCCATTTGGGCGTATATCATGAAGGATTCCTTGGGACTGATGGAGCGCCTGACCTATGCCAGTTACAGCACGATAGACATTGTGGTCGGCATCGCCGCAATCTTTCTGACACTGGAGGCGACGCGGCGGTCCATGGGCCTGGGTCTGCCAATCGTGGTGGTATTCCTGGTGCTGTATGCGCTGTTCGGCGCGCATCTTCCCGGCGCACTGGCCAACAAGTCCTACTCTATTCCCCGCATCACCTTCAATGTGTTCAACCTTTACGGTATGTTCGGTACGCCCATCAAGATGTCATGCCAGAACATCTTCCTCCTGCTGCTGTTCGGCGGTTTTCTGCAGGAGCTGGGCACGGGCGACACCATCATGAGCATGGCGACCTCCGGCTTCGGCGGCAGCCGCGGCGGTCCGGCAAAGGTCTCCGTTGTGTCCAGCGCCTGTTTGGGTATGATCTCCGGAAGCTCCGTGGGCAACGTGGTCAGTACCGGCGTGTTCACCATCCCGCTGATGAAAAAAACGGGCTACAAAGCCGAATTTGCCGGCGCGGTGGAGGCGGTGGCGTCCACAGGCGGTCAGATCATGCCGCCCGTCATGGGCACAGCGGCGTTCATCATGGCAGAGCTGCTGGGTATGCCTTATGCCGAGATCTGCCTGGCCGGTCTGATTCCCGCGCTGGTGTACTACTTCGGGTTGCTGGTGGCGGTGGATCTGGAGGCGGGCAAGCTGGGACTGGGCCGGATGGATACTTCCAAGCTGGAGAAAGTCTCTGCCATCCTCAAGAAGAAGTGGTATCACGTTATTCCGGTGGTAACGCTGATTGGATGCTTGGCCTTTAAAGTGACTATTCCCAAGGCGTCCCTGCTGGCTACGGCCTCCATGGTGTTGGCCGCACTGATCGCACGGGACGGCACGCTCACGGTCGAGTCTTTTATCAACGCCATGGAGCGTGGTACGAAGAACGCCGTGACCATCATTGTCTGCTGTGCCTGTGCCGGCATTGCTATATCTGTCATCAACCTGACGGGGCTGGGTATCAAGTTTACGCTGGTGGTCACGAAGATTGCCGGAACGAGTATGTTGCTGTCCCTGATCTTCTCCGCCATTGCCACCATTATTCTGGGCATGGGATTGCCGACCTCTGCAGCGTATATCGTTGTAGCCTCCGTCTTGGTGGGCGCACTGACGAAGCTGGGGCTGGCACCACTGACGGCACATATGTTCCTGTTCTACTGCGCATCTTTGGCTGAGATCACACCTCCTGTGGCCATGGCAGCTTACGCGGCCGGCAACGTGGCGAAAGCGCCGCCTATGAAGGTAGGCTTTACCGCGGTACGTCTGGCGCTGGTGGCTTTCATCATGCCGTTCTTCATTGCCTACAATCCGGCGCTGATCCTGCAGAGCGATGTGGGGACGATCATCGAGGCGGTCATCACGGCCTTCATCGGCGTCTACTTCATGACAGTGGCGCTGGAAGGCTGGTTTGAAGGAAAGATCCATCCCGGACTGCGTGTGGTGATGTTCATTGCAGCGGTGTTCACCATCCATCCGCAACTCCTGACGGACATCTGTGGCTTGGCTGGCATTGTGGTGTGCTGCATTCTGCATAAGCCGATGCGTCAGTGGGTGGTCACAAAGTTTAAGAAAAAGCAGAAATCGGCGGTGTAAGGCACGTCTGCCGCCTATGCCGCGGAATGACCGGCAGCGCCGGCCATTCCGCGGCGGAGATTATTGAGAGGTGAAAAATGAACATTGCTTTTATCGGCCTCGGAGCGGTCGGTATGTATTATTCCGAGGGCCTGGTGGCCAACGGTGCAACGGTAAAGGGCTACGATGTCATGGTGGGTGATCCGCGTTTTGAAGAACGGGTCAGGACCGTCCGTGGCAACGGCGTCGAGGTGGTCAACAGTATGGAAGAACTGGTGAAGGACGCAAATCTGATAATGGTGGTCACCACGGCGGCGGTGGCGGTAAAAACCGCCGAGTCCGCCAAGCCGTTCCTGAAGAAGGGACAGATTTATGTGGAGCTGAACTCTGCTGTTCCCTCCGACAAGAAGCGGATTGAGGAGAGCCTGCGCGAAGTAGGTGTGGATGTGGTGGACGGTACGACCATGTCTGCAGTGAACATGGTGAAGTATAAGGCGCAGATCAACTTCTCCGGGCCGCGGGCCAAGGATGTGGTGGATATACTGCGGGGCTACAAAATGGATGCTCGGTACTTCGGAGAAGAGGTGGGGCAGGCGGCAGCGTTCAAGCTGGTGCGCAGCATCTTCATGAAGGGATACGAAGCGATTCTGATGGAATGTGCGGAGGCAGCCGCCCACTACGGCGTGCTGGACGATGTACTGAAGTCCATCGCGGAGTATTTTGATGCCAAGACCAGTCAGGAGCATTTTGATCTCTTCATCAATACGGACGCCGTATTTGCCAAGCGGCGCAGTGAAGAAGTGGCGGGCGTTATCAAGATGCTGGCGGATGACGGCATCAACAACACGATGACGAGAGCTACTGTGGAGAAGCTATCCTGGATATCCACCCTTGGCTTGGACGAACATTACAATCACGAAGCGCCCAATGATAAGCATGATGTGATCCGTCGACTTTGCGCGGCGGAGAAGGACATGCCTTTGTAAATTTTGTGGAAGCATGGAGGATTAAAATGCGAGATTTTGAAACAAAGATCATGAAGAGCTGCACCGGCTCACCCACAGTAAAACTCCTGTCCAAGGGCTTGGAGATGAAGCGGCAGGGGCTGGATGTGCTAATCCTCAGCGGCGGTGAGCCAGATTTCAACACCCCCGAACGCATCAAGGCCGAAGGTATCAAGGCCATTCAGAACAACATGACCCACTACACCCCTGCGGCGGGGCTGATGGAGCTGCGGGAGGCCATTTCCAGAAAGTTGCTGAAGGAGAACGGCATCATAGCCGATCCCAAGACCCAGATCATCGTAACGCCCAGCGGCAAACTGGCCCTATATCAGGCCCTGGTGTCCTTTCTGGAACCCGGCGATGAGGCTATGCTGCTGGAGCCCAACTGGGTGTCCTATAAGGAGATCGTAAAGATGACGGGGGCGACCTGCGTCTCCGTACCTCTGAGGCATGAGGACAATTTCCGTATCACCCGGGATATTTTGGAGAGTAAGCTCACTGATAAGAGCAAGATGGTGATCATCTGCAATCCCTGCAACCCCACAGGCCGTGTGTTCACGGAGGAGGAGATCCAAACCCTGGCCGATTTTGTGGATGAGCACGACCTGCTGCTGGTGGCGGACGAGATCTACGAAAAGCTGGTCTATGACGGCCACCGCCATATCAGTGTGGGCGCGATCGAGAAGGTCAAAGACCGCGTCATCACTCTGAACGGTTTCTCCAAGGGCTATGCGATGACCGGCTGGCGTTTGGGCTACTCTGTGGCCTCTGCACCGTTGACCAAAGTAATGATGAAGATGCAGGAGAGCACCGTGACCACCTCGGCGGCCATGGTGCAGAAGGCGGCTGTTGTGGCTTTCGACTGCGAGGATGATGTGCAGTACATGGTAGCGGACTATAAGCGTCGCCGCGACTTCATCGTGAACAGCCTGAACGAGATCCCCTGCATCCATTGTCCGATGCCGGAGGGCGCGTTCTATATCTTCCCCAAGATCGACTATAAGGGCATGAATTCCTTCGAGCTGTGTGATTATATCCTTGAGAAGGCCAATGTGCTGGTCGCACCCGGCGACGTGTTCGGCGAGGGCGGCGAGAAGTGCATCCGCATCGCATATCCTGCGTCCATGGAGACACTGGAAAAGACCGCGGAGCGGTTCAAACAAATATTCATGTAAGGAGGACATACCTGTGATCAACGAAAAATACGGTTTCGGTACGAAGGTCATCCACGCAGGTAATGTGAAAGATACGCAATATGGCGCATTAGCCACGCCTATCTTCCAAACCTCCACCTTTGTATTCGATAATTGCGAGCAGGGCGGCCGCCGGTTCGCCGGTGAGGAGAGCGGCTACATCTACACCCGCCTGGGCAACCCCACCACCTC
>ENA-UEOI01001076-UEOI01001076.1-human-gut-metagenome-genome-assembly--contig:-NODE-1076-length-25061-cov-3.133686_pt1 | contig 25061 bp, 22 predicted proteins | sample MGYA00242883_ERZ507882 | MGnify/ENA primary metagenome ERZ507882 (study PRJEB26167, sample SAMN06115502) | human gut metagenome | host: Homo sapiens | place: China:Chongqing | collected 2015-07-29...
GAACAAGGCTTGTCTGTTCGCACGTTCTGCTACAGCAGGCGGTCAGAAGTTCCCTGTTCACTGGGGCGGAGATTGCTACGCAGAGTATTCTGCAATGTCAGAGACACTTCGTGGTGGACTTTCTCTCTGCTCATCAGGTTTTGGTTTCTTCTCACATGATATGGGTGGATTCGAGGCTACAGCTCCGGCTGATGTATATAAGAGATGGTGTGCATTTGGTCTGTTGTCTACACACAGCCGTCTGCATGGATCTTCTTCTTACCGTGTGCCTTGGGTTTATGACAAGGATGGCGATACAGAGGCATGTGATGTACTTCGTCACTACGCAGTATTAAAGGGTAAGATGATGCCTTATCTTTGGGCACAGGCAAACAAGACACATCAGGTCGGTGTACCAATGATGCGTTCTATGGTCATCGCATTCTCTGACGATACTGCTTGTAAGTATCTGGATCAGCAGTACATGCTCGGTGACAACTTGTGCATCGTTCCGGTTATGAACGAGGAAGGCGTTGCAGAGTTCTATGTACCGGATTGTGGAACATGGACAGATATCCAGAGTGGTGAGACATACGAAGGTGGTAAGTATTACACAAGAAAATGTGATTATTTCCAGACACCGATCCTTGCTCGTCCAAACAGCATTGTTACTTATGGTAACTTTGATGCAGAGGGTGCAATGAATGTATTGTATGATTATCTGCAGGATGCAGAGGCAGTAGTTTATGGATTAGAAGATGGTAAGACTGCAACAGCAACTATTTACGACCAGGAATCCAACAAGCTTACTGATATCACAGCAACAAGATATGGTGATAAGGTTACTGTTTCTTACACTGCAACAGACAAGAGCTTTAAGATTACTGTAGCAAGCAAGACTGTTGAGGCAGCAGCAGGTACAACAAGTGTTGACATTACTCTGTAATAACAAAAGAGCATATTAAAGTGTTTCCCCTTAAGCGGACAGGGCAAATATCCCGGTCTCGCTTAAGGGGTTTTTATTTTGCCAAAGAATGGAAAGAGCCGGTCTGACAAGTTGTGTGCCAAAGAATGGAAAGAGCCGGTTTGGCAAGCTGTTTGACAAAGAAATGAAACTACGGTATTCTGATATTTATATGAAACGGAGTTTCTCTCTGTGCATGGAGATAACGGGATTGCCTTGCTTTTTGGCTGTCTTGGCGCAGAGTGATGAATAGTGATTAAAGTGAGGATGAGTATAAAGTATGTTTGGTGGAAATGGAGTGACAGGGGCAGTTTTAGCGGTAGGTTATTATGCGTTGTTTCTGGGCAGTGGAATGTATATTGGCAGAAGACTTTTGTGCAAAGAACGATATAGTATTGTGATGCAGTATCTGGTGGGAAGTGTCGCCGGTGTCTTGGCATTACAATGGTTTCCTTTGCTTTTTGCCTTTGTGTTTGATTTTTCGATGACAGCACATGTATTGGCTCTGCTATTACAGGTAGTTCTATGTGTGCTGGTTGGTTGGAGATGCCATTGTTCAGAATCTTCACTACAGCAGCATCCATATCGGAAGGTGAACGAATGGAAACGTTTGTTCCGGGAAAATCCGGTTTGGATCTTGATGGCAGTTACTTTTGCCTTTTTTTGCTATTGTCTGTATACACATACGATCGTAGGAAATGCTGATGGCAGTATGCACACGGGGCAGTCCACCTACGGCGATATGAATATGCATTTTAGCTTTATTACCAGTATTGCTAATCAGCAGACGTTCCCGCCGGAGTATTCTTTGCTGCCGGGGCATAAATTATCCTATCCGTTTCTGTGCGACAGTGTTAGTTCCAGTTTGTATCTGATGGGCGCAAGTCTACGGCTGGCGTACGTTTTGCCGATGCTCGGAGCAATTTTGCAGGTGTTTATGGGATTTTACTGCTTGATCAAATATTGGCTTGGCAGATCAGCGACAGCGTTGATCGCTTGGATCCTATTCTTTTGGAATGGTGGACTAGGATTTGTGTATTTTGACAATGCAGAAAAGATACATAAAATCTTTGCGGAATTTTATATGACACCAACGAATTATTTGGATAAAAATCTGCGCTGGGTACAGGTTATAGTTGACATGCTGATCCCGCAGCGTGCGACATTATTTGGCTGGGCCATCTTGTTTCCGCTGTTGGCGTTTTTGTTCCGGGCGATAGCGGAGCGCAAAAAGAAATTGTTTGTTATGGCGGGCGTGGCGGCAGGTGCGCTGCCAATGATCCATACACATTCGTTTTTGGCGTTGGGGATGATCTGTGCGGTATGGCTGCTATTGGATCTGACAGATAATTGTCTTTTTGTGACAGGAAAGGCTGCATATGGGCGGAAAGCAGCGTCAGCGAGCAGGGGATCCAGCCGTAGAAATGGCAAAGTGACATCTTCTGGTAGAAGAAATGGCATAGCGACAGCTTCTGGACGTAGAAATGGCAAAGTAACATCTTCTGGTCGAAGAAGTGCAAACGTGTCTGCGTCAACCGGAAATCGCAGGGGAAGCTCAAGTGCTGATGCAACGGTATCAGACAGCTGGATTCGATATGTTCTTTATATTGGACTGGCGTTCTTTAGCGTGATGCAGATGATCAACCGCTCGAATGAGTTTGCAGACAAACATGGATTAGCGATAATGATCATTGGGATTGCACTGTTTGTCCTGTTTTTGGGATACAAGTTAGTGCGTTATCTGCAAAATAGATCGTGGAAACGTTTGGCATTTACGTGGGGCATTTTTTTGATCTTAGTATTGATATTTGCACTTCCACAGTTATTTATGTGGACATTTTCACAGGCCTCTGGCGATAATTTTGTGCGCAGTCATTTCAATTGGTCCAATAATGGTGATCAGTATATCGTATTTTATCTTAAAAACCTGGGACTGCCATTTGTGCTGCTTTTGCTGTCCTCCTTTGTGGTCAGTGCGAGAAACCTAAAGATAGGTGCGCCATATTTGTTGATTTGGTTTGTGGCTGAGCTTGCGGCTTTCCAGCCGAATGACTATGATAACAATAAATTGTTGTTTGTTGGAGCGGTCTTTATGTGCGGAATCGCGGCAGATGCGTTAGTTCAGATTTATGAACGGTACGGCGCTGTGTATTGGTGCAGTGCTATCGGAAAGGCTGGTGTAGTGCTTTTGGGTGCCTGCCTGTTATTTGTTAGTGCAATATCCGGCTTTTTGACGATGGGCCGGGAATGGGTATCTGATTATGAATTATATACCGCGTCAGCGGTAAAAGCGTGTCGATATATTGAGGATGAAACTACGCCGTGGGATGTGATCTTGACATCAACGGCTCATAACAGTCCGGTCCCGGCGTTGACAGGACGCAGTATCGTGTGTGGTTCCTCTTCGTTTTTGTATTATCATGGTTTGAACTATCAGCAAAATGAACAGGACGTCGAAACGATGTATACGAGTCCGGCGAGTGCTAAGGAGTTGTTCCGGAAGTATGATGTCAATTATATTTATTTGAGCAATCAAGAGTATGGCACGTATAATGTTGACGTGAATGGATTGTATGAAGTGGCAGATGTAGTCTGGCAAAAAGATGATGTATCCGTATGGAAAGTGAAAGACGCGATATTTGAGTAACGAGTAGACGGTGATAAGGCAGGAGCTTTGCACGGTAAGTGACAGTTGGAAAGTGAAAAATCCAGAGGCAGATAACGGTAGGAAGGTGAAAGATGAGGTTATTAAGAAACAAGTGGGATGTACTAAAATGCGGACGTATGAACTATTGGAAAGAAAGTGTCTTCGTTGCATTGCTGGCGGTAGTTGTGGTCGTGGGACTTGCTCTGCGTGTGACAGCTTCTCAGACAGATAAAGGAAAGTCCGCACAGAAAATAACGGCAAGTGGCGGGAAGCAGACCGGGGCTGTTAAAAATGTCGGGGACAAAAACAGCACGGGAGATATGCCGCAAACAGCAGGGAAATCTATCCAAACAGTAGGACAGAACAACGTGGTAAAACCGGAGGATGCAGTGTATACGTTTTTGCAGGGGCCGAAGTCTTGGGGTAAACGTTTGACTTGGTCCGGGAAATGGGCAGAGACGTATTATGACGGTGGCAAATTCGGTGCATTCGGTTGCGGATTTTGTTGTATGGCCAATATTTATTCGTCGCAGACCACTTATGAGGCTTCTCCGGTAGATATTTATAAGTATACCAAGCGGAACACGATTTACGGTGGTGGCGGTGCAGTCGCCTGGGAGTATATGGAAAGTGCTATGCAGGGCCTTGGCTTTGAGGTGTCCCTGCGGCGCAAACCGACATCGTATCGCAAATTTCAAAAGATGATCGCCTCCAATGACTCAGCGATTGTACTTGTCAGCAGCAGTAACTCAGCTTGCTATTGGAAAAATACACCGGGGCATTATGTTACCATCTTTTTATATGACAAACAGAAAGATGCAGTATTTTTGGGAGATTCCGGTGATCCTAAGCACAATCGCCGGTGGGTTGCACTCAAAAAGATTTATCGCTCGCTGAAGACGGAGAGTGATTATCAGGTAATGACGGTGACAGGATATCAGGCATCCAAAGATTTGTGGAAACATAAGAAAGCGAGCGGGACTTGGATACGGCCGGAACAGAAGTAGAGAGCTGTTTTAGGATTTGTTCGTCAATGAGTGCGATGTCATGGTTTGCGAGTATCTATGCAGTCTATGCAGTGGAATATCAAAAAGTGTGGACTTCTGCCGAGAAAACAGGTATAATGCTACAGGGATGAAACGTTGTCAGGCGTGTAGTTGCGTGGACGAGTAATCGCACAAGAAGAAAATTCGCTGTCTTTTCGGTGGATACCAGAGCAGGCAGCAGTAGAAATCGGAGGAAATTATGGGATTATTACAGGAATGGAGAGAGTACGCATATGGCGTAGAATTGAACTCCAAAGAGGGAAAAGCAATTTGGGATAAGTATTTCGAGCAGGAAAAAGCCATTTATCAGCAGTTACTTGCGGCTCCGGAGAAAGTGGTATCCGGTACTGTTCAGGAATTAGCAGATAAATACGGTATGGAATTGAATTATATGGTAGGTTTCTTAGATGGAATCAATGAAAGCTTGAAAGAACCGAACCCAATCGAGGAAATGGAAGCTGACACGGTTGTAAAATTGCCGATTGATTTGGAAAGCTTACATTATCATATGGTAGAAGCGGGTGCTGATTGGTTATATGAACTGCCGGAGTGGGATGAGCTGTTGACACCGGAGCGACGCAAGGAGCTTTATCGTGAGCAGAAAAAGTCCGGTACAATTGTTAAGGAGCGCAAGGTTGGGCGTAATGAGCCATGTCCATGCGGATCCGGGAAGAAATACAAATATTGCTGTGGCCGTGCAAAATAATAGTTTGCCGGCAATGATCGCAATACGTAAGTATTGCAAACGGTAATATAGGATAAGACAAAGGGGCTGTCGCACTAAGCAATTAGTGCGCAGCCCCTTTTTAATTGATAGGATTAGGGTGTTGTGTAGCGTGATAAAAGCAAAACGCTGGTTTTGCTCTTCTTAGTAAAAGTAGTGTTCGAAAGAAGGAAGCACATCAAGGGTTTGAATGCTATTGTTAGATCGTGCCGGAAGCACGTCAAAAGCTTGAAGGCTATCGCTAGATCGTGCCTGTGACAACTAATGTGCTAACACCGGGTGTTGTAACCCAAGCCCCCGTTTCCGGATCCTGCGTAAAGGTGGCAGCAGGTACCGTGATCTGACCAGCGGCAGTGGCAAACAAACCGGTTGTTTCGTTGTACGTGTAATTAGTCGGCGCAGTCCATGCGGTTCCGTTGAAGGTTACGGTCAGACCGGATAAGATCGGATTGAACGTATCCGTGATCGTGGCACCTGTTGTGACGGCAGCAGGTGCACTTCCCATATTCTGAATCAGGAAAGTGTAAGTTAAAATGCCGTTTTCGGTAACAGGGACCGGGCTGACAGATTTGGTAATGTTAAGGATAGGCGTGCTTTCTGCAGCAATCGTTTCGGAGATCGTGATCGGTGTAATGCCGCCACCGGTAATTCTTGCGGTGTTTACAACATCAGAACCGGTTGCAAACGGCGCAAATTCATTTACGGCTGTTTCGTAAATAATCGTTGCATTGCCGTTTGCAGGAACGCTAATACCGGATACGGTCAGTGGCGGCCCGGCTTCAACTGTAGGAGCAGTCTGAAGCGTTCCATTGATATAATAATTTATGGTTCCCGGAATATAGGTAAGAGGTGTAACTGTACCGGTACCAAATGTGTAAGCACCAAGATCATCCGTTAAAGTAAGTCCGTTGAATGCTGTTGCACCGGAATTGACAATGCTGATAATATAGGTGACAGTGTCATTTTGTCCGTAAGTGGTTTTTACAGCGGTCTTGGTAGCAGATAAAACTTCCAAAATTTCACCAACTGCAACGTTGGAATTGGTCACAGCATTACCGTAGCGAAGCTGTGCCTGATTTGTAAAACGTGCCATAGTAACCTCCGTTCTGCCGCTTGTTGCAGCGGCATAATCGATAATTGTAAAAAGATGGTTTCATGTGTCTTACCTTACTGTATGAATAATCTTGCAAAATGAGCCAATCCCACGTATTATATAACTAAAACTTTTGCGCAGAAGAAGTATCATTATACAACGATAAAGCGGCAAGGCAATTACTATAGTTCTCTGTCGGCAGAAACCGCTATATTGTGGCTGCAAAACACTTAGCATGCTTTGACATAATAAGCAATATGTGGTTGCGTGAGATAATGAGGTGTGGGAAGTTTCAGTAAATTATATGTCATAGAGAGGAGTGGTTGTATGTGTACTGCAATATCGTATAAAGCAAAGGATTTCTATTTTGGAAGAACATTAGATTATGAGAGTTCATATGGTGAAGAAGTGGTTATCACACCGCGGCATTATCAGTTTTCGTATGCACATATGGGAGAATGCACAACGCATTATGCCATGATAGGAATGGCACACGTCGCAGAGGAATATCCATTATATTATGAAGCAGTAAATGAAAAAGGTCTGGGAATGGCAGGATTGAATTTTGTTGGGAATGCCTGCTATGGAGAATATGAGGAAAATGCCAAAAATGTGGCGACATATGAGTTTATTCCGTGGGTATTGGGGGCTTGTGAGAGTGTGGAACAGGTGAGAGACTATCTGATCGGTCTTAATCTGATCGGGGAGACATTTGCCGGCAAATATCCCGCTTCTTCCCTGCATTGGCTTATTGCGGATGAAAAGCAGTCGATCACCGTGGAGATGGTGGAAGAAGGTCTGCGTATTTATGACAACCCGGTTGGGGTACTTACCAACAATCCGCCTTTTGACAAGCAGATGTTTTTGCTGAACAATTATATGCAATTATCACCAAAACAGCCTGAAAATTATTTGGCACCCGGCGTTCTTGGCACCTACAGCCGAGGAATGGGAGCACTCGGTCTGCCGGGAGATCTATCGTCGACATCCCGTTTTGTCAGAGCGGCATTTACAAAATTAAATGCGATCAGTGGTGAGACAGAGGAATCACAGGTGGGTCAATATTTTCACATAATGGAAACAATTTCGCAGCAAAAAGGATGCTGTGAGGTGAGGGATGGTGAATATGAGTATACCATCTATACGTCCTGCTGTAATGCATCTCAGGGAATCTTTTATTACACAACATATGAAAATCGTCAGATTACAGCAGTTCGTATGAGACCGGATATGTTAGAACGGGATCAACTGATTCGTTATCCGATGCAGCATCAGGAAAAGATTGCATATGAAAATTAAGCGGATCCAATTGTAGTATTTATTTGTGCAGGTTTACCAATTGACAGTCCTTTAGGTTACTACGTATAATAAAATAAATAGTGGCAGACTCTCAGGAGTACTGCGGAGTAAGATGTTTGACCGATGCAGAGGCAAGGATGTCTCATTGTAAGATTCCAGGGAAAGGAGAGATGCGGTATGGCGATGGATTTAAATGTATATAATTATCTCATGACCGGATATAACACGAAGCCGGCAGCTTCGAAGTATGGTGCGCATAAGACATCAGAACTTCGTTCCATTGTGCGCGACATTGCGAAACGTACAAAGTCCTCACCAATCTATCTCGTAAAACTTTCTGATGACAAACAGGCATATGCCTTGAATGTGAAAGAGTCCTCCATTGCTTTGCATGATGCATTTGAGGATTTGATGACAGAAGATGACAGTTCAGTCTTTGGTGGACGGAAGGCAGTCTCTTCGCAGGCTGGGGACGTATCGGTGAATATTGATACGGAAGATTATGAGAAGCTGCCGTCACCGTTTTCGATGGAAGTGCACAGTTTAGCGAAGCAGCAGGTCAATGTGAGCAAAGAGTTTTATGATTCCAGCAGGAGCCTGGAAGAGGGATTGTACCGCTTTCGGATCCGAGTGAATGATGATTCCTATGATTTTCAATATAATATTAAGAAAGATGCCAGACACGGAGAGGTGATCGGTGGACTGGCGGATTTCATTACGAAAGCGAGAATAGGCATTCAGGCACAGCCGGTTTCGAGAGAAGCCGGTAAGATCGCAATGAGGATTTCAACGGATATGACAGGAAGCCCGGATGGGGAACCGATATTATCGTTTGAAGATCGACCTGACGGACAGCATTCCGAGGGAATTACTTCATACTATGGGTTAAATCGGATTGTTCAGAATCCGGAAAATGCATCATTTGAGATCAATGGTGTGGAGAAACATTCCATGTCCAATCAATTTAAGCTTGCGGGAAGTTTACAGATACAGATGAAACGCATTTCGGAACAACCGGCACAGATCACATACACACCGGATAGTGATAAGATTATCAATGGTGTGAGAAATGTTGTGGATCATTATAACCAGATGATTGACAGCTCTTGGAATTATGCAGAGAAGAGCGGACATACACCGAAACTTGTGCGTGAAATGCAAAGTGTGTTGATGCCGTTCCAGTCAGACTTGGAATCCTGTGGTCTGACCTTTAATGATCAGGGATATTTGGAAATGGATGAATATCTGGCAGAACAGTCGGCTATGGACGGTTCCTTTCAAGAATTGTTTGGAGCAAGATCCCGATTGAGCAGCAGAATGCTTGCAAAGATGAATTATGTTAAGCTGGATCCTATGGAATATGTTGACAAAACATTAGTGAGCTATCCTAATACGAGCAAGCCGGCAGTGGGATATGCCTATACAACATCCCTCTACAGCGGTATGCTGTTTAACTATTATTGCTAATATGCGAGCTCATGGAGAAGTAGTGTGAAGAAAGCAGATTATATGATAGTAGGTATTGCGCTAATGCTTGCGTTGGTGAGTTTTGGCGTGTATCGGCTCTATTTTGCATCGACAGGCAGAGCAGCGATTGTGGAGATTACCGTTGATGGTAATGTATATAAGACACTTTCGCTGAAGGAAGATGCGACGGTGGATGTGCCGTCGGATGGGGGCCACACGAATACAGTGCAGATAAAAGATGGGAAAGTTTTCATGAAAAAGGCAGATTGTCCGGACAAGATCTGTGTACATCATAAAGGGATCCGGAGCAATGGAGAAACGATTATTTGTCTGCCGCATAAAGTAATAGTAACAATTCAATCTTCCGAAACAGGAGATCTGGATGGTGTTGCCCAATAGCACTTACAAGGACTTCGCAATTTTGCGAAGTCCTTTTTGTTTCTAACTCCAACTTCCCATACCGGAGGTTATTGTCAAACCATATATTACTTATTATGTCACAAAACTAATAGCTATTTTGCAGCCAACAAAGTAAATTATCCTGTCATCAAAAAAACTATAGCAATTGCTGCAGAGCGCGGAGGTTTCGCGTGATTTCTTATTTTGTTAAGTCTCTGATGAATACATGCCCAGAGGATTGTCTGAGATGTTCCGGTTTAGCAAGGTATCATCAATTTTTGGACGGGACGCTTTCGCTACGATGATAAGGCGGTATGGGAAGTTTGATTTCTAAAATCTTTCTAAAGTTGAAGAACATTTGGTTGACAGTGAAAGAATGGGGTGTTATTATTTAACGCGCATAATAATTAACGATGTTAATGAATTGGAGGAGGCTGGAGCATATGACAAAGTATCATGAGAAAATGTTCCGCATTATGAATCAGTTTCGTAAGCTGAATATTAGCGATATGCTGCCTGGAATCAGCCGAATGGAGTATCTTACGATGCTGCTTGCAATGAAAGCAGAAGATGATCGTCGGATTTCCGTGTCGGAATTGATCAAGAGAGCGTGCGTGAAGCCCTCGGCGATATCGCGGACGCTGCGGGGACTGGAGCAGAAAGGATATGTGGAACGTGTTGTGAATCCGGAGGATCGTCGCAATACCTATGTTGTCATGACAGAGGAGGGCATTGCGATAATGCAGCAGGCGGAAAAGATCATGAAGGATTTTTCGGATGCTGTTGGCAAACGGGTTGACCAAGAAGAAGGAGAACGTCTTCTTTGCTATCTGAATGATGTTTATATTGCAGCACAGGAAGAAATTTCCTGTAGAAAATGGAAGAACAGAAAGGAAAACGACGATGAGTAAAATATTTAAAAACATGATTCCGTATTGGAAGATCGTGATCGCAATCATTGGTCTGTTGGTTGTGCAGGCTTGGTGCGACCTATCTCTTCCATCGTACACGTCGGACATTATCGATGTGGGAATCCAAAATCATGGCGTCGAGCATGTGATGCCGGAGAAGATTCAGGAAGAGGAATTTCAAACTGCGCAGTTTATCATGACGGATCAGGAAAAGCGCATTTGGAATGATATTTATGTGAAGAAAGGCGACACAAAGGTGTTGAAAAATTTGTCGCAGGACAGATTAGAGGAGTTAGACGAACAGCTTGCGCTGCCGCTGATCATGAATTATCAAATGAGCGCCATGGAGGAGAAAACCTTCGAAAAAATGGTGGCGAGCCAGATGGCATCCGGAAGCAAAAATAACGGCAGCCAGAGTGACGCAGCGAGTCAGGGCGGCAAAGATGCCGGCAGCCAGAATGGCAATAGTGCAAAAGTAGGACGATCATCAAAGAACCAGTCCGGACTTAGCGTAGATCAGATCGAGAAATTTATGGGAGTGAAACTGCATCGTTTCCGCCAAAAGAAAGAAGACTCTGATGGAAATTCCAAAATGGTACAATGTGTCGATGTACGTCCGGTATTTATCGCTATGCAAAAAAACGGAATGCTCGACGAAAAGACGCTGTTTTCTACGAGAGACAGCATGAAAAACACGATCGACACAATGGGCAGTTCGTTGGTCAAGACAACAGGCATTGCCTATGCGATTGCCTGTGACAAAGCGGCAGGCATCGATGTGGATAAAATACAAAAAACATACTTAGTATATGCCGGCCTGAAAATGGTTGGAATGGCATTGCTGATGGGAGTTGTTACCGTACTAGTTGGTTTCTTTGCCTCCAAAGTAGCTGCCGGAATTGGTATGACGCTGCGAGAAAATGTGTTCAAAAAAGTCGTTGGATTTTCCAATGCAGAAATGGATCGTTTCTCAACGGCTTCCCTTATTACGAGAAGTACGAATGATATTCAACAGATTCAAATGGTATCGGTAATGCTTCTTAGGATGGTTGCGTATGCGCCGATACTAGGCATTGGTGGTGTTCTGAAAGTGGTACAGACAGGTGCCGGAATGGGATGGATCATTGTTCTGGCGATCATCGTTATCATCGGCTATGTGCTGTTACTCATGTCGTCGGCCATGCCAAAATTTAAGTTGATGCAAAAATTAGTGGATCGAATCAATCTGGTCTCTCGAGAGATCCTTACAGGACTTTCCGTTATTCGCGCATTTGGTCGGGAGGACACAGAGGAAGAGCGTTTCGATGCAGCTAACAAAGACCTCACCAAAACGACATTGTTTACGAACCGTGTGATGACGTTTATGATGCCGGGTATGATGATGATCATGAACGTTTTGACGGTTGGCATTGTTTGGTTTGGTGCCAAAAAGATTGATGCGGGAAGTATGCAGGTAGGAGCAATGACTGCTTTCATCACGTATGCGATGATGATCGTGATGTCATTCCTGATGCTGACAATGATGTCGATCATGCTGCCGCGTGCCGCTGTTGCAGCAGAGCGTATTGATGAGGTCATTCAGACAGAATCTTCAATTGTTGATATCGATGAGCCGGAAACACTTACAACGCATAACGGACGCATTGCTTTTGAACACGTATGTTTCCGTTATCCGGGCGCAACAGAGGATGTACTTCATGACATAGATTTTGTCGCAGAACCGGGCAAAACAACCGCAATTATCGGAAGCACCGGTTGTGGCAAATCGACATTAGTGAATCTGATCCCACGTTTGTATGACGTTACCGATGGAAAAATCACGTTGGATGGCAAAGATATCCGTCGAATCGCGATGTCGGATCTGCGTGAGGAGATTGGTTATGTGCCACAGAAAGGAATTTTATTTTCGGGAACCATTGCCTCCAATTTGCGCTTTGGTAAAGGTGATGCCACCGAGGAAGAAATCGAACGTGCAGCGGATATAGCGCAGGCAACAGAGTTTATTGATGTCAAGGAAGATCGCTATGACAGTGCGATCGCACAGGGCGGTTCGAATGTTTCCGGTGGACAAAAACAGAGATTGGCAATTGCAAGAGCGATCGCTAAGAATCCGAAGATCTGTATTTTTGATGATAGTTTTTCGGCATTGGATCTCAAGACGGATGCAGCGCTTCGTGGGGCACTTAGCGAGAATGTAACAGACAGTACCATAGTTATTGTAGCACAGAGAATCAGTACGATTCTGCACGCAGAGCAGATTTTGGTATTGGATGAAGGACGAATTGTAGGAAAGGGAACACATGAAGAATTGCTGGAGCACTGTGAGGTGTATCGACAGATTGCAGAATCTCAGTTGTCTGCCAGCGAACTTGGAATGGAAGAAAGCGAGGTGACAATGCATGAGTGAGAATCGAGAATTAACACAAAGACCACGGCGGAGAGGCCCGATGGGACGCGGTATGCAGCCGGGCGAAAAGCCAAAAGATCTGAAGAAATCCGTCAAAAAGTTGATGCAGTACATTGCAAAATATAAGATCGCTATTTTTGTTGTGATGCTCTTTGCAGCGTTTTCTACTATATTCAATGTGGCAGGTCCTAAAATACTTGGTAAAGCAACGACAGCACTTTCGGAAGGGCTGATGAAAAAGATCCAAGGCACCGGAAGCATAGATTTTCATAAAATCGGATTGATCCTGCTCAAAGTGCTGGCACTGTATTTGGCAAGTGCATCGTTTAGTTTTGTGCAGGGATGGATCATGACCGGGATCACCCAGAAAGTCTGTTACAGACTGCGCCGGGAAATTTCCGAAAAGATTAACCGTATGCCAATGAAGTATTTTGAGAGTCGTACTTACGGCGAGGTGCTGTCGCGCATTACAAATGATGTGGATACACTTGGACAGGGATTAAATCAAAGTATTACAACGATCATTACGTCCGTTGCAACGCTGATAGGTGTGCTGGTCATGATGTTGAGCATTTCACCGTTGATGACCTTGATCGCCTTGATCATACTGCCGATCTCGATGGGATTGATCGCATTGGTAACCAGAAAATCTCAAAAATATTTCCACGCACAGCAGGAATATCTGGGACATATTAATGGTCAGGTAGAAGAAGTATATGGTGGGCATTTGGTTGTCAAAGCATTTAACCACGAAAAAGAAACGATAGATGAATTTGAGCGTACAAACCGTATTTTGTATAATTCGGCATGGAAATCACAGTTTTTGTCAGGTATGATGCAGCCAATCATGATGTTTGTCGGCAATCTGGGCTATGCGTGCGTTGCATTGACCGGTGGACTGCTTGCTATTAAAAACGTGATCACCATCGGTGATATTCAGGCATTTATCCAATATGTCAAGAACTTTACGCAGCCGATTCAGCAGATTGCACAGGTTATTAATATGGTGCAGTCGATGTCTGCGGCATCGGAACGTGTATTTGAATTTTTGGAGGAAGAAGAGGAGATACAGCTTGCAGAACAGCCGGCAGATATTTCAAAAGTAACCGGTGAGGTTACCTTTGACCACGTAGGATTCGGGTATCAGCCGGAGCAGCCGATCATTCATGATTTTAGTGCACATGTAGAACCGGGACAGAAGATTGCAATCGTTGGTCCGACCGGAGCCGGTAAGACGACGATGGTGAAATTACTAATGCGATTTTATGATGTAGATCGGGGAAGTATACGGCTGAATGACCGAGATATCCGCGATTTCAATCGTCGTGATCTGCGAGATGCGTTCGGAATGGTGCTGCAGGATACATGGCTGTTTAAGGGTACGATCATGGAAAATATTCGCTATGGCCGTTTGGATGCTACGGATGAAGAGGTCATTGCAGCGGCAAAAGCGGCGCGGGCACATCACTTCATTCAGACACTGCCGGGCGGGTATCAGATGGAGCTCAACGAAGATGCAAGCAATGTGTCACAAGGACAAAAGCAGCTTCTTACGATTGCACGTGCAATCTTGGCGGATAATAAGATTCTTATTTTGGATGAGGCAACCTCTTCGGTTGATACGCGTACGGAGATCGAGATCCAAAAGGCGATGGACAATCTGATGAAGGGGCGCACAAGTTTTGTGATCGCGCATCGTTTATCAACAATTCGCAATGCAGATCTTATCTTAGTGATGAAAGATGGCGATATTATTGAGCAGGGTGACCATGATACCTTGTTAGCGGCGAATGGTTTTTATGCAAATCTGTATAACTCACAGTTTGAAGAGGCAGTATAAAAGCACAAGCGTCGGGGAGCATGCGTGTATATAGACAGAATAGGAGGATACGAGAAAGAAAAATCCCGTATCCTCCCTAAATTTCTGAATTTATGTAGAATTTTTCTTGACGGACAACCTGTTCTGTGCTATAGTAGATGGGCGATGTAACAGTCTTTTTTTTATGCCCAAAATTCGGGCGCCAATAATTTAATGGAGGTGAAAGCCGTGAGAGTAAAGATTACTTTGGAATGCACAGAGTGCAAACAGCGTAATTACGATACGACGAAGGAGAAGAGAAATCATCCGGATCGTATGGAAACGAAGAAGTATTGCAGATTCTGTAGAAGACACACATTACACAAAGAGACGAAATAATCGTTTCCCGCGTGAATGGAAAGGAATGAGGTTGAACGATGGCAAATTCTGAGAATAAAGAAGAAGTAATGCAGGACGAACCAAAAAAGACCGCAAAGACCGCCACGGCTTCTAAGAAAAAGAGCCGTCTGCAAGGACTGAAAGCAGAGTTTCGCAGAATTATCTGGCCGGATAAGGAAACGATCACAAAAGAGACTACAGCAGTTGTAGTTAGTACGGTTATTTTGGGTATTATCATTGCCCTGCTTGATTTGCTGATCAAGACAGGCCTTGACAAGGTTTTTCAGATAGGATAAGGTGATTGACTATGGCAGATGCAGAAGCGCGTTGGTATGTGGCTCATACCTATTCAGGCTATGAGAACAAGGTAAAAATGGATATCGAGAAGACCATTGAAAATCGTGGTTTGCAGGATCAGATTTTGGAAGTTTCCGGACTGAGCAAGAAGACGGAAGAGGGAGTGGTGCTGTTCAACGACGTGAACTTCAATGTGGAGAAGGGGGACAAGATTGTATTTCTGTCACGTGATCCGCGTGCTATGACTGCATTCTTCGAGATTATTAATGGGAATATGAAACCTGATGCCGGAAGTTTTAACTGGGGAGTGACTATCACTACCGCTTATCTGCCATTGGACAATACCGGTTTCTTTAATACTGACTTGAATCTGGTAGACTGGTTGAGCCAGTATGGTGAAGGAAATGAGGTGTATATGAAAGGTTTCTTGGGACGTATGTTATTCTCGGGTGAAGAGGTGCTGAAGAAAGTAAGTGTGCTTTCGGGAGGTGAAAAGATGCGTTGTATGATTGCCCGTATGCAGCTCCGCAATGCCAACTGTCTTATTTTGGATACACCGACCAATCATCTCGATTTGGAATCTATTCAGGCATTCAACAATAATTTGAAGACTTACAAAGGCAATATCCTGTTTTCGTCACATGACCATGAATTTATTCAGACCGTGGCAAACCGTGTGATAGAGTTGACTCCTAATGGTATTATCGATAAGATGATGGAGTATGACGAATATATCACTTCGGATCATATTAAAGAGTTACGGGCAAGAATGTACGGTACTAATAAATAAGATTTTCTTATTTTTATAAGAGATAGGGGCAGTGTAGAAGGAAACTTCTACACTGTTTTTTTATGTCTTACTCTAAATTCTCGTTAATTCCCTTTTGTTGTTCCGAACCTTTCTCCGAACAGATATGTTCCTATCGTATAAACATACAAAAAAGAATATTATGAACTTTATCTGGTATATTCTGATAGGAATAATAGCCGGCTATGTGGCCAGTAAAATAACAAGAGGCGGTGGCTTTGGCTTGCTGGTTAATCTTGTTTTGGGGATAATCGGTGGTGTGTTGGGCGGTTGGGTGTTTTCTCTGCTCGGACTTGCGGCAACAGGCATCATCGGCAGTTTGATAACTTCCGTTGTGGGGGCTATCCTGTTTCTGTGGATTGCTTCATTATTCAGCCATTCCCGCTAATTTTTTGCGATGCATTTATTATATTAACTAACATAAATTGATTTGATTATGGAATGTGGAAGTACTAAATTTTTAGTAGGACTCGGGATCGGTTCTGCTATTGGTGCGCTGGTTTATCATTTTTCGCGCACTGCAAAAGCTAAGAAACTGAAAAATGATGTGTTCAATGCTCTTCGCGAAATAGAGGCAGATGCGGAAACTGCAATGGAGGATGCCAAGGCAAAAGCTGTGAAGGCGGGTGTGAAAGTAGCCGGTAAAGTTGCCGATAAAGCCAATGATGTGAAAGAGAAATTGAGTGAGGTAGGCCAGTAAGCCGGACCTTAATTATATATGTTCTCCCCGGATAAAATTATTTGTCCGGGGATTTTTTTTGTATATTTGGTACTTCACAATCGACCGGATACGTTTTGTTACGTATCATATTATAAACAAGATGTTATAATGATGGAGCAGGAAAGAATACAAGTACTTGTAGATAAGAGCAGACAAGAGGACACGGCCGCCTTTGCTCTTTTGGTTTCCGAATTTCAACCGCTTGTATTCCGGCTTGCTTTCCGGTTATTGTGCAATGAAGACGAGGCCAGAGATATGGTGCAGGAGACGTTTGTGAAGGTGTGGCTGTCATTGGGACAATATAGCGGAGAATGCCGTTTTTCCACTTGGCTCTACAAGATAACTTGTAATACCTGCTATGACCGGTTACGCTCGATGCGGCATTCGCCTTTGGATAACAGTTCGGATACTTCGACTTCTGTCGATATGGCATCCGGGGATAATATTGAAAGAAATGTGTCTAATAAACAATTGAAAGAACTCATTCTGAAATATACGGATGAACTTACTCCCCGGCAGAGGTTGGTTTTTATGTTGCGGGATGTAGAAGAACTTGAAGTGGAGGAGGTGCGGCAAATAACCGGGCTTTCTGCCGGGAAGATCAAGACGAATCTTTATCTGGCACGTAAGAATATACGAAATAAAATGAATCAAACAGACCCCGATTTATGAGACAGGAAGATAAGCGTTATGAAGAATGGTTGTCTGGAATAAGAAGCGGGCAACCGGTATTGGACCATCCGGAAGACTTGACCTCCGCTATTGTGCAGAGAATAAGCCAAACGGTTTCAAAGAGGAAAAGGCGGAATTTTATAATTAGAAGTTGTGTCTTGGGAACAGTTGCCGCAGTATGGTTGTGTTTGCTTTTAGGTGAGACCTTCTTTCCCTCTTTCTCTGATGGGGCGGAAAAGGAATACAGCGCCTGGCAATGTACCTCTTTCTCTTTGCCGGAAAACTGGAAAAAGATGAGCCTTATGGAAAAGGGGAATTACTGCTCTGTCCGCTATATAAAGCATAAGCAGCAGAAACAAAGGTGTATGTCGGAAATTATGAATAAAACAGATTAAACAGATATAGTATGAAGACAAATAATTTAATAGTGGCAATCGTTATCCTGTTCAGTATGGCTTCGTGTCAAACTTCTTACCGTATGGTTTCCCGTATAAAAACGGATGGCAGCCTGTATAGAGAGGTGTATGCTTATGGCGATTCTGCTTTTCTGGCGGGTGACAGGGCAGAAAACCCGTTTTTGTTTCAGATAGATTCTGATACTTGGCAGTTGGTTGGATTGGGCTCTTCAATCAAATTTAATTTTTGGGGAAACGAACAGGAACTGAATGTAAAAGTATGCCGGGATATTCCGGGAATGTCCGGGGAGTATTTCGAGGTATCGGATACAAAAGAATATGCTGCTCCCTTAGCTGTTCCGCAGGAAATTTTAGAGAAGAAGTTCCGTTGGTTCTATACCTATTATTCATACAAAGCTATTTATTCGGAACTCCCGGATAAAGGTCCTGTACCTTTGGACCGATATTTTAGTGACGAAGAACGGCAGATCTGGTTTCGCGGTGATGAGAATGCTTTTGCCGGATGGAACGGTATTGAATTGAATAATCGGCTGGATGATATTGAAAATAAGTTTTGGGAATGGTATAATCGTAGTCAGTATGAAATCAGTTTTGAAGTCGTGGCGCATTTTACATCCCTGCAAGGTGATACGTCTTATATACGGCGTTTGCAAGAATCTAAGGAAGATATTTATAGCAAGTATGTTTCTAAGAAAGAGAAGGAGAGTACTCCGGAAGAAGTATGTGACTTTTTAAATGATTTATGGCAAACGAAATATTTCTCGAATGTATATAAAGCCAATGAGAAGGATATCGACAAGATGGCTGAAGACCGTGGGCGGATAGTGGAATTGTTCGGATATACGATGCGGAATGAATTGATTATGCCGGGAAAAGTGATTGCTTCTAATGCGATGTTTCAACAGGGAGACTCGGCTGTAATCTGGAAGGTAGATGCTTTTCGCCTTTTGGCAGGCGATTATGAACTTGCAGCAGAATCACGTATTCCTAACTATTGGGCATTTGCTGCCACGTTATTGGCTATTTTATTTGCTTTCTGGCTTTCGTGGAGAGCTTACCGAAAGTAGAAATAAAACAAAATCCTGGCGAAATCACTTCGACAGGACACTGTTTCATTTTACTTAAATGTGGCTACGTAATAAAATTATGACTAATTAATTCAATTCTGATACTGCAAAGATAGGGCGTTCCAGGCAGTGGCACAATCCCTTGAATAAGGTATATTACATAGCTCCTCTAACTATATATAGTTACTTTTGTTCTTTTTTCCATTCTTTGGTTACCGGATCATAACGTTTGATGACACGTGCGGGGCTTCCGGCACATACTGTGTAAGCCGGTATCGGACGGCTGACTACACTGCCGGCAGCTACAACGCAGTGCTTGCCAAGCGTGACGCCCGGCAGTATTACAGCATTCGCGCCTACCCATACATCGTCTTCGATGATGACCGGTAGGGTAGTCACCCCTTGCTCGTCAATCGGTTTGTCGACGTCTGCATAATTATGATTTAATCCGGTGACGGTTACGTTTTGTGCCAGATTGACGTGGTTGCCTATTTGTACCGGTCCTATGATAGTATTACCCAATCCGATACGGGTATAATCCCCGATAGTTAAATCTCCCACGGCATTATTGAGGCATGAGAAATCCTCTACAACCGAGTCTTTTCCTAATGAAAAACGGCGGAAGGGGGGGAGATCTTTACGTACACTACGGTAAATCACCGAGCCTTTTCCTCGTTTCAGATAAGTGAAGTAGAATAATCGGATCCACCAATTAGGTCTTGTTTTTACCGGGTGCATAATAAATCGGTGTACGGCTTTCTTTAAGCCTGCATGTTGCTTGATGTTATTTTTAAGTTTTCCGATATTCATATCATTGAAGACTTTAGGGTTATTTCTTTTTCTTTTCTATCAAGTAGTCGGGGATGGCCAGGCATAGGGTAAACAGTAGGCCGAATAATAAGAACCACCATCTTAAAGAGAGAGTCCAGGCGTAGCATGTGGCGATGATGCACCAAATGCTGCAAATCAAGAACAAGACTCTCCAGGAGGGAACCAATTGTCGGAACAGTTTGTCGGCATAATCCCAGTTTCCTGCAAGCAGTGTTACCGGAAGTTTGGATAGTGCCTTCCATTTGGACATGGAATAGGGAAGTGGACGGGGAGAATCACTGTATACATGTGCATAGTGCAGATATTCTATGAAAATATTCTGCATTAGGAGTCTGCTTTCAAGATTGCTTTTCGGACTTTTCAGATTTTGCTTTAGCCATTTGGCGTCTATGGCAATATCTGTTTTTTCGAGTGCGGAAGAAAGGCCTGCCTGCACATGCCCTTGTCTGTAGATTGAGTTTCTGATCTCTTCACGAATGGCTTTCCGGCGAATCTTTCCGGTGGGCCGGTGTTCGATAATGTGATGCAACTGCATAGCCATTACGCCTGCATCATATGCATCATTGATATCTTGTAGCAAAAGCGGGGAAACATGAGTGGTTTCTCCCAGTATCACTGCAATGTCATATTGGTTTTCATCAAGTTCTCTGACGGCTAAAACGGGATCGTTGTATGTAATGACAGTATATAACTCTTTCGGATATTTTAAATCTTCAATATGAGTTTGCAGGGGAACTAATAAGGCAAAACGATATTTTTTTTCTGTTGCAGGATATTTACCGGAATGTCTGAATAACGCTATCAGGGCAAAAATAAACAGATATATACCGGATAATATAATACAGAAGAAAAAGAAATCATTTGCGATATGAAAAAGGGGGGCTATCATTCAGACATACATATTATACATTCTCTTTTTGGATAAATGCTGTCACGGTTTTCAGGATAATTTTCATATCCAGCCAGAAAGAGAATGTTTTTGCATATTTAATATCTAATTGTTTACGTTCGTCTGCTGACATCTTTCCGGAATTCCCCCGTTTCTCAACTTGCCAAAGTCCTGTTAATCCGGCAGGAGCCATGAAACGGTCGATGTATTCGTCGCTGGTCAGTAATTCTGCCTCGTAAAGAGGAAGGGGACGATTGCCTACGACGGACATGTCTCCTTTCAGAATATTGATAAGCTGAGGTAGTTCATCGATACTATATTTGCGGATGATACGTCCTATCCGTGTAATACGGGGGTCGTTTTCCAATTTGACGAACGCATTTTTCTGCTCCTGTGTTTTTTTATTAATATACGCTTCTTCAGAAATCACGAAATCATCGGAGATTAAAACGATTTCATTTTCATTTTCTTCGAAATCGGGTGTCTCTTCCCAGATGATATCCTCTTCTATGCTATCTGTCTGGTATTGATTTAATGAATTATAATCTTTAAGGTGCTTATCGGCGTTTGTGTACATAGAGCGGAATTTCAGAAAGTCGAATATCTGATAATTGCTTCCTACACGTTTGGATTTGTAGATGACTGCCCCTTTGCTTTCCATGCGGATCGCTATGGCGGTAATGATCAACAAAGGGGACAAGATAATCAGTGCAAAACCGGAAGAAACGATATCGAAGCATCTTTTCCAGACGGGGAGTTTAAACGTTTGTATGTTCTCTCCTTTTTTTTGAATATCTTTTATTTTTTGCTGCTTTCTACGTTTCTGAAAATTGATCAAGCTTTCGATGGCTTCTTGAGGAGCTTCGAATGGTATTGTATTATTGATTCCGGCTTTCAAATATTGCAGGCTCTCCTCCTTGGTGAGTGAATCCATCACAAGTACCATGTATATTCCGGGATATTTCTTCCGTAGATATTCGATGTCCAGGATGTCTTTCTGTATGTCAGTTTGTTCGAATAATATGATAATATCGTATTTCTCCCGTATCTTGTCTATAATTTTTGTAGCTTTGGCATATGTCAATACATGGTAGAATGATTCTTTTACCTGTTTTGAAAAATGTTCGATAGTTCTTTCGTATCTTCCGATATAGACAAGATGTAACATAGGGAATCTTAGTCAATGATTTTTTTTATGCGGACTTTAAGCTCAAGAGGATTAAAGGGTTTTAGAATATAATCGGCTGCACCTTCTTCCAATAATCTGATCCGTTCGGTTGTGCTTTCTTCACTTGAAAGCATAATGATAGGTATCGATTTGAATAATTCGTTATGTTTCATGTAAAGTAGAAATTCATCTCCCATCATTTCCGGCATACGTATATCTGAAATAATAAGATCCGGCATGTTTCCTTCGTGTAACCATTCAATGGCTTTTATTGGGTTTTCGCAATATGTGAAATCATATTCTTTACCTAAGTAGATCGAAACTACTTTGGCTATGGATGCTTTATCATCGATGAGTAATATCTTTTTTTTCATATCAGTAATCGAACCTTTTTACTTTGTTTGCTTCGTTAATATTACGATTAATACACGATTCCCTTTCTCAATCCGTGCAAATATATATATTATTTTAATAACTGCGCTCTATAAAATAGAGTAATTTGCCCATTTTTATATAAAGTCTGTTATTTGGGACAAAATAAAAGCCGGTAAGTTTTAATTCCGGCTTTTATTTTATTTTTTAAGAAAGACTCTCGGATTATTCAAAGATATATTTCTTATCAGTTTTATCAGTAGGATACTTGTACCAATCTAAGTTACTTGTATGATTTTGTGCCCATGCTTCAAATTGTGGATAAGCGTCGGTGATCTTGGTCATCTCTGTCGGGTACTTAAATTCCGGTACGGAAATTCCCCAAGTCAGATTACCGGCAGCATCCAGATTTTCTTTATGTACATTGCCATTAGCGGTAGCACCGTATTTTCTGAACTCGTATAGGTGGATTTCAGTTCTCGGACTTTGGTTACCCATAGAGTATGCTATAAAGAAATCAAGATTGTCTTTGGTCAAAACCGGTGCTGTTTTACTTTGATCGGTAAGTGTAATGATTACTTTCAGGGTATAAACTTCATTGGTCCGTTGCTGGTCGGTATTAAGCATCGGTCGTGAATTTCCACCGAATCCATATACTTGGTGTGCATCTCCAAAGAGAGGTATGACAACTTCGTTGCCGTTACTTTCTATTGCACTGTTTTCGAACATGGAATTAGCCAATGTCGAACGCATCTCTGTTCTGCCGTCAAATGAAACGCTTGCAATAGCACTTTTATTAACGTCTACCAAGCGTAAGGCAGCTCCTAATTGTTTGGTTGCTCCAACAGCACTTAATGTGATGTTATACTGTATAGACTTTATTGCGTTTGTAGATTTTTCTTTTGTATACTCAGTTGAAACATTCAACACGATATCGTTAAAGTCGTAGTCGCCTGCTGAAGGATAATTGTCTTCGAATGCGTAGGTATAGTTCATCGGATTCACTTCGATTTCTTCACCGCTTTCGTTCGGAGTATTACCTTCTCCTGTGCAATCTCCGGCAGGGATTGTGATAGGAGACTCTCCGAACTTAGAGATTGTTCCTTCTGAGTTTTTCAGTGCATCGTAGAAACGGTCCATCCATTTTTCTGTACTGATGTCATCATCAAATTCCTTTATTTCATAATAGATGTTACCTGCTGACTGGAAGTTGTTTAACTGTTCGACCTCTTCGATTTTTACCAATGCATATCCGTTTGAAGGGCCGTGGAAGTGTTCTTCTGTCAAATATGCTTTTTCAATATTCAATATGGAATTTTTGCCTAATGTCAAATCCGGGTTGTCACCTCTGTTTTTATTGTAAGTTTCAATGGTAGCAGAAGATAATTCACCTAATCTGAGAACACCGTCAAAATCTTCGACTTCAAGGTAACAGCCGTTTTCAATTGTACAACGGGTATGTGTTTCTTCGATATAGGCTTTTCCTTGGTTGACTAATTTAGTGGTGTTATTTCTTATATCCAGATTGTCGACTTTGAATGTACCGCAATTATAAATCAGTCCGTTAGGTTCGCTCATTGTGAACTTGTCCAATTCGATGGTTCCTGCATTGTAATTGGGATTTGCAGAACCTACATTGGTGAGTTCAAGCTTTTCTCCTGTTATTTTCCCATCACCTAATACGGTTATTTGGGATGTACGGCTTAATTTTAATCCATCGGATATGACAATTTCACCTCCTGCAACGACGATTAGTTCTACGTGACCTGATAAATCGGGTGTTTTAGTCAAAGTTAACTTGGTTGCCACTATTACTTTAATGGTGGCGCTTCCCGAAGAATATAATATATCGGTGCAAGGAGAGGTTATTTTGAAAAAACGTGGTTGATTATTCGGTGTATTGAATATATCATAGCCCTCGTATTTGTTTTTATCCCAATTTTGCATAGCTCCCAGATTCCAATCTTGCTGAATTTCGGTAGCTTCTTGCAATTTGCTTGCTATTTCCTGTTCGCTATAAGGCGCTTCCATTGTGGGGACTGTGAAGTCCACAGAACGGGTAGCCCGGGAAACGATGGTATTGCCGTTACCAAAAGCAACTGCAACTCTTCCATTACTGATGTTTGCCGGTTTTACGATGTAACGTCCTTTGTTGTCTGCTCGGGCAACGAAGACGGTAGTTAAGGCAGTCGGACAATCCATCGTTGTTTCAAGTTTCATATCTTGATTGGCGTATCCTTCTGCTAAGAGTCTGGCATTGCTGTTTTTATTTAATGGGTTGGCGTCGAACAATTGCACTTTGTAATTAGTTCCCATATCCTCATTCACACTGACGGATACATTAACGCCTTGTGTCGTTTTCCAATCCATACTTGGATCGATGTTTTGTACAGGAAAAGAACTCTGATAAAGTTCTTTGGTTTTTTCCACATCAAAGAGATTTTTGTCATTATCTACACAACTGGTAAATGCGACTGCTCCCACAAGGAGTGAAACAGTACTTGACTTGCAAAGATTGAATTTCATAATTAATTGCTTGCTCTGTTATTACTATTAAATAGATAACAAGTCTTAGTTTGTTATTGGTCACAAAGGTATCTATTAATTTATAATATGAAGCAGTTTGCTCGCATTTGGCGTGCATATTTGTTAGCACAGTTTGCTGATAGTTTTGGTCCTTGTGCTTT
>ENA-UEOI01001084-UEOI01001084.1-human-gut-metagenome-genome-assembly--contig:-NODE-1084-length-24990-cov-4.211255_pt1 | contig 24990 bp, 23 predicted proteins | sample MGYA00242883_ERZ507882 | MGnify/ENA primary metagenome ERZ507882 (study PRJEB26167, sample SAMN06115502) | human gut metagenome | host: Homo sapiens | place: China:Chongqing | collected 2015-07-29...
CAATTATGCAAAAATTTATTATCTCAGTTAAAGACAAAAACATTGGTCGTGATGCTATTCCGCCTTATATTGTCAATCCTCCCGACCGTTATTTTGGTTTTGAGAGCAATCTGCTCCAAAGCTATGATATCACACAATCATCCAAAGTGCAAATTTTCGATTTGTCGGTTGAAAACAAAAATTTTTTGTGCTATCATTCAATTAAAGCCGTTACACGGCAAATTTTTTCGGCGGTGAATTATGGAAAAATTCAGCTTATTACACCCGACAAATTCAAATGCATCCTACAGAACTCTCAACAAAGAGGCGCTGAATGATTTATCGGTTGATTATATATGTGACGCTCTCACAAAAGAGCAGTATGAACGCAACAGCATAAAGCAGCTGCTGATAAATATTACGGATGACGAGGAAGTTATAAAATATCGTTGCGATGTTTTTGAGGATTTTCTCCGTTTTCCGAAACTTCGTGATGATCTATCCGCACTCCTTGTAAAGCTGAACGATTTGCGTGAAATTGAGCGCTTTCAAAAGGATACCGAGGCATCTTCCTTGTGGCAGCTTGTAAACCGACTTCGTGAAATGGACGGCTATGTCGATTGCATTACAAGAATAAAAAACACGCTTGAAACAATTGAAGTAAAGTCGCAGGGCCTGCTTGAACTCAAGAAAAATGTTCAGTCAATTTACAATGACAGCGGTTTTCCCGAACTAAAAAAGGATATAATAGATACGCTTGCAAAGGCTCAAAAGCTCAAGAGCATTACACTTGGTGTGAATCTTGACGATTTGCTCCGCCCAAAGAGTGTGGGTGTAATCTCACTCAATGACAAAGAATTTACCGACAGCGGTATTCTCAAAAGATTTATGAAGTTTACAAACCGTGACAGCGAACTGCATCACGGCAACGATGTTTCGGGATTTTTAAGCTTTCATCCGTCCAATCCGTCAACCTCGCAGTTCGGGCTGGGACAGTTTGTTGTGGGCGCTCAGCAGGATGTAAACCACACCATGAACAGCTCGCTGACCGGCGCAGATCCTATGTCGGACGCACTCAAAAATGTTGTGACCGATATCCTCCGCAGAACCGTAAATGACATAAAATCAATGCTCAACAGATATGTCAATGTCAACGGCTACTCGTTCGTTTCGCTTATGCCCGAAATCATTTTCTATATTCGTTTTGCAGAGCTTTGTGATAAGATGAAAAAGAAAAATCTTCCGCTGTGCAAGGCAGAAGTTTTGCCGAAAGAGGACAGAAACTGCTGTCTTAGAGATGTTTACAACCTCAAACTCGGCATAAAATCGGCAAACGGTGAGAATTTGGATATTGTCACAAACGATATTGATTTTAACGATGACAGGCGAATTTACATTCTGACAGGTCCGAACCGTGGCGGTAAAACCACTATTACTCAGGCGGTCGGACTTGCGTTTCTGCTTGCTCAGAACGGAATATATGTTCCTGCAACGCAGATGAAATTCAGCCCATGCGACAGCATTTTTACGCATTTTCCTGCCGATGAAAACGATACCGTTGACCTCGGCAGACTCGGTGAAGAAAGCAAAAGACTTGCCGAAATTTTCTCCTCGGCAAGCCGTTACAGTCTGCTTTTGCTCAACGAAAGCCTTGCAACAACCAATGTTGCCGAGGGTTTGTACATTGCCCGTGATGTTGTCAAATCAATGCGATATCTCGGCACAAGGGCGATTTTTAATACCCATATGCACGATTTGGCTCGCAATCTTGACGAGGTGAATACAACCGTAAAGGGCGATAGCAAGGTCGAAAGTCTGGTAACAGGTGTCGAAAACGGACAGCGTTCGTTCAAGGTTTTCATCGCTCCGCCTCAAGGTGTAAGCTATGCCAAAGACATTGCCGAAAAATACGGTGTAACCTTTGACAAAATCAAAAAACAGATTGATCGGCAGCGTGTCGCTGCACCCGATTCGGGAAGATAGTATGTAATAATAAAAACATATTATGCCCGAGCGAAAGTTTTTTTAATTGAAAGTTGAAAATGGAAAATTGAAAATTACGGTCGGGCAGACAGTTTGCAAAATGCAAATCATTGTCGCCCGACTGTTTTTGTATATATAGAAGTTGCGTTTAAATGTATGGGCGGATGCTACTGTGTTGCAATTATTTATTGTATTCAGAAAATTCGTATAAAAGAAAACGGAGTGCATTACGCACTCCGTTTTCTTATGCCCACAAAATAATAAAAAAAGAAGGAAATAGCTGTTTAATAAAGTAACAGCTTAACCTTGCAGGATTTCAAGTCATTTCCTGCAAACTGTTACCCTATGCGAGTATTCTAACACTAATAGTAATAAAAGTCAAGACTGTTATGCTGTTTTTTATTATTGATAGTAATAATATCGTTTAACTTTACACATTGAATAAATCATGTGTCTGAAATTTATGCAGATTATCAAAAGAAACCTGCCTGTCTGAAGAAGAAAATCCACAAAAACATCGTGAAACACGCTAAAACCGAAGTGAACACAACCGCCGCACCTGCAAGTTTAAAGTCGCTGTCCATTTGCTGAGCCATTGTGAATGACGAAACCGCACACGGAGATGCAAAAAGTCCGATAAGCGACACAAAGTCAACTCCTCTGATTCCTATAAGCGCCGCCGTACCCAGACAAAGTGCCGGCACAACAACAAGTCTTGCGATTATGCAGATTATGAGGTTGCGTGAACAGCCTTTTATGCTCTCAAATGTGACAGACGCACCGAGTACAATCAGCGCAAGCGGAGTTGCAACCGCCGCAATATCCGAAACCGTTGTGTCAATTGTGTCCGGAAGGCTTATATTGAACGCAACAGACAAAAGTCCGAGTGCAGAGCCGATAATCAGCGGATTTTTGGCAATGCCTTTTAAAATTTTCAGCACATTTATCTTTTGCCCTCTGAAAATTTCAAGCGTGATGACGGAAAGCATATTGTAAATCGGAACAACAACAGCAACAAGCACGGCTGTCATGCCAAGCTTATCCTTGCCGAAAATATTCGCCGCAATCGGAAGTCCCATAAGGACAAAATTACTGCGGTAAATCGCCTGAATCATCGCACCACGGCTGTAATTTGACTTTTCAACAAGGAGTGTAAACCCGATTGACAAAAAGTAAATCGTAAACACGCCAATAACCGCAAAGGCAAGCAGCTTCGGGCTGAAAACGCTTGAAAAATCTGAGCCGTAGATGTTATTGAACATCAGAAACGGAAAAAATACATTGAAAACAATTTTGTTAAGCTGAGGCAGAAAGCTGTCCTGTAAAATTTTTAATTTTCTCACAAGAAAACCGATGAAAAGCATTATGAACATCGGCAGAACCGCATTAAGCGCAACGAAAAAACTCTCCATAAAATCACCTCTTTTCAGCATACCACATTGCAAATTTTTTTTCAACAAAGCATATACCCGAAAATGTACATTTATTCAAGTTGAAATATGTCGATTTGTGTGTTAAAATATTCCGTGAACGATTTAAAATGAAACAACGAGGTGTGTCCATGAAAAAATGTGAGTTCTGCGGAAAACAGATATCGTATTTTGACCAGTACTGTGATGATGAGTGTCATATTAAAGCAAATAAATTTTACGAAAAGGGCGAGCGTTTCGGCAAGCTGTTTGCGGTAATCAATATGATTTGTGTGTTCGGAATTCCAATCGGACTTTTTATGCTCTCGTTTGCAAGAGAGGTCGGTCTTACTGTCGCACTTGCAAGCTGTATAATTCTCGGAATTATGCTCATTATTCTTCCGTTTCCCACGGAAAATATGATTTCAAAATTCAAAATTCGCAAAGCCGTAAAAATCACAAGAATAATCGGCGGTGCGGTAATTTTCCTCGGAGTGCTGATTTTGCTCCTTGCATTGTTGATTAAATTCTAATTTAAATTGAATAAAACGAAAAATTGCGTCAATACTATTTTCAGCAAATACAAAGGAGGACTTTGAATGCTCGATAAAATAGCATTGACGCTTCTTATTATCGGCGGACTCAACTGGGGAAGTGTCGGTATTTTTCAGTTTGATCTTGTTGCGTGGATTTGCGGCGGACAGACAGGAATCATAAGCCGTATTGTTTATATCCTTGTCGGACTTTCCGCAATCTGGTGCATTACACTTTTATTCAGGGACACAAGCGACACCGTGACGGATGGAACAGTTGCGGATTCTTAATTTTATGAACTGTTGTGCTGTAGGGGCGTTCATTGGACGCCCGCAAGTAAAGGCACTAATTTTATTTAATACCAAAGTACATATATGAAAAACAAGTTTTCAATTTACTAAACTTATCTTTTTACCGAATAAGTTCTCTCGTCTGCGGCTTTGATGAATGCAACAAGTCCCCAACAAGACATAATACTTGAACCGCCGGCAGACACAAACGGAAATGTTACGCCTGTAAGCGGAAGGACATCGGTTGCACCGAAAACATTGAGAGAAAGCTGAACGACAAAAAGTCCTGCCGCACAGCACGCTGAAATTGAATAAAAGGTACTTCTGCTTCGGGTTGTAATTGCCCTTGCATAAATAAACATTGCACCTACTGCCACGGCAAGTGTGAACGCAACGATAACTCCCATTTCTTCCGAAACAAGTCCGAAAACAAGGTCACTTTCGGATGCGGCAACCTGCTTTAAAAAACCGTTGCCGATACCTACGCCGAAAAGTCCGCCGCTTGCCATATATGTGAGAACTCTTGCCTGCTGATAACCGAGATTGTCCTGAGTATGTTCCCACACATGACGCCAGCCCGAAAAACGGTCGGCAACATACGGTTTAAACTTGAGGACAAAGGTTACGCCGAAAATTGCGGCGGCAACAGCAAGAATAATCGTCTTGAAATCGCCCGAGCGCATAAACGCTGTGAGCAAAAATGTTACAAAGAAGATGAGCGCAGTACCGAAGTCACCCATAAGAGCCAAAAGGCCGACGCAGACTGCCGAGAAGATAATGTACTCAAGCAGGTTCTTCTTTGTCATCAACACATCAAGCGAACTTGCGCCGATAAAGATGAAGATAATCTTTGCAAGCTCTGACGGCTGAAATGAAAACGAGCCGATATAAATCCAGTTGGCGGCGCCGTTTGTAATCTTACCGAATACAATTGTTACACCCAAAAGACCGACCGCACAAATCATTGCCGGAAGTCTGAGTTTATTTACCTTATCGGGATCTTCAATCAGCTTGATGATTATGCAGAAGATAATCATACCTACTGCGGCGGCAACAAGCTGAACATAAGCCGAGCGTTCCGACTGTCTGATAAGCATCATTACGCCTATGCCCGTCAAAAACAGGGCAAGCGATTCAAGCTCGAAATTTACTCTGCGGATTACAAAATAGGAGATAAAGAAGAATCCCCATTCAACAGCAGCAAGAGCGCCGAACAGCACGAGCGGAGCCATTGTATTTGTGCCGTCATTCCAGAACATTGCCTGAACGCACATAAAAAAGTGAAAAAATGTAATAAGAAGCATAAGCTTCCACGATTTCATTGCAGGCTTATCGCTGACCTTTGAGAAAAACCAGCTCGACTGCAACGGCTGTTGGAACTCCTCGCCTCTTTTTACTATAAGGCTTGTACCGCCTATTGTTATTGTATCGTCAATAAGCACCTTTGCTCTGCCTCTTGTTCTTTTTCCGTTGAGCATTGTGCCGCTCTTTGAGTCGGTATCGCTTACATACCAACCGTCTTTACGGCGAAGGAGTACGCAATGATTTCTTGAAACTGTCGGGTCATCAACGGTTACATCACTGCTTTTACTTCTGCCGATTGAATTTTCCCAAAAAAGCACGGGGAGCATCTCGCCCGTTGCAGGGTTTAAAAGTGAAATCAAAGGAGTTTCGGGACGGCGGCATTTTGTATAGTACCGTTCAGCTCTCCGCAGGCGGATTCAGGACGGTCTGCACCGCATCAATGAGACTGTCCAGCGCTTCTGCGTCCTCGCCCATCGGCAGACGGCAGGTCAGGCCGTCCAGATCTACGTTCAGCTGCGCGAGATCCTCCGGAAGGCTGACGTTCTCCACCGTGGGCCACACGTACCAGCCATTCATCGCCGCCAGCGCCTGACAGGTGGGGGACAGCGCGTACTCTATCCACAGCTGCGCCGCAGCGCTGTGCGCCGTGCCGCGCAGAATGGCAGAGCCGTTGAGCACGTAAGGCGTGCCGCTGCGGGGCGTTACCAGCCGGATGTCATCATAGCTGTTCTCCAGCCGCTGGGCTGCGCCACTGCTCAGCAGGCCCACCGCTACCACGCACTCGCCCGTGCCCACATATTTGGCCGCCGGATCGCCGTCCTCGGTATACTGTGCCACATTTTCATCCAGCTCCAGCAGATATTTTTCCGCCTTGTCGCCGAAGGCGTCCCATGCCGCCTGGGCCAGCAGCCGGCCCTCAGTGGTATCGTATCCGGGCAGCCACACCAGCTCCCAGTATTCCAACTCCGTCAGGTCTGCCCAATCCTCGGGTGCGCCGATCTCCATCGCCTTCAGGGATGCCGTGTTGACCATCAGTCCCAGGGGGTCGACGGCTACACCGTACCACTGTCCGTCCGCTCCGGCGAAGTCACTGTCGGACAGTCCGGCCGCCGCTGCGGGGACATAGGCCGTCAGGCCGCCCATAGACGCCGCCTGCTCCAGCGCGCCGCTGTCCGCGCCGAACCACACATCCGCGCCGGGCCGTCCGGGCTTGCTCAGCTTGTCCAGCACCGCCTGGTCGCTGATCTGCTGATAGCTGACCCGGACGTTGAACAGCGTCTCGAAGGTCTCACAGGCGGCGGTGAGATAGGCCGCGGGGCAGCTGCCGTATACCGTCAGGCTGCCCTCCGCCTGTGCCTGCTCTACCAGTGTCTCCAGCCCGGCAAAGGCGGCGGGATATTCCCATTCCGTGTCGCCGGTATCCTCCGTCTGCTCGCAGGCCGTCAGGGACAGGGTCAGCAGCAATGCCAGCAGCAGAGCGGTGTATTTTTTCATAGGGGTGTCCTCCTTACGAAAACAGGCCCAGCCACAGGGCCGGGCCTGCACTATTCAGGTGGTATTATACCGACATTTTTCGCCGCTGTCAATCTTACCGCAGGCAGGCGGTGAACACCACCCGGCCCTCCGTTGCTTCTGCCTTGATCCAGCCCCGGCATCATCACGTCCAGAATGATGGCGTCGTAGCTCCCCGCCACGGCGTAGTCATAGGCGCTCCGTTCGTCATACACCGCATCCACCGTGAACTGGTTCTTCTCAAACAGGAAGGTCAGCGCCTCCGTCAGATCCCGCTGATCCTCCGCGATCAACAATCGCATGGTATCACCCGCCTGTCATTGCGTTTTCCTGATTGTATCATATACGCTCTGCCTGAAGAAACCCTAAAGACATGGATTTTTACGTATTCCACAAATTTTGATGCCGTATTGCAGCGACCTGCACAAAACAAAGATGCTTTAACGAAAAAAATATTCCGCCGCAGGGGGGTTGCTTTGTGAAATTTGTCGTGTTATACTATGCCTTAAGCGCGGGAGATTTTCCGCGTTTTCCTGCGCCAATACGGCAAAAAACGGGAAAAATCATAACAACAGGAGGGTATGGCCATGTCTGCTGCCACTCGCCGCCGGACGCTCACCGTAGAGATGACCTCCGGCTCTCTTTGGAAAAATATACTGCTGTTCAGCCTGCCGCTGATGGCGACCCAGGTGCTGGAGGTGCTGTTCAACCTCAGCGATGTGGCCATCGCCGGCAAATACGCCTACAATACCTACATCGCCCTGGGCTCGGTGGGCTCTACCACCACGCTGGTCTCCCTGTTCACCGGCCTGCTCATCGGCCTGGGCGGCGGCGTCAACGTGGCCGTGGCCCGTGGCCTGGGTATGGGCAGCGACGAGGATGTGGAGCATACCAACCATTCCTCGCTGCTCATCTGCCTGTCCGCCGGTATCCTGACCTGTCTGGTCTGCGTGTTCTTCGCCGAGCCCATGCTCCGCCTGCTGAACACCAAGGAGGAGTTCCTCCCCGGCGCGGTGCTGTACCTGAAGCTCTACGCCCTGGGCCTGCCCGCCATGGGCATCTACAACTGCGGAAACGGCATCCTCAGCGCCACCGGCGACACCAAGCGTCCCCTGATCTACCTCTCCGTGGCCGGCGTGCTGAACATGCTGCTGAACCTGTTCTTCGTCATTGGCTGCAACATGTCCGCCGAGGGCGTGGCCATCGCCAGCGCCATCGCCCAGTGGGTGTCCGCCATCCTCATCATGCTCCACCTGATGCACCGCAGGGACTGCTGCCGCATCGCGCTGACCAAGCTCCGCTTCCACCGATTGGCCTCCAAGCGGGTGCTGCTCATCGGCGTGCCCTCCGGGCTGCAAAACGCCATCTTCGCCGTGGCCAACCTGTTCGTCCAGGCGGGACTGAACTCCTTCGACGAGATCACCGTCTCCGGCGCGGCTGCCGCCGCCAATGCCGACACCCTGGTGTTCAACATGATGGCCGCGTTCTACACCGCCTGCGCCAGCTTCGTCAGCCGCAACTGGGGCGCGGGCAGGAACGATCGCATCCGCAAGAGCTATTATATCAGTATGCTGTACGCCTCCATCGTGGGCGCGCTGGCCGGTGTGCTGCTGATCCTCTTCGGCCGCCAGTTCCTGGGCCTCTTTGCCGACAAGCCGGAGGTCATCGACGCCGGTGTGGACCGTCTGCGCATCATGGCCTTCTCCTATTTCATCGCCCCCCTGATGGACTGCAGCATCGCCGCCTCCCGCGGCCTGGGCCGCAGCGTCGCCCCCACCGTCATGGTCATCATGGGCTCGTGCGTGTTCCGCGTGGTGTGGATCTACACCGTGTTCGCCTTCTTCCACACCATCACGTCCCTGTATCTGTTGTATATCGTCTCGTGGATCATCACCGGCGTGGCCGAGGCCATCTATTTCCGCATGAGCTACAAGAAGTATGTCCTGGAAAGGTCCATGACCTGGTGACAGATATGTGCACTTCAAAAAACCGCCCAGAGGGCGGTTTTTTCATGCCCCGAAACGCACCGTTGTGGAATTGCACAGGAAAACCCATCCAAGACGTGCACGAGTATGAATATTCACTAAATATGCAAATTATCGGATAAATATTCACATAAACCCTTGACTTTGCGGACAACCGGTGGTAAAGTATGCAGCATCAACAAGAGCTGCACGGCGGAACGCTCCCCGCTCCGCCGCAAAGGAGGCCTGCCGCATGAAAACACAGAGTCCCGGAAAGCCGTGTCTCGCTGTATTGCTGCGACGACGACATTCCCGCCGCCGCTGCGGTGCATAACGACAACGATATATAAAAAATATACACGATATACGAAAGGATATACGATCATGAAAAAGCTCATCTCCATGCTGCTGGCGCTGGTCATGGCCCTGTCTCTGGTGGCCTGCGGCGCAAAGAACGATACCAAGACCGACGATACCACGCCCACCGATGCCGATGCCACGCCTACCAATGCCCTGGAGCAGATCAAGGCCGCCGGTGTGCTGACCGTGGCCCTCAGCCCCGACTTCTCCCCCATGGAGTTCGTGGACTCCTCCAAGACCGGCCAGGATCAGTATGTGGGCTTTGACATCACCCTGGCCAAGTACATCGCCGAGAACCTGGGTGTGGAGCTGGTCATCGAGCCCATGGGCTTCGATGCCAGTCAGACCGCCGTCTACACCGGCGCTGTGCCCATGTCCATCTCCGGCTACTCCTGGACCGAGGACAGAGCCCAGAACTATGAGCTGAGCGACTACTACTACGCCGGCGAAAACGAGACGAGACAGGCCCTGCTCATCAAGAAGGAGAACGCCGATAAGTACACCTCTCCCGAGGCTCTGGCCGGCCAGGACGTGGGCGCCCAGAACGCCTCCCTCCAGATGCAGCTGGTCACTGAGCAGCTGACCGACGCCAACCCCGTCTCCATCGGTGACATCACCGTGGGCGTTATGGAGCTGAAGAGCGGCAACATAGAGGCCCTGGCCGTGGCCTACGGCAACGCGGAGATGATCGTCGACGCCAACCCCGACCTGGCCATCTGCACCTGGGAGTTTGATGTGAAGGCTGAGTATTCCGCCAACGTCATCATGATGCAGAAGGGCGAGACCGAGCTGCTGGAGGCCGTCAACGCCATTCTGGCCCAGGCCAAGGAGGCCAACCTCTACGATGGCTGGTACAAGGATGCCGTGGAGCTGGGCAAGAGCGAGAACGCGCAGGAGCTGACCCTGGGCTGATGCCGATACACGATCCGGCGGCGGGTACAGACGCTGTATCCGCCGCCGTACAGGACTAAGACGAGGAAACCACCATGAAATTCATCGACTTTGAAAAGCTGACCGCCCTGTTCCTGAAATACTGGGACAAGTTTCTCATCGACGGCGTGGAGTACACCCTGGCCCTGGCGGCCATCACCGTGGCCTTCGGCACGGTGTTCGCCTCCGTGCTGGCCCTGATGAAGATGTCCAAGATCCCGCCTCTGCGCTGGCTCTCCACCATCTACATTGAGATCATCCGCGGCACGCCCATGCTGCTGCAGCTCTACTTCTTCTATTTCGGCCTGCCCATGCTGATCCCGGCCCTGACGAAGCAGAAATTCCTCTGCATCGCCATCGCTCTCGTCTCCAACAGTGCAGCCTACGTGTCCGAGGTCATCCGTTCCGGCATCCAGGCCGTTGACCCCGGCCAGAAGGAGGCGGCCCTGAGCCTGGGCTTCAGCGACAGCAAGGCCATGTGGTTTGTGGTCGTTCCCCAGGCAGTAAAGAACATCCTGCCTGCGCTGGGCAACGAGTTCATCATGATCATCAAGGACACCTCCCTGGGCTCTACGTTCTTCATCGGCGACCTGATGACCCAGTACCTGGTGGTCAAGGGCGCGACATACCTGCCCATTGAGCCGCTGGTCATTGTGGGCGTCATCTACTTCATCATGACCTTTGTCCTCAGCAAGGTGTTCGGCCACTTTGAAAAGAAGCTGCAGCGGGCCGACCGGCACACGGACTACGGCCATAAGCGGAAGCAGCAGCGGGAGGCGGTGATCTGATGTCACAGAAGCTCATCCAGGTCAAGGACCTGAAGAAATACTACAACGGCGGCGACGTCAAGGCCCTGGACGGCGTCACGGTGGACATCTGCAAGGGCGACGTGATGGCGGTCATCGGCCCATCCGGCGGCGGTAAAAGCACATTCCTCCGCAGCCTGAACCTGCTGGAAACGCCCACCTCCGGCTCGATCATCTTCGACGGCGTGGACATCACCGGCAAAAAGGTGGACCTGCCCCTCCACCGTCAGAAGATGGGCATGGTGTTCCAGCATTTCAATCTGTTCCCCAATAAGACGGTGCTGGACAACCTGACCATGGCCCCCATCAAGATCAAAAAGACACCCAAGGCAGAGGCGGAGGCCAAAGCCATGGCCCTGCTGCAAAGAGTGGGTCTGGCTGACCGTGCCGGCGACTACCCCGCCCAGCTCTCCGGCGGCCAGAAGCAGCGCGTGGCCATTGTCCGCGCCCTGGCCATGGAGCCTGAGGTCATGCTCTTCGACGAGCCCACCTCCGCCCTCGACCCCGAGATGGTGGGCGAGGTGCTGGAGGTCATGAAGGAGCTGGCCCAGTCCGGCATGACCATGGTGGTGGTCACCCATGAGATGAATTTCGCCAAGGAGGTGGGCAGCCGCGTGCTGTTCATGGACGCCGGCAAAATCGGCGAGCAGGGCACGCCGGAGGAGGTATTCTCCCACCCCCAGAGCGCCCGGCTGCAGGATTTTCTGAAAAAGGTACTGTGAGGTATTTCCTATGAACGAAGCAAAAAAGGCGGCACTGGCCGCCATTGATGAAAAGAAGGATCTGATCGCCCAGGTGGCGGATGCCGTTTGGGATTACGCGGAGCTATCCATGCAGGAGGTCAAGTCCGCCGCCCTCTTCGTGAAGGTGCTGAAGGCGGAGGGCTTCCAGGTGGAGGAGGGCATCTGCAATATCCCCACCGCCTTTTCCGCCTCCTACGGCAGCGGCAAGCCGGTCATCGGCTTCCTGGCGGAGTATGACGCCCTGTCCGGCCTGTCCCAGGCTGCGGGCAGCACGGAGTACCACGAGCTGGTCAAGGGCGGCTGCGGCCACGGCTGCGGCCATAACCTGCTGGGCGCCGGCGCGATGGCCGCCGCCATCGGCATGAAGCACTACCTGGAGCAGACCGGCTGCCCCGGCACAGTGATCCTCTACGGCTGCCCCGGCGAGGAGGGCGTGGCCTCCAAGGCGTACATGGCCCGCGAGGGCCTGTGGTACGGTTTGGACGCGGCGCTGACGTGGCACGCCGGCGACTGCAACGAGGTGGCCACCGGCTCCACCAACTCCTGCATTCAGATGCTCTACACCTTCCACGGTCTGGCTTCCCAGGCGTCCACCGCCCCGGAGCGGGGACGCAGCGCCCTGGACGCCGTGGAGCTGATGAACGTGGGCGTCCAGTTCCTGCGGGAGCATATGCCCCACGATGCCCGCGTCCACTACTCCATCCTGGATGCCGGCGGCGCCAGCCCTAACGTGGTCCAGCACCAGGCCAGCGTCCTCTACATGATCCGCTCCAACTTTGTCAAGGACTGCATGGCCCTCCACCAGCGGGTGGATAAGATCGCCCAGGGCGCGGCCCTGATGACCGACACCACCATCGAGCGCCGCTTTGTGGACGGCCTGTCCGACACCGTCTGCAACCACGCGCTGGAGAAGCTGCTCTACGACAATTTCGCCCAGCTGGGCGTGCCGGAATGCACCCCCCAGGAGCACGAGTTCATGGAGAAGCTGTCCGCCACCTATGACGGCAGCGATGTGCCCGGCGGTGTGGGCGCCCACAGCGACCCCGCCTTTGCCGAGCAGGTCAAGGCCCTGCAGACCAGCCATTTCAACGATTTTCTCATGCCCCTGTATCAGGGCCCGGCCTTCAACGCCGGCTCTACCGATGTGGGCGACGTGAGCTACCAGTGCCCTACCGCCCAGATCCACCTGGCGGTGTGGCCCAATAACGTCCCCTGCCACAGCTGGCAGGTGGTCTCCTGCAACAAGACGCCCCTGGCCCATAAGGCCACCGTCCACGCGGGCAAGGTGCTGTGCGCCGCCGCTATCGACCTGCTGAACCAGCCGGAGCTGCTGGCCCAGGCCAAGGCGGAGTTCCTCAAGCGCACTGCCGGCGGCTATATCTGCCCCATCCCGCCGGACGCCGTGGCAGCCGTCCTGTAAGATCGTATATATGAAAAGAAGAGGACCGCGCCGCGGCCCTCTTCTTTTGCTTATGTTTACAGTGCGTAGAACAGCTTTGCCATCTCCGCCGTCACGTTCTCCTTGAAGCTGCACAGCGTCACGCAGTAGACGTAGTTCCCTGTTTTCAGGTATATCATCTGCTCGTACAGCGCCGTGCCGTCCCGCTCCGCCGTCACCGCCACCGCCGGGCAGCTCTCTGTCCCGGCAAAGTCGGCGGCGGTGGTCTGGGCTGTCACGTTTTCATAACCGTAGGCGGTCAGCGTGTCTGCCACCTCCGCCGACGCGATCTCCGCGTACTCCTGCGGGCTGACCGTCGTTCCGCTCACCAGCCCCAGGTTCTGGATCACCACGTTCATCACCATCAGTCCGTCGGTAGACACGGCGTACATATCAAAAATGCTGGGATCGTCCGCCAGCGCGGCCTTCACGTCCGCGTTGTCCGTGCCATCGGCCAGTGCGCCGTTCAGCTCCGCCATCTGCTCCGCGGTATAGAATACCCAGCCCTCGTCCAGCCTGCAGCCGATGCCGGCGAACTCGTTGGTGTAAACGCCGCCGTTGACGCTGCCCTGTGCGCCGTCCGTATCGTCCGTCCCCGCCTGCACCTGCCCCGCGGCGTCGCTCTCCGCAGCGCCAGGCTGCACCGTGCCCGCTGTGTCCGGTTGGTCCGCCGGGGTCACCTTGCTGCCGCAGCCCGCTATGGTCCATACCATCAGCGCCGCCAGCAGCAGGGAAATATACCGTTTCATCGCCGCACCTCCCTGTGGTATCTTCATCTATCCGACCTCATTCTACCATCTCTGCCGCAAAATGGCAAGTGACAGCTGTTATGCTTCCTTTTTAGTCACTTTGTACGTTACGGGGTCGAGATGGTAGTTTTGAAGAAGATCGCCATAGGTCAGAATGGCGATTTCACCGATATTGGTATCCGAATCGTAATGATAAACGCGGTAGATCAACGCGGAATCGCGGTAAATGTCCATGAAGGCCCGTTCGTTTTCAGATAGATAAAATGGCGTATCCATGCCGCCAGCAGTCGTTTTTACTTCAATGTATCTGAGCGCATAGTCAGGCCCGTTGCGGGATAGAATGTCGTAACCCGCGCCATCGCCGTATTTACGGGAGGTGTGTATCACCTCGTCAAGTACATTAAACGGGACTTGGAGGTCGTATAAGCGGCGGCGCTCCCACTCCAGCACGAAATTCTCGCCGGCATCGCCTAAAGCGGTGTGCTGGATATGTAAGGACTGAAAATCTATTTTCCTTGCGGTGAACCTACGCCGCTTTTCCTTCCGCGCCTCGATGGCCTGCACACTTAATCTCGAGGAGGCATCATCAGCGGCAACAGCTTTGGCACAGAACACTGCGGGACGTTGTGTTTTGTCAATAATGTACCCATTTCGGCAAGAGATACCCGCCGGTGCATGGGCTACAACGTTTCTGACGATCTGCGAAAACTTGTCGTCTGTTCTCCCGGCGAGAATAGTTCGGTCGTCAGCGTCAAGCTCCAGCACCTGACGCAGTAGGTGATTCAATTCGGTGACGGTCAGTTCACCATTCTCTTCAACTAGACTTTTGATATAAGGGTGCAAGCTGTTTTCGGATATTGGCATAATGACACCTCCGTCAATAGTTGGTGATAAGCAGGTGCGAAGCATCCTTATCATTTCGGTTTTGGAAGCTGACAAAGTATTTTTTGCTGAATTCCGATACACACAATTTGCGCCCGCCGTGGACAGCTATGCCATTGGGATATAGCGCCTCAACAAACGGCGTCTTTTTGATGATCAGCATAAAGAAGCACGGGCATTCATTCTTCAGATAGATAGCCAAGCGCTGCTGGTCAGCCTGTCCGAAAGTATTTTTGGCGTATGTGCTGAATTCTGTGTCATAGGGCGGGTCGAGGAACATAAAATCATCGGCCTGCGGGGGGAGCTGGCGAAGAAAATCCTCAAAATCAAGACAGGAAAGTTGTGTATGCTCCAGCTGCGTCAACAATTCCGAACTGGAAAAATAGTCGATTTTCCGCGTCAGCGTCTTCCTGTTGTAGGAAATGCCGCCGTAAGGTACGTTGAATTGCCCCTTCGCGTTGTACCGAAACATAGAAGAATAGCAAAACTCGCGCAAGAAAAAATAGATAGCCGTATAGAAAGAAGGCCCTATCCCCAGTGTTCCTGCGTGATTGTAGAGATAGCGGAAATGCATATAAAACGCGGACTTGAAGGCACACTCGATGTTTTGCAAAAAATCAGCGGGCGACAGTTCACCGTGTACCTCCTCCAGCTGCTTCATGCGGACGATCTTGCCGCTGAAGTTTCTGATAAGCTCACTCACAAAGTTTTGGATGCCCACGTTGAAATCTGTGGAAAGAAGTCCGTTGAACTCATCTGCGTTGCGTAAGACAAAAGCTGATACCGAATCCCGAAGCAACTGTACGTTTGATGTGTCACAGCAATATGCGTCATATATGGCGCGAATCTCTCCCGCGTGGTCGGTCACCACATTTGACACAAGCTGCCAGTTGTGATCGATCTGGGTCAGGTAGTGAAGGAAATCGGAATTCCTTTCCTTGACGAGCCGATATAATTGCATCAGTTCACAAGAGCGGTCATTCAGGTAATAGTTGTCAGCGGACAAGGCAAAAAACACCGCACCGCCCCCCACAAAAGGCTCATAGTAATTCTGCGCCCGTGTTGGTATATTGGGGAGAATATGGATCAGTTCCTTGTCCTTTCCACCAGGATATTTCAGAAGCGGAGACAGCTTTTGCGCTTTTGGAGAAATAAACATGACAGTATCCTCATTTCACGGGGAATCAATTTTAAGTATAGCAGAGAATAGGGAAAAAGCAAGAGTGAGAGACGATCCCCCCATTTCCCGACACGTCTCGCCCTGCCGCTGCGCTACAATGGGGACATTGACCAAAAAGGGAGGGACAAGCCTTGAAACAACTGCTTCACGGGATGCGCCGCGCCGCCCTGCCGCTGCCGCTGGCAGCGCTGGCCGCGCCCTGCGCCGCGTTCCTGCTGTCCGCCGCAGCGCTGGGCGGCCAGTTCAGTCCTTGGGCGCTGGCGGCGGTGGCCGCGGCCGGTACGGGCTGGAACGGCGCGGCCGCCGGGCTGGGTGCGCTGCTGGGTGCGTTGGCATTTCTGGACTTCCAGCCCGGCCTGCGCCACGGCGCGGCGGCGCTGCTCATCTTCTGCGCCAACACGGCCTTCTGCACCACCCGCCTGTACCGCCGCGACTGGTTTCGCCCCGCCGCCGCCGTGCTGGCGTCCGCCCTGGTGCAGACGGCCTACCTGTGGCAGCGGGGCGGACGCCAGTGGGCGCTGTGCGCCGCGGCCCTGGCCCTGCTGTATGGCTGCACCCGGCTGTGGCCGCAGAAGCTGGGCGGCCCGGCAGATACCGGCCGTACTGGCTGGTTTTTGTTGCTGCTGGGCGTCTGCGCCTGCCTCAGCCGCCTGTCGCTGTACGGCTTCACCCCGGCCATGACCGCCGCCGCCGTGCTGCTGCTGGCGCTGGGCCGCGCCGCCCGCCCCGCCGACCTGATCTGTGCCGGCGCGCTGGCGGGCCTGACGCTGGACCTCTGCGCCGTGGACACGTTCTACGCCTCCGTGGTGCTGGCCCTGGCCGCCGCAGCCCATGCCGCCGCCCGTACCCTGCCGCCCATCCTGTCCGCCGCCGCGTTCTGCACCGGCGGCGTATGCGGCGCGTGGCTGCTGGGAGATGTGCAGCCCCTGGCCCTGCTGTGCGAGCTGATCGTGGCCAGCGGCCTGTATCTGCTGCTGCCCGCCGCGCCGACAGCCCGCCTGCCCGCACCGGATATGGCCGCCGCCCCGGCGGCCGCCTTTCAGGCGGTGTACGACAGCCTGCCCGCCGAAGCTCCGGCCCTCCGGCCTGAAAATCCCGCCGTGCTGTTCGACCGCGCGGCGGAGCAGGTCTGCCGCGACTGCCCCCTCCGCACCGACTGCTGGCAGACCCATTACACCGACACCTACAACGCCTTCAACGACGCCTGCCCCCGGCTGCTCCGCCGGGGCAAGCCTCTGGCTGAGGATTTCCCCGCCTATTTTGCCGCCCGCTGCGTCCGCTTTCCCCGCCTGCTGTCGGCACTGGAGGAGCAGCTTCGGGGCTTCCTCCAGCGCCGTGCCAGTCACGCCCGGCTGGATGCGGCCTACCGCCTGGCCCGCGAGCAGTACGCCCAGGTGTCCCAGGTGCTGTCCGCCTGCGAACCGGACGATGCCCCGGCCCGTCCCCGCTACATCTGCCGTACCGCCCTGGCCGCCCAGCCCAAGAAGGGGGAGACCCTCTGCGGCGACGAGGCCGCCTGCTTCGCTGTGGGGGACAAGACCTACCTCCTGCTGTCCGACGGCATGGGCAGCGGCGACGATGCCCATCACGAGGCCGCCATGACCGTCCGCCTGCTCCGCCAGTTCCTCACCGCCGGTGTCGATCCCACCCCGGCGCTGAAGACCCTGAACACCGCCCTCATGCTCCGCTGCCAGGGCGGCGCGGGCTTCACCACCATCGACCTGGCCTGCATGGACGGTGTCTCCGGCGTGGTCACCCTGTATAAGTACGGCGCCGCGCCCTCCTACTTAAAAAAGAACGGCGCGGTGACGCGCCTGGAGGGCGACGCCCTGCCCGCCGGGCTGGAGAGCGCCCGCCGCGACCCCCAGCCCCAGCGCCTGACGCTGTCCTCCGGCCACTGGCTGGTGCTGGCGTCCGACGGCGTCACCGGCGAGGGCGACGAGTGGCTGCAGGACCTGCTGGCCGGCTGGAACGGCACGTCCCCCCGTGAGCTGGCCGCCCTTATTCTCCGGGAGGCGGAGGCCCGCCGCCGGGGCGATGACGACTGCGCCGTGCTGGTCCTCCGGGCCGAGCGCCTGAACGACGCCAAAAAGCGCGTGTGACTTTCATGATTTTTCCGCCTTGCGCCGTATAACTTCCCTCCGCCCCGGCGATACTATGGCTGTAACAAATGCAGCAAGGAGGGCATCCACTTGGTTAAAGGCGTTTCCCGCCGCGTGATCGTCGTAGACTCACCCGACCCGCGGATCTTTGAACAGGCGATCTTCATTCTCCCCACCGACGGCGGCGGCGTCAGCTCCCGCCAGCTGGTGGATCAGGCGGTGCGCATCGCCCGCAATTATGCCCGCAGCCAGGGCGGCGCACGCCGCCGTCCCCGCTGGCCCTCGTGGCTGTGGGCCGTGTGCGGCGCGGCGGCCTGCGGCCTTGCGTGGTTGCTCATTACCCTGCTTTGAAGTTGGTTTCATGCGGGAAAACGGCCCGCTTGAAATAGATGGCTTTCCATCGTTTTCCTACCGTTTTTTCTCCTCACTTGGAGCGGACGCCAATGCGTCCGCCCTCTTTTTTTGCCAAACTGTAATTGATAATGGCAGGTATCACAAAATAATTTAGCACACCTGACAAAAAGTCTTGTTTTTCCCGATAAAAAGCGTTAAGATACTGGTGCGCCCGCTTTGGGCGCACCACATTTGCAAAGGAGAAAATCACATGGAGCGTATCTTCCACCTGAAGGAGAACGGCACCACGGTCAAAACGGAGATCCTGGCCGGCCTGACCACCTTCATGACCATGGCGTACATCATCGCCCTGAACCCCAACCTGCTGACCAACTTCGCCGTCGGCACGCCCCTTTGGAACGGCGTGTTCCTGGCCACCTGCATCGCCAGCGCCATCGGTACGACTGTCATGGCCTTCCTGGCCAACAAGCCCTTCGTCATGGCTCCCGGCATGGGCCTGAACAGCTTCTTCGCCGTCATCGCGGGCAACGTGGCCGCCATGCTGAACACGGACTACACCAGCGCCTTCCAGGCGGTGCTGTGTATCATCCTGGTGGAGGGCATCGTCTTTCTGCTGCTGAGCATTTTCAACATCCGCGATAAGATCGTCACCGCCATCCCCTTGGGCGTCCGCCTGGGCATCGGCCCTGCCATCGGCCTGATGCTGATGAACATCGGCCTGGGCTCCAACGTGGGCATCTACGCCGAGGGCAACGGCTACTCCAGTCCCTTCTACGTCCTGCGTGACTTCTTCGGCGCGATGACCCCCAGTGTTATCAAGGGCCACATGGGCGCGGAGTACAGCACCATGGTCCTCACCGTCGTCACCATGTTCATCGGCCTGTTCGTCATCATCCTGCTGGCCAAGAAGGGCGTCAAGGCCGCCGTGCTGGTGGGTATGCTGGTGGCCTCCGTCATCTACTGGGCGGGCAGCTTCATCTTCCTGCACGTCAACCCCTTCGCCTCTCTTGAGGGCGCGTCCTTCCTGCCTCCCTTCCATGACATGGCCGAGACCACCCTCTTCAAGTTCGACTTTGCCGACTTCTTCAACATCGGCTGGTTCACCGCCGTCAGCCTGATCATCACCTTCTGCATGATCGATATGTTTGACACCATCGGCACGCTGGTGGGCACGGCCTCCCGCGCCGGTATGACCGACAAGGACGGCAATATGCCCAACATGAAGGAAGCCCTCCTGTCCGACGCCGTGGGCACGGTGGCCGGCGCCTGCTGCGGTACGTCCACCGTCACCACCTTCGTGGAGTCCGCCTCCGGCGTGGAGGCCGGCGGCCGCACCGGTCTGACCTCCCTCACCGCCGCGTTCATGTTCCTGGCCTGTATGTTCATCGCCCCGGTGGCCGCCATCATCCCCGCCGCCGCCACCTCCTCCGCCCTGATCTATGTGGGCATCCTTATGCTCCAGGGCCTGAAGAACGTGGACTTCGACGATATGGACCAGGTCGTCCCCGTGTTCCTCATGTTGCTGGCCATGCCCATCTCCGGCTCTATCGGCCACGGCATCGGCCTGGCCATGATCGCCTACACCGTCATCAAGGTGTTCTCCGGCCGCGCCAAGGAGGTCTCCGTCCTGACCTATGTCATCGCGGCGCTGTTCCTGGTGAAGTTCTTCGCCGTCGTCTGATCTCTGTATAGTAAGCAGCACCCCCGGCCCTGTAGCCGGGGGTGCTGCTATTATATTCATATTTCCGTTTCCGGCAGCTTTTCCGGCCACTGCGGCCACGTCTCCCGGATGAACGGAACGATCTCCTCCCGGGCCATGTCCAGCGCCGCGGCCATCTCGCCGTACAGCTGCTCCTCTGCCCGCTTCAGATATCGCTCGTCCATCTGGCTCACCTTTTTCCCGTGGCGCACCGCCCAGGCCCGCCGCCGGCAGATGGTGTGGATCAGCGCGGCCATCTCGCTGCACTCGCACCGCTGCACCAGGCGGTGATAGTGGTCCTTGGCCGCCCGCAGTCCCGGCATCTCCGGCTTACACAGCGGCAGGGAGGGGAGGGACTGGATCAGCGCCAGCGCCGCGTCCCGGGTCATCACCGGCCGCATCAGCACCGCCGTGTCCACCGGGGTCAGCACCGTGCCGCTGCGGTACAGCGGCGTCAGATGATAGTACATCCTGTCTCCGCTGTCATAGCTCATGCCGGACGGTCCGATGGACTCTATCCGGCACACGCCCTCGCCGCCGTATACGACCAGATCACCTGCTGCAAACATTCCACACACTCCTGTTCTGACATAAACACAACATACAAATCGGTAATAAAATCATAGCACAAAATGTCAAAAAATGTAAGCACAAAATTTTGCCTGCATGTCGATTTTTCTGCCTGCCTGTGCTACAATACAGAAAAACTCTGCGAGGTGTAACCCCATGAAAACTCCCGTCATCCATCCCAACGCCTACATCGCGCCCAACGCCACCGTGGTGGGCGACGTGCATATCGGCGCGGGCAGCAGCGTGTTCTTCGGCTCGGTCCTCCGGGGCGACCGCGAGCCCATCACCATCGGCGAGGACACCAATATCCAGGACAACTGCGTCCTCCATCAGGAGTACGGCTGCCCCACCACTGTCGGCAGCCGCGTCACCGTGGGCCACGGCGCCATCCTCCACGGCTGCACCATAGGCGACGAGACGCTCATCGGCATGGGCGCGATCCTGCTCAACGGCGCTGTCATCGGCCGTCACTGCATCGTCGGCGCCGGCGCGCTGGTCACCCAGAACACCGTCATCCCCGACGGCTCGCTGGTCTACGGCTCGCCCGCCAGGGTCAAGGGCCAGCTGGACGAGGCCGCCATCACCGACATCCGCCGCAACGCCGTGGACTACCGCCGGGAGGCTGCCGACTGGTTTCCTGAATACGGCGACAAATAAAAGAACGCTCTCCCACCGGGAGGGCGTTCCCCATCTCAGTATTCCTTCGTCTCCAGCTCCCGGCGTATGGCCGCGAAGGCCGCCTCCTCGCCCTGCTCCTTCAGCAGCAGCAGCCACCGGTCCAGCAGCGCCGCCGTCTCCGGATGCATGAACCGGCTGGCGTCTGTCCGCCGCAGATCCTTGCTCCGCTGGTAATACTCATACGGCGACGCGTCGGTGTACGCGTCCCCCTGATACACCCGGCAGGCGGCGATACGGTCGCAGAACATCTCTGCCACATACCTCTTGGGCATCTTGCATCCGCCTATGTAGATCGTCCCGTCCTCCCGGCGGCAGTAGTCGATCCAGTACTCAAAGTGATGCCGGTTGCGTCCCTTGTGGTGCAGCCACGCCAAACTCATCCCGTTCTCCAGCCGCTCCTGGTCGTTGGGACTGCGCCAGCCCTGATAATACTTCACGCCCCGCCAGAACTCCATGGGACTGTACTTGCTCAGGTCGTGGGTCAGTCCCTGCCACACCAGCCCCAGCTTCAGGCAGTAGTGCCGCACCATCCGGCGGTGTCGGTTCACCGTGTGTAAATGGGCGCGAAAAGGCATAGCGCGTCCTCCTTTCCCAAATATGTCCACAGTATAGCACAGTTTTCCCGCCTTGCCCAGCGGAAATTGCGTGCAGGCATAACTTTCCTCTCTCCGCGGCACACTACGCCCGAGGTGAATAACTATGAACCATGCCGGCTTCTTCCTCCCCTGCGGTGCCGCCTGGGAGCGCCGCCTGCCGGATCGTCTGACCCCGCTGGATGAAGAAACGCTTTTTTCTCGGGCCTGGACGCTGCTGGTATGCAGCCGCCGGGGCGCGGAGACGCTGTCCCACCTGCCCCGCGCCCCACTGTGCCGCACGGTGCTGCTCCCCGCCGGCAGCGGCTGCACCTTTCCCTCCGCCCGCCAGACGGTGGACTGCGGCCTCCACAGCCGCAGCAGCCTCACCCTCTCCAGCCTGACGCCCCAGCCGATGCTGTGCATCCAGCGAGGGCTGACGGATGTCCGCGGCGCGGCCATTGAGCCCCAGGAGCTGCCCCTGCCGCCGGACTGGACGCGGTTCGAGACTGAGCCCCTGCTCCTGCTGGCCGGCGCACGCCTGCTGCTGGGACTGCCCCTCCTATAGACGCAAAAAGAGAGACCACCCGCAGGAGGTCTCTCTCTTTTTGCTGCAGTTATTCGATTATTCGATGACCGGCAGGCTCTCCAGCACCTGTGCGCACCGGGGGCACAGGTCGGGGTGCTTGCTGTCGCTGCCCACGGTGGGCAGCACCTTCCAGCAGCGCCCGCACTTGCAGCCGCTGGCGGGCCGCACGGCCACCGCCTGCTCCGCGCCCACGTCCACGCGGACCTGGGAGACGATGAACAGGTCGGCCAGCGTCTCGGCATCCATGTCCGCCAGGAAGGCATCCTCGGCGGTGACGGTCAGATCCACCTCGGCCTCCAGGCTCTTGCCGATGGTCTTATCGGCGCGGGCCTGCTCCAGCGCGCCGTTGACAACGGTGCGGAGGGCGGCGATACGCGCCCACTTGGCCATCTCCTCGTCGCTGAGGGCGCAGCCGCCGTAGGGCAGCACCATCTCGTTGAAGAGCACGTTGCGGGCATCGTCGCTGCGGCGGTGAGGCATGGCCAGCCATACCTCGTCGCAGGTGAAGGCCAGGATCGGCGCGAACATACGGGTCATGGCATCCAGGATCATCCACAGGGCGGTCTGGGCGCTGCGGCGGGACAGGCTGTCCTCACCGTCGCAGTACAGGCGATCCTTGATGATGTCGAAGTAGAAGGAGCTGAGATCCACCACGCAGAAGTCGTTGATCATGTGGGACACCACGTGGAACTCGTAGTTATCATACGCGGCGAAGGCCTTTTCGATGAGGCTGTTCAGCCGCGTCACCGCCCACTTGTCCAGGGGCAGCATCTCGTCGGGCTGCACCGGGTTCTCCGGGTCGAAGCCCACCAGGTTGTCCAGGCAGAACTTGCAGGTGTTGCGGAACTTCAGGTAGTTCTGGCTCAGCTGCTTGAAGATCTCGTCAGAGCAGCGCACGTCCACGTGATAGTCGGAGCTGCCCGCCCACAGGCGCAGCAGGTCTGCGCCATACTTGTTGAAGATCTCGGCGGGGTCCATGCCGTTGCCCAGGGACTTGTGCATGGCCTTGCCCTCGCCGTCCACCGTCCAGCCGTGGGTGACGCACTCCTTGAACGGTGCGCCCCGGCCCAGCGCGCCTACGGCCACCAGCAGGGAGGACTGGAACCAGCCGCGGTACTGGTCAAGACCCTCGATATACATGGTGGCGGGCCAGAAGTGCTGATCCCGCTCCATGGCGGCGAAATGGGTCGAACCGGAGTCAAACCAGCCGTCCAGCGTGTCCGTCTCCTTCTCAAAGCCAACGCTCTTGCCGCAGTGGGGGCACACAAAGCCCTTGGGCAGGATGTCCATGGCGTCCTTCTCAAACCAGGCGTTAGAGCCCTTCTCCTCGAACAGGCTGGCCACGGCCTCGATGCTCTCGTCGTTGCACACCGGCTTGCCGCAGTCCTTGCAGTAAAACACCGGGATGGGCAGACCCCAGCGGCGCTGGCGGCTGATGCACCAGTCGGTGCGCTCCAGGATCATGGAGCGCATACGATCCTTGCCCCAGGCGGGCACCCACCGCACGTCCTCGCAGGCGGCGATGGCCTCGTCCTTGAAGGAGTCCACGGAGCAGAACCACTGGGGGGTGGCCCGGAAGATGATGGGTTTTTTGCAGCGCCAGCAGTGGGGATAGGAGTGAACGATCTCCTCACTGGCGAAGAGGGCTCCGCTCTCCTTCAGGTCGGTAAGGATGACCGGGTTGGACTCCTCCGTCTTCAGGCCGGCGTACTTGCCCGCGTAGTCAGTGTGGCAGCCCTGGTCATCCACAGGGACCACCAGCTCCACCTTGTAGCGCTTGCAGGTCTCGTAGTCATCGGCGCCGAAGCCGGGGGCGGTGTGGACGCAGCCGGTGCCGGAATCCATGGTGACATACTCGGCGCAGCACAGCAGGGATTCCTTATCCAGGAAGGGGTGCTGGGCCTTCATATACTCGAAGTCCTGGCCGCGGAACTGCTTAACGATCTCATAGTGGTCAAAGCCGCCCGCCTGCATCACCTTGGCGCACAGGGCCTCGGCCACGATGTAGAGCTCTCCATTGTCCGCCTTGACCAGCACATAGCTCTCCCGGGGGTGAACGGCGATCGCCAGGTTGCCGGGCAGGGTCCAAATGGTAGTGGTCCAGATGACGAAGTACATGTTGGACAGGTCGCCATATTGGCTCAGACGGCCCAGATCGTCCTTTACCCGGAACTTCACATAGACAGTGGTGCAGGGGTCGTCCTGGTACTCGATCTCCGCCTCGGCCAGGGCGGTCTCGTCGTGGGGGCACCAGTACACGGGCTTAAGCCCCTTGTAGATGTAGCCCTTGCGGTACATGGAGCCGAAGACCTTGACCTCCTCCGCCTCAAAGCCGGGGTCCATAGTCTTATAGGGGTGCTCC
>ENA-UEOI01001086-UEOI01001086.1-human-gut-metagenome-genome-assembly--contig:-NODE-1086-length-24973-cov-4.797598_pt1 | contig 24973 bp, 20 predicted proteins | sample MGYA00242883_ERZ507882 | MGnify/ENA primary metagenome ERZ507882 (study PRJEB26167, sample SAMN06115502) | human gut metagenome | host: Homo sapiens | place: China:Chongqing | collected 2015-07-29...
GAGCCGGGCATCGCCCGCGGCATGGGCCTCAAGACCCGCGCCACCTTCGAGGAGGCCCTGGCCGACGCCATGCGCAAGTACACCGGCCCCAACCCCAACATCCTGGCCCTGCCCCGCACCTTCACCACCGCCGCCGTCCACCTCTGCATGAAGGACCCCGCCCTCAACTCCGCCCCCGTGGGCGGCACCCCCTGCGGCGGCTGAGCCGGCGCTGAATTCCATCGAAAGAAGGCGTTCCCTTGCAGTACGTGCTCTACTTCCTCATCGCCATCGGCGCCACCACGGTGGGCTCCCTCACCGGCATGGGCGGCGGCGTCATCATCAAGCCGCTGATGGACGTGCTCCACGGCTTTGATGTGCAGACCATCGGCGTGCTCTCCTCCCTGACGGTGTTCTCCATGTCGGTGGTGTCCATCGGCAAGCAGATGCTGGCCCGTACCAAAATCCCCTTCGGCACCGCCATCCCCCTGGCCCTGGGCTCGGTGGCGGGCGGTCTGGCGGGGGAGAAGCTGCTCCAGGTGATCGTGGACGCCCTCCGGGCCAACTCCGCCGTCACCGTGGTGCAGAACGTGGTGCTCTCCCTGCTCATCTTGGCCGTGTTCCTCTACATGAAGAACAAGAGCCGCATCCCCAGCCAGGAGCTGCGGGGCGTGGTGGTGTCCCTGCTGGTGGGCGTCTTCCTGGGCATCTGCTCCTCCTTCCTGGGCATCGGCGGCGGGCCCATCAACGTGGCCCTCATCATCTACCTGTTCTCCTTTGACACCAAGACGGCCACGGTGTGCTCCCTGGTGACCATCCTCTTCGCCCAGATCTCCAAGCTGACCACCGTGGCCCTCACCACCGGCTTCGGGGTGTTCGACCTGTCCATCGCCCCTGTGATGATCGTGGGCGCCATCGCCGGCGGCTTTATCGGGGCCAGCCTCAACAAGAAGTGCTCCGAGGCGGCGGTGGAGAAGGCCTTCAACGCCGTCCAGCTCCTGGTGCTGGCCATCTCCATCTTCAATATCGTCCGCAATCTGGCCGCCTGAGGCGGTTGCCTCTCCGTGCAGGTCCCCGGCTTGACAAAGCCGGGGACCTGTGCTATGGTTGAGAGCGTATCACAGCAAGGAGAACAGCCAATGAACTTTCATCTGACTGACAAACGGGTAAAAAGACTCCGCTCTGCACAATCCGAACCGGTGAAACATTGTGCAGAGCTGCGCGGCTGAACCGCGGTTGGGTTTCATCGGGAAGCGGTAGGGCGGCCCAGAGGGCGCTCCGGCTTCCCGTACCCATTTTGCAGGCGATGGACGATGTTTCGTCCATCGCTTTTTTGGACCGCAGAGGAGCGCGGGCAGAGGGGCGAGGGCCCCTCTGCCCGCTTTCGTTTTTCAGAAAGGATGACAAGCAATACCATGAGTTTGTTGGAGATCACGGGGCTGACCCACGCCTTTGGCGGGCAGCCTCTGTTTCAGAATGCCGCCTTTGCCCTCCACCGGGGGGAGCACGTAGGCGTGGTGGGCCGGAACGGAGCGGGAAAGAGCACCCTGCTCAAGCTGTGTACCGGCCAACTGGTGCCCGACGGAGGGCGGATCGTGTGGCAGGGCGGTATCCGGGTGGGCTGCCTGGACCAGTATGCCGCCCTGAACCCGGAGCACACCATGGGGGAGGTGCTACACGGGGCCTTCCGGGCCCTCTACGCGCTGGAGCGGGCCATGACAGAGCTGTACGACCGGGCGGCGGAGGGCGACGGGGCGGCCCTGGCCGCCGCGGCCCGGCGGCAGGAGGAGCTGGAGGCCCGTGGGTTTTACGAGGTGGACACCCGTGTGGAGAAGGCGGCGGCGGGACTGGGGCTGGCGGAGCTGGGGCTGGACCGCCCGGTGGGGGAATTGAGCGGCGGCCAGCGGGCCAAGCTGCTCCTGGCCAGGCTGCTGCTGGAGGAGCCGGACGTGCTGCTGCTGGACGAGCCCACCAACTTTCTGGACCAGGAGCAGGCGGCGTGGCTGGCGGACACGCTGACCGGGCTGGAGCGGGCCTTCCTGGTGGTGTCCCACGACGCCGCCTTTCTGAACCGGGCCGTCACCGCCGTCTGCGCGGTGGAGGGGCGGCGCCTCACCAAGTATCCGGGGAACTACGCCGCCTATCAGGCCAAAAAGGAGTGCCTGGAGGGGGAGCGCCTCCGGCAGTATACCGCCCAGCAGCGGGAGATCGCGCGGACGGAGGCCTATATCCGCAAAAACCGGGCGGGCCGCAACGCGAAGATGGCCCGGGGGCGGCAGAAGAGGCTGGACCGTCTGGAGCGGCTGGCGGCGCCGGAGGGCCGGAGCGCCCTGCCGGTGTTCGAGTTCCAGCCGCTGCCCGCGGGCCGGACGGGAGATCTGGAGGTGGTGGGACTGTCGGTAGGGTACCGCAGTCCGGTGCTGGAGGGGCTGGACCTCTCCGTGCATGCCGGACAGAAGGTGGTGCTGACCGGGTTTAACGGAGTGGGAAAATCCACCCTGCTCAACACCCTGGCGGGCCGGCTACCCCCTCTGGCCGGGCGCTTCCGCTTCTCGGAGCAGGCGGCGCTGGGCTATTTCCCCCAGGCCCTGGCCTGGACGGATGGAACACGGACGCCGGAGGAGCTGGTGACCGGGGCCTTTCCCACCCTGGACCGGCAGGAGGCCCGGAGGGCGCTGGCCCGGTGCGGCGTCCGGCAGGAGCACGCCATCCAGGCCGTGGCGACGCTGAGCGGCGGCGAGCAGGCCCGGGTCAAGCTGTGCCTGCTCACCCTGCGGCCCTGCAACTTTCTCCTGCTGGACGAGCCCACCAACCACCTGGACGGGGCAGCCAAGGAGTCCCTGGCCCGGGCGCTGGACCGGTTCCCAGGCACGGTGCTTCTGGTGTCCCACGAGGTGGACTTCTACCGGGCTTGGGCGCAGCGCGTGGTGGAAATCGGGGGAAAGGGGCGATAGCATTTTTCCGCCCCCTGTGGTAAAATAGAGCGTGGTAAAGCGAGGTGTATCTATGCCGAGAACAGCAACGGTAAAGCGCCTGACCTTCCGGGAGGGGCGGCGGGTGCTGGCCATCAGCGACATCCACGGCAATCTGCCGTTTCTCAAGGGCGTGCTGGCCGCCGCCCATTACGGCCCCGACGACATCCTGGTACTGGTGGGCGACCTGGTGGAGAAGGGGCCGGACAGCCTCACCACCCTCCGGTTCATCATGGAGCTGGCGGAGCGGAACACGGTGTACTGCCTGAGGGGCAACTGCGATAACCTGGTGAGCGAGTTTGTGGCCGCCCAGGGGGAGGAGGAGCGGTTCTACCGCCACTATGTGGACGTGTGGCGGGACCGCTGTCTGCTGGTGCAGATGGGCCACGCCGCCGGCTTCGAGACCCGGGGGCCGGAGGAGCTGCCCGCTCTGCGGGAGGTGGTGCGGGCCCGCTTCGGCCCGGAGCTGGCCTTCCTGGAGGCCATGCCGGAGATCCTGCTCACCCCCGACTACCTCTTCGTCCACGGCGGCGTGGCCGACGAGGCGCACCTGGAGGGGCTGGACGCCTGGAAGTGCATGAAAAACGACGACTTTCTCTCCCAGGGACACTCCTTCCGGCGGTGGTGCATCGTGGGCCACTGGCCGGTGACCCTCTATCACCCCCACGTTCCCTCCGCCGCCCCGCTGCTGGCGGAGGGGCGGCATATCGCCTCCATCGACGGCGGCTGCTCCCTCAAGGTGGACGGCCAGCTCAACGCCCTGGTGCTGCCGGAAAGGCCCGGCGGGGCCTTCTCCTGGTTCGCCTACGACGGCCTGCCCACCGCCGAGGCCCTGGACCCCCAGGCCCCGTCGGCGGACTCGGTAAACATCCGCTGGGGCCGCAACGCCCTGGAGGTGCTGGAGCGGGGGGCGGAGCTCTCCCTCTGCCGCCACCTGGAGACCGGCCGGGTCTTGGAGGTGCTCACCGAGTATCTCTATGTGGACCGGGGAGTGACCCGGTGTGAGGACTCCACCGACTACCGTCTGGCGGTGCGCCCCGGCGACACCCTCTCGGTGGTGCGGCGCATCTCCGACCGGGCGCTGGTGAAGAAGGACGGTGTCACCGGCTGGTACTTCGGACGGCTGGCCCACTAGGTGCTGCCATCCCGGCAGAACGGTCGCAGCCAACAACAGAACTCCGTTATGGCGGGCTGATCGGTACGAATTTTTCTCTTGACAACCAAAAGAAAAATAATATAATAATAGTAATTATTATTATTTAAGGAGAATCAATATGGATATAAAAGGGACGCGTACCGAGCAGAACCTGTGGAATGCCTTCAGCGGGGAGTCTATGGCCCGCAATAAGTATCTCTTTTTTGCCGACAAGGCCCGGCAGGAGGGTTATGCTGAAGTGGCCGAGCTCTTTGAGCGGATGGCACAGAATGAAGGAGTCCACGGCAAACTGATGTATCAGAGGCTGTGCGGCATCGGCAGCACGGCGGACAACCTTCAGGAGGCGATGACCGGGGAATATGGGGAGTGGACCAAGCTCTATCCCGGCTATGCCCAAACCGCCCGCGAGGAGGGGCTGGACGAGATCGCGGTGCTCTTTGAGCAGATTTCTCAAATTGAGAAGGACCATGAATTCCGTTTTATGAGTGCCTTGGCAGGGCTCAAGCGCAACCATCCGGCAAAGGAGTCCGAACCCATGTCCCAGGAGCAGGTGGTCACAGTAGACGGTTACCGCTGTGTGTTCTGTGGCGCTGTCTTCGACCACCGGCCGGATGTGTGCGGCGTCTGTGAGGCCATTGGAGCCTTTGAGCCGACAACATACCGGAAAAAGGTGAGCCGGTAACCAAATAGAAGAAAAAAGCTTGACTTATCAGATTTGTGCTGATATACTATCAGAGCCGCTTTGAATGGGAACGAAGCGCGGAGACGCCTGAGAGCAGGGCAGCAGCAAAACACGCAGACTGAGAGCAGGCCGGACGCAGTCTGGCAGCAGTTTCAGCGGAGTGTTGAGCCGTTGGCCGTCGCGGAGGGTGCGCAGCGCGACAAACAAGTGAGGGAAACCTCCTCCCCCGACAGCGAGCCCGTAATGAAGGAGTTGAAACTACATGCATGCGATCATCGAGACCGGCGGCAAGCAGTACAAGGTGACCGAGGGTGATACCCTGTTCATCGAGAAGCTGGCCAGCGAGGCCGGCGAGAACGTGACCTTCGACAAGGTTCTGGCTGTCATCGACGGCGACAAGATCACCGTGGGCACTCCCGTGGTGGAGGGCGCCAAGGTGGACGCCTCCGTGGTGAAGAACGGCAAGGGCAAGAAGGTCATCGTCTTCAAGTACAAGCCGAAGAAGGGCTACCGCCGCAAGCAGGGCCACCGTCAGCCCTACACCAAGGTGACCATCGGCAAGATCTCCGTGTAAGATGACCACCGTCACCTTTCACATGGAGGGAGAGCGCATTGTGGGCTTCACCGTGCAGGGCCACAGTGGCTACGCCGATGAGGGAAGCGATATTATCTGCGCCGCAGTCACCAGCGCCGTCCGCCTGACCGAGTGCGCCGTCAACGACGTGCTGGGCCTGGGGGCATCGGTCAAGGTGCGGGAGAGCGACGCTTCCATCACCATGAAAATCCCCGGCGGCCTGAGCGAGGCCAATGAGACCACCTGTCAGACCCTTCTGGCGGCTCTCATGGTTCACTTTGCCAGCCTGCACGAGGAGTATCCCGACCATATCAGCGTGATGGAGGAGGAATGACCTCCGTCACGGCGACGTTTTTAACACACAAGTTTGGAGGTGTGACACCATGCTGAACATCGGTCTTCAGTTCTTCGCCCACAAGAAGGGCGTCGGCTCCACCCGCAACGGCCGCGATTCCGAGGCCAAGCGTCTGGGCGTGAAGCGGGGTGACGGTCAGTTCGTCCTGGCCGGCAACATCCTGGTCCGCCAGCGGGGCACCCATATCCACCCCGGCGTCAATGTCGGCAAGGGCAGCGACGACACCCTGTTCGCCATGAAGAGCGGCAGAGTCAAGTTTGAGCGCCTGGGCAAGGACCGCAAGCAGGTCTCTATCGTTGAGATCGCCCAGTAAATATGGGTAAACTAGCCCCGGACGGATTCCCGTTCGGGGCTTATTTTATCGGGGCGCAGGCTCCGGGCGGCCGCAAGGGCCGCCCCTATGGGACGAGCCACCCTGTGGCAAGGAGGTTTTTATGGCAGCACCCTTTGTAGATACCGCCCGCATCACCGTCAAGGCGGGCAGCGGCGGCAACGGCGCGGTGGCCTTCCACCGGGAGAAGTACGTGGCCGCGGGCGGCCCCGACGGCGGCGACGGCGGCCGGGGCGGCAGCGTGATTCTGGAGATCAACGAGCATATGTCCACCCTGATGGACTTCCGCTATAAGCGCAAGTATGTGGCCGCCAACGGCATGGACGGCCAAGGCAAGCGCTGCTCGGGCAAGGACGGGGAGGATCTGGTCATCAAGGTCCCCCGCGGCACGGTGGTGCGGGACGCGGAGACGGGCGAGATTATCTGCGACATGTCCCAAACCGACCGCTTTGTACTGGCCAGGGGTGGGAACGGGGGCTGGGGCAACAAGCACTTCGCCACCCCCACCCGGCAGGTGCCCCGCTTTGCCAAGGCGGGCCTGCCTGGCCAGGAGCGGCAGGTGATTCTGGAGCTCAAGCTGCTGGCCGACGTGGGCCTGGTGGGCTTCCCCAATGTGGGCAAGTCCACCCTCCTCTCTGTGGTGAGCAAGGCCCGGCCCAAGATCGCCAACTACCATTTCACCACCTTGTTTCCCAATCTGGGCGTGGTGTATGTGGAGGAGGGTGTCTCCTTCGTCCTGGCCGACATCCCCGGCATCATCGAGGGGGCGGCTGAGGGGGCGGGCCTGGGCCACGACTTCCTGCGGCACATCGACCGCTGCCGCCTGCTTATCCACGTGGTGGACGTGTCGGGCAGCGAGGGCCGCGACCCGGTGGCCGACTTTGAGGCCATCCAGGCCGAGCTGAAGGAGTACGGCTCCGGGCTGGAGAGCCGTCCCATGCTGGTGGCGGGCAACAAGGTGGACATTGCCGCTGACCGCTCCGCTCTGGAGGCCCTGAGAACCCATGTGGAGGGCCTGGGCCTGCCCTTCTATGAGATCTCCGCCGCCGCCCAGCAGGGCACCCGGGAGCTGATGTACGCCGCCGCCCGGGAGCTGGAGCACCTGCCGCCCATCACGGTGTACGAGCCCACCTATGTGGAGCGCCCGCCGGAGGTGGACATGTCCGAGCCCCTGGAGATCACCCACGAGGACGACACCTGGCTGGTGGAGGGCCCCTGGCTCCAGCGGCTCATGGCCAACGTCAACTTCGGGGACTACGAGTCCCGAAACTGGTTTGACAGGATGCTTCGCCAGTCCGGCCTGTTTGACCGGCTGGAGGAGATGGGAATTCAGGACGGGGACATCGTCTCCCTCTATAACCTGGAATTCGAGTACCAGCGGTAAAGCAGAGCGGCCGGTCCGGCTACGGACCGGCCGCTCTGCTGATTTGGCGGGAACTGCCGGTTGACAAAGAGGGGGGCTATCCCGTAAAGTAGAGGACAGAAACGGACTGGAAAAGGGGGCAATTGAATGAGACAGAACCGACACTGGGGCCGCAGGCTGGCGGCTTTGGCCTTGACGGCCGCGCTGACGGGTTCCGCCGCGCCCGCCCTGGCCGCGGGGGACTACTGGGACGTGGACCGGTTGGACTGGTACTATGACCGCTGGATCGACAACGGCGCAGAGGCTTGGTATCGGGAGGCCACGGCCTACGCCTTGGATAACAGCCTGATTCTCCCCTTCGGGAGGAGCTTTGAGGGCGGCGAGGTGCTTAATCGGGGCCAGTTTGTGGCCATACTCAGCCGCCTGGAGGGCATTGACAGGGACGCGGTGGAGCAGACGGGGCAATTTACCGATGTGACGGCTGCCGACTACTTTGCTCCCGCAGTCTACTGGGCCAGTGCCAGCGGCGTGGTGGAGGGCACCTCCGCCACTACCTTTCACCCGGAGGGTACCATCACCCGGGAGCAGGTGGCCACCCTGCTGGCGCGCTATCTGGAGGAAAAGGGCGTCATTCTGCCCGACGACGCCGGCGCCCCGGCGCGCTTTCAGGACACTGCCTCCATCAGCGGATGGGCGGCGGAGAGCGTGGAGGAGATGCGGCGGTGCGGCCTGATGGAGGGGGACAGCGCCGGGCGGATGAACCCGGCCCGGCCGGTGACCCGGGCGGAGGGCGTGACCCTGTTCATGCGTCTGACCAAGCAGCTCCAGGCCGCCGGCGCGGAGGTGGGCCTGGACGGCCCCGCCACCCCTGCGGCGCTTGAAGACATCACGTTTACCGTGGAGCGCACCGAGATGGCGGTGGGGGAGCGGCAGCAGCTCACCTACGGCTTCCCTATGGGGGCCGTTGTACCCGGCCCACTGAGCTTTGACGCCTACTGCACCTCCGACTCCAGCCGGGAGGTGGTGACGGTCAGCGGCACCGGCCTTATCACAGCGGTGGCCCCCGGCCAGGCGGCTGTGGTGCTGAAGATGGAACAGGGCGGTGACAGCGGGGTACATATCAAGACGGTGCTGCTTACCGTGTCGGGGGAGGAAAACCCGGAGCGGCCGGAGCCCGAAGGTCCCACGGAGGAGGCGGTCTATGCCGCCATTACCGCGCTGAAGGCCGACTACCCCGAGGGAATGCGTTGGACGAACGACAACTTTTACGCCTCCCAGGCGCTGCGCTCCGGCGGCTACGGCTGTGAGGGCTTTGCCCTCATCTGTAGTGATGCGGCCTTTGGTACGCTGCCCGCCCGCGCTCACCGGAGCTTTGAGGCCATCCGCGTGGGAGATATGATCCGCATCGGCGACTACCACACGGTGGTGGTGCTGGAGAAGAAGGAGAACTCGGTGATGGTCACCGAGGGCAACTACAACAGCTCCATCCACTGGGGCCGGGAGATCACCCGGAGCTCTCTGGAACGGGAGGGCTTCTCCGTGCGCACCCGCTACCCGGCATAACGAACAGGAGCGGAGGCCCAGGTGGGCCTCCGCTCCTCAGGCTGTCAATAGACCCTTCTGTCAAAGGGTTCGGAGGGAAGGATAGTGTGAAAGGGAACCGTCAGGGTTCCCTTTCGCGTTGGATCAAACAACCTTTTGAAACTTTTTCAGAGTTTCAAAAGGTTCGTCAGCCTGTCGAAAAGACTTTTCGACAGGCTGAGGAGCGGAGGCCCAGGCGGGCCTCCGCTCCTGTGTTTTCTTTTAAACGCCCTCAAAGAAGGCGCGGGGATTGCCCGTCAGCAGGCGGTCGATGTCCGCCCGGCTCAGGCCCCGCTCCTCCAGAAGCGGGAGCACCCGGCGGTGAATGAAGGTGTAATCCTCCTCCAGATGCAGCCAGTCGGAGTGCTTGGTGGTCTCCCAACTGTCCCAGAAGGCCAGATAGGCGGCCAGATCATGGCTGAGCAGCAGCCGGTGGCCCCAGCCGGCCCGGCACAGGGCGGCGATGGTGTCCACCCGGGGCTCCAGGCCCAGGTCCCGGTCGCAGAAGCCGAAGCGGTCCATGCCCAGCCAGCAGCCCCGCTCCAGCATGGCGGTCAGGTACTCCAGGTTGTCGGTGTCGCCGCTGTGGCCCAGGATCACCCGGGAGGCGGGCACACCGCAGGAGGCCAGCAGGTCGAGAATCGCCCCGCCGGCGGCCGTGGAGGGGTCATGGTGGCAGAACAGAGGCAGGCCGGTCTCCTTCGCCACCCGGCCGGTGGCGTGGAGCACCTTTTGCAGCAGGGGAGTGAGGCCGCCGCGGCCCACACCGGCCTTGAGTATGCCGGGTTTGCTGTCGGTGCCGGAGATGCCGTCGGCGCAGTCGCCCATCAGCAGGTCGTAGATCTCCTCCTCGTCCCGGAAGTACAGCCAGGGCTCCTCCTGGTAGTAGAAGCCGGTGGAGGCGATGAAGTTCAGGCCGGTGCGGCGGGCCACCTCCCGGATCAGGCGGATATCCCGGCCCAGGTTGACGGGGGTGCCGTCCACCACGGTGCGCACGCCCAGGGCTTTGGCCTTGCCGAGCTGTCCCGCGGCGATCTCGGCCACCTGGTCAAACTCAAAGAAGCGGGCGCCGAAATTCATGCGCATGGACCAGTCGGCGCAGGTGATGTGCTCATGCATCAGGGTCTGGCCCAGTTCAGCGGTGTCGATGGGGCCCAGAACGCCTTGGATCATCATAGGGATTCCTCCTGTCTGTTATTGCTGCCTCTATTATAGCACAGGGGAATGGCCGGGCCCTATATGATCTCTTTATAGGGGTATATGCGCGGCCTATGGACGGGCGGTTATCCGGCGCTGACGGGGAGGACGATATCTCCCACGGTGACGGAGGCCACCTCGTCCAGGGGGCGTAGCTCGTCGAAGATCCGGCTCTTCTGGCAGACGGTCTCCCCGTCCCCGGGGGTGATGCCGCCGCCGGCGTTGGTGAGATCCTGGGTGGTGCCGTCGGTGTAGGTGATCACCACGGGCAGGGACTCGAAGTAGCGGTAGCTCTGCTCCCGGTCGTGGGCGTTTATCTGGCCGCTCTCCCGGTCCTCGCTCCACGCCAGCTCCTGATGGACGGTGTAGTCCACCTGGATGGACAGGGGAGAGAGGGTGACGCCATCCAGGGTGGCGTCCATGCCGTTGAGGGTGAAGGACTGGCCGGCGGGCAGGGAGATGGAGGAGTCCTCAAAGGAAAAGTCGAATTTCAGCCTCCAGGTGCCCTCAGCCAGTGTCTCGCTGGTGCGGTAGTCGTTGTCCGTGTAGACCGACAGATCCTGGAACTTGACGGAGGCGGTGCCCGGCTTGAGGGGCTGGTCCTGAGTCATCATCTCCACGAACTGGATGGCGTTGTCGGCGGGGTCGGCGTCATAGAACCAGGAGGAGCCGTGCGCCCCGCCGCCGGATGTGCGCACCTGAGTGCCGTAATTGCGGAATCTCAGGGGGAGCAGGCCATCCCGTTCGGCTCCGGCCGCCAGCGTCTCGTCGCTGACCAGGGGGGAACCGTCGTCCCGGCGGATGGAGTAGACGATGGCGTAGGAGTAGGTGTCCCCCATGATGGCGTCGGCGGTGATGGTGACGCCGTTGCTGGTGGCGCTGGCCCCGATGGGGTAGCCGATCTGGTCGATAATCTCCGTCTCGGCGTGGCCGCCGCCGAACAGGCCGGCAAAGGCGTCCCCGGCGCTGCCCAGGGCGCCGGTGGCCCCCGCCACCCCCAGGCTGAGCGCCAGGGCGGCGGCTGCACCCACCGCCGCGAAGCGGCGGAACCGGAGGGGGCGGCGGACGGAGGAGACCGGCCCGGCCTCCATCAGGCGGTCCACCATCTCCTGCTTCTGCTCCTGGGTAAAGTGGAGCCGGTCCATGGAATCCCGATAGCGGTTGCTCATGTCATTCCCTCGCTTTCTAAGAGTGTGCGGAGCTGCTGGCGTCCGCGGTTGAGCTGGGTGGAAACGGTGGCGGGCTTTTCGCCCAGAAGCTGGGCGATCTCCCGGGCGGCGTAGCCCTCGTAGTAGTACAGGTAAATAACGGTGCGGTATTTGGGGGGAAGCAGGTTGACGGCGGAGAGAAGGCTGCCCTCCTCCTCCGCGGGGGCGGGTACGGCCTCCGCCGCGTCCAGGGCTACGGTAGCGCGCCGCCAGCCGCTTTTCAGATGGTCCTTGCACAGGTTGACCGCCGTGCGGATGATCCAGGCCTTCTCATGCTCCGGAGAGGAAAAGGCCTGGGGCTTTTGGAGCAGCTTGAGAAAGACCGTCTGGCAGATATCCTGGGCGTCGTCGGTGCTCTTGAGGTAGGTGTAGCTCAGGCGGAGGATCAGGTCGGAATAGGCGTGCACCAGCCGTTCGGCCTCCCCGCGGTCCAGTGTGACGGGCATGTGTCTCACATCCTTTGCCATTGAGTCAAAGCGCTTTCACCCCTAATACGATTGAGAGGCGGGAAATCTTTCACCCGGGCGCAAAAAAGAAGCGGAAGCCCAGCGGCTTCCGCTTCTCCGGCCTTCAGGGGCGGCCGTCTCCGGCGGGCGCGTCATCCCCGTCGGTGTGGAGAAACTTCTTGATGACGAAGATCAGGGCCACGGCGGCCACGCCCAGCAGGGTGTCCACCGCGCTGGAGTGGTTGACCACAAGCTGCCGGGCGATGGCAAAGAGCAGCACGTCGGTGACCGCCCGGGGAGTGTGGAGCATCAGCATTTTGACAAATTCGATGCCCACCACGATGGTCATGGCGTCGGCGAAGAAGGCGTCGGCGCTGAAGCTCCCCCCCAGCACCTGGGAAAGGGTTCCCTCCCCCAGAAGGAACAGCTCCAGCAGGGTGACGGCCAGAATGAGGACGGCGACCACCAGCTCCAGAACCCAGGCCGCCTTGAGCAGGCGCTTGACAAAGTTTGAATGCATGGGACTCTCCTTTTTTGATCCATACCAATTGTACTCCCAGTATAGCGAAAGCCGGTGCGCCCGTCAACCGAAAAAGGTATAAGGGGGGGCGGAATGGCCCATAATGGAAAATTAGATTGACTTAAAGGTGAGACTATGCTATGATAACAGCAGTTGAAAAGGGAGTAGTTTGAAGGTATGCCGTCAACACCACGGTCCGGGTTTCCGGCCTGGCGGCATGCGCCCAATGCGGTAACAAGACTTTTCGACAACTGCTGTGGCATGCAGCGGTTGGCGGAAGGTCTTTTTTTGTCGCCTCTCCGCCGGAGAACACTGGGAAAGGAACGAGTGATATGACACAGGCCTATTACAGAAAGACACCGCAGCAGGCCCTGGAGGCGCAGAACGCCTCCGCGGAGGGGCTGTCCGCCCAGGAGGCCCGCCGCCGGGCGGAGCAGTACGGCCCCAACAAGCTCTCCGAGGGAAAGAAAAAGAGCACGCTCCAGGTCTTTCTGGAGCAGTTCAAGGATCTCATGGTACTCATACTCATTATCGCAGCGGTGATCTCCGCCTTCTCCGGCAATGTGGAGAGCACCATCGTCATCTTCGCCGTGCTGGTGCTCAACGCGATCCTGGGCACCGTCCAGTATGAGAAGGCGGAGAAGTCCCTGGAGAGTCTCAAGGCCATGGCCTCCCCCACGGCCAAGGTGATGCGGGGCGGTGTGCGGGTGGAGATCCCCTCCGCCGACGTGGTGCCCGGCGACATCGTCCTGCTGGAGGCCGGGGACATGGTGGTGGCCGATGGCCGGGTGCTGGAGAACTTCTCCATCAAGGTCAACGAGTACTTCCTCACCGGCGAGAGCGAGGGCGTGGACAAGACGGCCGAGGCCATCGATGCCGACCAGGTGGCCCTGGGCGACCAGAAGAACATGGTGTTCTCCGGCTCCCTGGTGACCTACGGCCGGGCCACGGTGCTGGTCACCGGCACCGGCATGGACACCGAGCTGGGCAAGATCGCCGCCCTTATGAACCAGACCCAGCAGCGCAAGACCCCCCTGCAGCAGAGCCTGGACAGCTTCTCCGCCAAGCTGGCCATGGTCATCATGGCCATCTGCGCGGTGGTGTTTGCCCTGTCCATCTTCCGCACCGGCATGGGCATTTTGGACTCCCTCATGTTTGCCGTGGCCCTGGCCGTGGCCGCTATCCCCGAGGCCCTGTCCTCCATTGTCACCATCGTGTTGGCCATGGGCACCCAGAAGATGGCCCGCCAGAACGCGATTATGAAGGATCTCAAGGCGGTGGAGAGCCTGGGCTCCGTCTCCGTCATCTGCTCGGACAAGACGGGCACCCTGACCCAGAACAAGATGACCCCTCAGAAGGTGTACGCCGACGGCTCCCTGCTGGAGGGAGAGGATCTGAGCCTGGTCAACGACGTACAGAGGCTGCTGCTCAAGGCGGCCCTGCTGGCCAGCGACGCCACCAACAACGAGGAGGAGGGCACCGCCATCGGCGATCCCACCGAGGTGGCCTTGGTGATGCTGGGCGAAAAGTTCGGCGTGGACGAGGAGAGCTACCGCGCCCAGCACCCCCGTCTGGGCGAGTTGGCCTTTGACTCCGACCGCAAGCTGATGAGCACCCTCCACGACATTGATGGGGTGCCTACCCTCTTCACCAAAGGAGCCATCGACGTGCTGCTGAACCGCTCCACCCACCTGCTCACCCGGGAGGGGAAGGTGGAGATGACCCCCGAGCGGAGGGAGGAGCTGGCCCGGGTCAACATGGAGCTGTCCATGGAGGGCCTGCGGGTGCTGGCTTTCGCCTATAAGGAGCTGGACGCCGTGCGCCCCCTCACCCTGGAGGATGAGAACGGCTTTACCTTCATTGGCCTCATCTCCATGATCGACCCGCCCCGGCCCGAGGCCGTCCAGGCCGTGGCCGACGCCAAGCGGGGCGGCATCCGCACCATCATGATTACCGGCGATCACAAGGTGACCGCCTCCGCCATCGCCCGGCAGCTCGGCATCTTCCGGGACGGGGACGAGGCGGTGTCCGGCGTGGAGCTGGACGGCATGACTGACACTGAGCTGGACGAGCGCCTGCCCCACATTTCGGTCTACGCCCGGGTATCCCCGGAGCATAAGATCCGCATCGTCAACGCCTGGCAGCGCCGGGGCAATATCGTGTCCATGACCGGCGACGGCGTCAACGATGCCCCCGCCCTCAAAAAGGCGGACATCGGAGTGGCCATGGGCATCACCGGCACGGAGGTGTCCAAGGACGCCGCCTCCATGATCCTGGCCGACGACAACTTCGCCACCATCGTCAAGGCGGTGGTCAACGGCCGCAGCGTCTACGCCAACATCAAAAACGCCATCCAGTTCCTTCTCTCGGGCAACACCGCCGGCATTTTCTGCGTGCTCTACGCCTCCCTGCTGGCCCTGCCCGTGCCCTTCCAGCCGGTGCACCTGCTGTTCATCAACCTGCTCACCGATTCCCTGCCCGCCATCGCCATCGGCATGGAGCCCGCCCGGAAGGGCCTGCTGGACCAAAAGCCCCGGGACCCCAGGGAGCCCATTCTCAACCGGCCCCTCCTGGCCCGCATCGGCGGCCAGGGCCTGCTCATCGCCATCGTCACCATGATTGCCTTCTACCTGGGCTACCAGGGGGGCGACGCTGTGATGGCCTCCACCATGGCTTTCGCTACCCTCACTCTGGCCCGCCTGTTCCATGGCTTCAACTGCCGGGGCTCCGAGTCCATTTTCCGGCTGAAGCTATCCACCAACAAGTACTCCGTCCTGGCCTTCCTTGCCGGTGTGGTGCTTCTGCTGCTGGTGCTCTTCACCCCCGGGCTCAAGAGCCTCTTTATGGTGGCCCCCGCCTTCGGCTTTGCCAACCTGGGCGAGATCGTCCTGCTGGCCTTCCTGCCCACCCTGGTGATCCAGCTCGTCAAGCTCGTCTGCGACGCCCGCCGGGGGAAATAAACGTATATAACGAGAGCCGCGGCCCGCTGTTTGCGGGCCGCGGCCTTTTATTGTATGCTGTCCAGGGCGAAGAGGGCGGCGCCCAGGGCACCGCAGAGATCCGGCTCGGGGGGGAGCCACAGGGGCGCGCCCAGGCGGGCCTCCAGGGCCTCCGTCACGCCCCGGTTGCGGGCCACGCCGCCGGTCATCATATAGGGGCCTTTGGCCCCCGCGCGGCTGGCCAGGGCGGCGGTCTTGGCGGCCACCGACTGGTTCAGGCCGTGGACAATGTCGGCGGCGGAGTGGTTGTCCGCGATGAGGGACACCACCTCCGACTCGGCAAAGACGGTGCACATGCTGGAGATGGTCAGCTCCTGCTCCCAGTGCAGGCCGACGAGGGCCATCTCCTCCAGGTTCAGCTCCAGGGTGCGGGCCATCAGCTCCAGGAACCGTCCGGTGCCGGCGGCGCACTTGTCGTTCATCACAAAGTTGGTCACGCCGCCCGACTCGTCCAGACAGATGACCTTGCTGTCCTGGCCGCCGATGTCCACGATGGCCCGGGCCTCCGGGTACAGGCGGTGGGCCCCCCGGGCGTGGCAGGTGATCTCGGTCACCTGCCCGGTGGCGAAGGGGATGTTGTTCCGGCCGTAGCCGGTGGCCACGATGGCGGCCATGTCCTCCGGGGTGAAGCCGCCCAGGGCGGCGAAGGCCTTCTCCGCGCCCTGGCTGGCCTTTGGGCCGGTGCGGACGATGGCGGAGGCGGCCACGTTCCCCGCCCGGTCGAGCACCACCACGTTGGTGGTGGTGGAGCCGCTGTCGATGCCCGCCACATAGGCCCCCCGCCGGGCGGCGGAAGCAGGGGCGGGGCGGAGCTCCAGCCCCTCCAGAAAGGCCTCCAGCCGGGTGGAGAGCTGCCCGCTGGACAGGGGGGTGAAGTCGGTCTCCACCTTGAGCAGGGGCAGAGCGGTGCGCCTGCGCAGGTTCTCGTACTCGAAGGAGTAGAAGTCGCAGAACTTAACGGTGTGGTACACCAGACCCTTGAGGCCGGGGTGGTTCAGCAGCTCCTCCCGGCGGCCCACCGCGTCCATGCGCAGGCAGGGGATCTGCCCCAGCAGGGCCCCGGCGTACCAGTCCAGCAGGCCGTTCAGGCCGTCCAGCCCCTCCGGCGGGGGCGGCAGGCTCCGGTTGCCGCCGCAGGTCAGGTCGGCCACCGGCAGGGGGGAGACCCGCCGCAGGGCCTCCAGCAGGCCCGCCCCGGCCCGCGCCCCGGTGACGGCCAGGAAGGGGCCGTCCGGCAGGGGGACAGGGGGCGTAAAGGCGGCCCGGAGGGCCGCTTCGTCCAGGGTGGCGCCCCGGTAGGCCCCGTACTCTACCGCCAGCCGCTCCAGCTCCCCCCGGAGCCGGGCCTTGGCGCAGCCGTCGTCGTGGTGGGGAAGATCCAGCAGGAAGAGGAGATCCAGCCCGCCCTGGGCGCGGAGCACGTCATAGCAGCGGCGGATGGAGTCGCAGCAGTTGACCAGCACCAGCTCCCTCACGCCGTCCCGGCGGCACTCCTCCAGCACCGCCTTGGCGTGGCAGCAGAAGTGGTTGTGGGTCAGCGCCTCGGCGTGGGAGAAGGCGGCGGCCTCCCGGTTGAGGAGGGCCGGCCGGCCGCCCAGGGCGGCCAGTAGCTCCACGGGGGTGTATTTACAGGTATATCCGATCATCTGCATCCCTCCAGCAGCTCCAGAAAGGCCTGGAGCCGGGTGACCATCTGGCCGTCGTTCACGTTGCCGCTGTCGCAGCCATCCCCATCCAGCACCAGGGTGGGGAACCCGGCGGCCTCCAGCCGGCGCTTGACGAGCTGGGCCGCGCCGGAGGTCTGCTTGCAGCCCCAGTGGCAGAAGTACACCGCCCCGTCGGCCCGGAGGAGGCGGGCCAGCTCCGCTGCCCGCTCCGCCCGGCGCTCCGCACCGCCGTTGAAGGAGGAGCAGACCAGCCGCCGGGCCATGGACTCATAGGGGCGCTCCGGCTCGGGGAGCACATCGGCATCCAGGGCCATGTCGCACCCCACAATCTCCACGTCGGGGCGGAAGTTCAGCAGGGCGCGCAGGCTGTCCTGCCAGTGGGGGAGGGTGTGCAGCCACAGAATCCGCTTTCCACGCCGCCCCTCCGGCAGGGCGGCCACCTGGGCGCAGAGCTGCTCGGTGTAGCGCAGGGCCTCCGGCGAACCCAGCATGGAGTGGGTGGCGAAGACGGAGAGCATCTCGGAGGTCATCTCGTCGGAGAGGGAGCGCTCCGCCCGCAGGGACAGGTAGCGGTGGTAGCCCTCCACGGTGGCCCGGGAGCGGGCCACCGCGGCCCGCAGCGCGTCCTCATCCAGGGGGCGTCCCCCGTGCGCCTGGACAAAGGCCGCCATGGCCCGGAGCTGTTCGGCCACCTGGGCGACGCTCTCCTTCGAGGGGGCGTAGGGCACGTCCACCGTGAAGTGGGGAACGTCCCAGAACTCCGCCAGCCGGCGGAAGGTGAGCTGGTTGGCGTCGCAGGCCAGGGAGGTGTTGAGGATGAACCGGGGCCTGGCCATGACGCCGGTCTCGGCCAGGCCAAGCAGGATTTTGTGGTAGGAACAGTAGCTCTCCGGCACGCCCCGCTCCTCCGCCGCCTCCACGAACACCCGCTCCGCCGCCGTGGACACCAGATAGCAGGACAGCCCCTCGGGCAGCACCGGGGGGATGTTCAGGGCGTGGAGCACCTCGCAGGGGAGGAAGATGTTGACGCAGGCCGCCTGGCCGGGGCGGCCCAGGGCGGCGGCCATAGAGCGGGCCGTGTCCCCCTGCATGGCGCACCGGGCGGGGAGCACGTTTTTGGGCGGGAAGTGCTTCATCTGTACCCCCACCAGGGTGTAGGCCGTGCGGAGCAGGGCGCGGGCGCGGCCGGGGTGCCCGGCCACCTGGCGGGAGATCAGGCGGCCCAGGGCCTCAATGGAAGAGCTTGGCATAGAGACTCCTTTCCGGGAAAACGGGCTGCCCGCTCGGGCGGCCCGAAGCATAGGGTTCTTTCTTACAGAGGCTTCAAGGAATCGTAAGAAAATCTTTCTTGCCAGCGGCGCGGGATATTTGCTATTCTATACCCACGCAGACGAAAGAGAGGTTTTTCTATGGAAATCATATGCAGTACCACTTATGACCGGAGGGCGCTGTCCGCGCTGGCCAGGGCTCTGCGTAAAACCATCCGCAGGACGCGCTCACGGCTGCTGCGCGTCTGGTGCTGGGTGCTCCTGGTGCTGAGCCTGCTGTCGGCCTGGGTTTCCTGGGGCGAGTGGGGAGCTGTGGCGCTCAATGGGGCGGTGGCCGTCCTGATGCTGGCCGTTCTGCTGGGGGAGGACGCAATCAACGCCTTCTTTGCCAGGCGGGACGCCCTGCCGGGGATGGAGGTGTGCACGGTGCGCTTTTTGGAGGAACACTATGAGACCAAAATCGCCGGCGCGGCCACTCAATGGCAATATAGCAAGCTCCTCCGGCTGGCGGAGAATGACCGTTACCTGGTGCTCATTCTGGGAAAGAACCACGGCCAGCTCTGCGACAAGGAGGAGCTGACAGGCGCCGCCCCGGAGGAGCTGCGCGCTTTCCTGGAGCAAAAGACGGGGCTGACGGTTGAACGGTTCCGATAGCGGGGGCCGCCGCGCGTGCGGCGCACAAGTGTTTTGCCGGAGGCAAAACCTTGGCGGAGGGGCAATTCAGTTGCCCCGAGCATAAAAAAGAACTACGGAATCCAGAAATGAAAACGGGACGGCCATCGGCCGTCCCGTTTTCATTTCTGGAGCAGGTGACGAGGCTCGAACTCGCTACCTCCACCTTGGCAAGGTGGCGCTCTACCAGATGAGCTACACCTGCAAGCGACGGATTATATTATAGCGAACCGTTCCGCCGCTGTCAAGGGGTTAATTCAAATTTTCTGCATTTTCTTCCGCGCCCTCCCACACGTAGCCCAGGGAGAGAAGATCGGCGGCGGAATAGGTGGTGCCGGAGGCGTCGCGGGTGAGATCCACGTAGTGGGCGCCGCCGTCGGCGGTGAGCTGGTTCCAGAAGTGGGGTTCGCCGTTCAGAGTGCCCTCCACCAGAACGGAGCCAACCTCCATCTTCCCGCTGAGGAGCTGAAAGGCCAGCGCCAGCCCCTCGCTGTCCGCCCCGTCGCCCAGCAGGGCGTCCCAGGCGGTGGGACCGCCCTCCGGCCGGGCGCGGACGTGCTCCCGAACCAGGGAAAAGAGCTCGGCCTGCCGGGCGGAGGGGGAGAGCTGATGGGGCCGGAGAGGGAGCACCAGGGCATCTGCCGTGCTCTGGAGGTCATCGCTCTTTTGACGCAGCGCCTGGGTGTCCTCGGGATAGGTGAGCAGGATCTCCACAATGCGCTGCTGCCCGCCGGAGGCGGGGTAGAGGGAGACGGTAAACTCCGGCATGCCCAGGGCGCCGGCGGGCTCGTCGTAGTAGGCCTGCCGCACCAGGGCGGCAATGGAGTCGGCGCTCTCAGTGAAGTAGCCCACCCGCAGGGCCACCTCGCTCTGAAAATCAGCCAGGGCGGCGCGCACCTCGTCCCGGATGGCGCTGGTGCCGGTGACGTTGACCAAGCTGCGTATCTGCTCCCGGGTGCGGCGGTAGGAAATGGTAATGGTGGCCTCATAGGTGGTGAGCACCTTGGTGCAGTCGTTTTTGATAAAGTCCACCGCATAGGCCCCCAGAGGGTCGTCCTTGGCCACCTCCAGGCAGGCCCGGTTGAGATCCTCCTCCACATCCCCGTCATAGTCGTCGGTAAGCTGAATCAGCCCCTTTTCTGTCCCCTGGGAGACAAAAAACAGCACGGTGTTGACCAGCTCGGAATAGGTGCCCGCCTGGACGGCGGAGGAGTCCTCGGCCGTGGCCGGACGCTCCGTGTGCGGCTCCACCACTGCATAGGGGTTCTCCAGAAGGGAGGAGCAGCCGGTGAGCAGCAGGGCGCAGCTCAACGCCAGCGCCGCTATGCCTCGTTTCAATGCCACGCCCTCCCCTCCTCAGTAGCCCAGAGGCTCGTTGACCAGCACCACCTCGGCCCGACCGATGCCGGTGGGCCTCTCCCACAGCACCACCAGGGCGCGGCAGATGCGCTCCGGGCTTTTGCAGTCATAGCATTTGTCCCCCCGGACGGCGCAGGGAGTCTTTTTGCCCAGCCGCCGGGCGTTTTTGGGGGAGGCCACGTTGCGGGCCCGCCAGAGGGCGGCGTCGTAGTCGGGAGCCAGCTTGTTGACGCCCACGATAAAGTAGACCTCCTCATGGCCGAAGATGGTGGAGGCCACCCGGTTGCCCGTGCCGTCGATGTTGATGAGCTCGCCGGTCTCCGCCAGGGCGTTGACCGAGGTCAGATAGACCGGGGCGGCGGCTGCGTCTGCGAAGCTGTCTCCCAGCCAGTGGCTGCGCACCACGGCGTGGCTCTGGAGCCGATCGAGGAGGCCCAGCTCCTTGAGGGTGATGGAGCCGCCGTGCCCCACCGTTTTGCCGTCCAGCCTGCGGTCCAGGTAGTCCGCGGCCTCCGCCGCCGTGTCGAAGCAGGTCACATCGAAGCCGTGGGCCTCCAGATTTTTGCGTACCTTCTCAAAACCGGGCATAAACAGGTCTCCTTTCCAGCGTAAAATGACAGAGCACAGGGGGTTATCCGCCTGCGGGCAAAAAAGCAGGGCATATGCAGGGCGGGGGGTGTCCAGGGGCGCGTTCCCCCGCCCCTGGACAGCTCAGAGATCGTTGTGCTTATACTCCCGGAAGCCGTCGCCCAGGATCTCGTGGGCCTCGCACACGATCAGGAAGGCGTTGGGGTCGATGCTCTTGACGGTCTGCTTGAGGGCCACGATCTGCTTCTGCTTGAAGGCCACCAGCAGCACCTTCTTGTCCTCTCCGGACCAGCCGCCCTCGCCGTGGAGAAGGGTGACGCCCCGGTCCATATCGTGAATAATGGCGTGGGAAATCTGGTCGTAGGCGTCGCTGATGATATAGGCCACCTTGGCGTTGTCCATGCCGTAGAGCACCTGGTCCATGACGAAGGAGGAGATATACAGGGCCACCACGCCGTAGAGGGCGCTGTAGATGTTGCGGAAGGCGACGGCCACCGCCACAATGACCAGCAGATCCACCGCCAGAAGCAGCCGCCCCATGGGCAGCCAGGCCAGCTTCAGCTTGAGCAGGCGGGCAATGAGATCGGTGCCGCCGGTGGTGGCGCCCTGGAGAAACACCACGCCCAGGGAGCCGCCCATGATCACGCCTCCGAAGATGCACCCCAGAATGGGCTCCATAGGCTCAAAGGTGTGAAGCATGTGGAGAATGTCGATGAAAATGGAGGAGATGAACATGGAGTAAAGGGAGGACACCAGCAGGTGCCCGCCCAGCAGCTTCCACCCCAGCAGGAACAGGGGGATGTTCAGGATGATGACCACGGTGCCGATGGGGGCCCAGGGGAGGATGTGGTTGATGATCTGGCCCACGCCGGTGATGCCGCCGAAGCCGATCTGGTTGGGCTCGTAGCACCAGTTGAAGCCCACGGCGTACACCGCGGACGCCAGGGTGATCCACAGATAGGGGAGGACATACTGCTTTGCGACACGATTCATAGCCGACACCTTCTTTATCTTATTCCAGTAACGTCATCTGCTCCTCGGCCCGGTCCTCCGGCCGGAGCAGCATGCCCGCGATGGGCAGGGAGCGGGCCCGGTAGCGGGCGGCGTTGACGATGGTGGTGTCCGCCAGGGGGCGGGCGTCGGCCACCTTGTACTTGGGCTTGAGGGTCATGACGTTGACCCCCTGGGTGGAGCGGGTGGTCTTGGGGGTGAGGGCGGCGGTGTGGAAGACCACCGCCCGGCCCTCGGTGGAGGTCACCGCCATCTCCGTGTCCTCTGTCAGCAGGCAGGCCGCCGCCAGGGGGGACTTGTCGGAGTAAGCGCCCGTGAGCTTCTTGCGGCGGGTCTGGGTCTGATAGGCCGACAGGGCCACCCGGGCCACCTTGCCGTTTTCAAAGAAGAAGAACAGGTGCCCGGAGTAGTCGGCGGTGACACAGGCCCACACGAAGCCCTCGCCGGGATCCATGCCCAGCTTGGTGGGCAAAAAGTCGCCCAGCAGGCTGGCCTTGGAGTCGTCGAAGTCGCTCAGGCGGGCCTTGTAGCACTGCTGCCGGTCGGTAAAGACCAGCAGCTCGTCCCGGTTGGAGGCCTCCCACTGGAGCCAGGGGCCGTCCCCCTCCTTGTACTTCTGCTCCCCGCTCATGCGCAGGGACTGGGGGGTGATCTTCTTGAAGTAGCCCTCCCGGGAGCAGAACACGTGCACCGGGTAGTCCGGGGTCTCGTCCTCCGCGTCCTCCGCGGCGGCGGTCTGGTACTCATAGACGATCTCCGTCCGCCGGGGGACGGCGTACTTCTTCTGCACCGCCTGGAGCTCGGCCACGATGAGCTTTTTGATGCGGCCGGGGTTGTTCACGATGTCCTGGAGGTCGGCGATCTCCTCCTCCAGCCCGGCCACCTCCTCAATGCGCTTGAGGATGTACTCCTTGTTGATGTTGCGCAGCTTGATGTCGGCCACGTACTCGGCCTGCACGTCGTCGATGCCGAAGCCGATCATCAGGTTGGGCACCACCTGGTCGTCCTCCTCGGTCTCCCGGATGATTTTGATGGCCCGGTCGATGTCCAGCAGGATCTTTTTCAGGCCGCGGAGCAGGTGCAGCTTGTCCTGCTTCTTCTTCATCACGAAGTAGGTGCGCCGCCGCACCCCCTCCATGCGCCAGCCCGTCCACTCGTCCAGAATCTCCCGCACCCCCATCACCCGGGGCATGCCCGCGATGAGGATGTTGAAGTTGCAGGAGAAGGAGTCCTGGAGGGTGGTGGAGCGGAAGAGCTTGGCCATCAGCTTGTCCGGATCGGTCCCCCGCTTGAGGTCGATGGTGATCTTGAGGCCGTTCAGATCGGTCTCGTCCCGCATGTCGGCGATCTCCCGGATCTTGCCCCCCTTCACCAGCTCGGCCACCTTGTCCATGATGGCCTCCACCGTGGTGGTGTAGGGGATCTCGTAGATCTCGATGAGGTTTTCGCCCTTGAGGTAGCGCCACTTGGCCCGCACCTGGAAGGAGCCGCGGCCCGTCTCATAGATCTGCCGAAGGGCCCCCTCGTCGTAGAGCAGCTCGCCGCCGGTGGGGAAGTCGGGGGCCTTCAGGTGGTCCAGCAGGTTCACCTGGGGGTTCTTCAGAAAGGCCACCGTGGCGTCGCACACCTCGCCCAGGTTGAAGCCGCACAGGTTGGAGGCCATGCCCACGGCGATGCCCTGGTTGGCGCTCACCAGCACGTTGGGGAAGGTGGTGGGCAGCAGGGAGGGCTCCTGCATGGAGCCGTCGTAGTTGTCCACAAAGTCCACCGTGTCCTGGTCGATGTCGCGGAACAGCTCGGCGCAGATGGGGTCCAGCCGCACCTCGGTGTACCGGCTGGCCGCCCAGGCCATGTCCCGGGAGTACACCTTGCCGAAGTTGCCCTTGGAGTCCACCAGGGGGTGGAGCAGGGCCCCGTAACCCCGGCTGAGGCGCACCATGGTGTCGTAGATGGCCGCGTCGCCGTGGGGGTTGAGCTTCATGGTCTGGCCCACCACGTTGGCGCTCTTGGTTCGGGTGCCCCCCAGCAGGTGCATCTGGTACATGGTGTAAAGCAGCTTGCGGTGGGAGGGCTTGAACCCGTCGATCTCCGGGATGGCCCGGGAGACGATGACGCTCATGGCGTAGGGCATGTAGTTGATCTCCAGCGTCTCGGTGATGGGCTGTTCCAGCACCTCGGGCCGCAGGCCCATGACGTTGGGGTTGATTACCTTCTTTGCCCCCTCCTCGGGGGCCTTCTTTTTGGGCATTGGTATCAGTCCTTATTCAGAATCCAGTTCAGAGGATTGTCGGCGATAGATTGGCGGGTTTCGGCCGGATCGGCGTCATTTCGGATGATAGGGCCGTAATAGCCGGACTGCCACAGGCCTTTCCGGCCGCTCCGACGGCTGACCGCGGCCTTGAACTGCTGCACGGCCCGGGAAAGGGGCTGCTTGGAACGGTCAGCCGCCCTATATAGCGGCCGTATGCCCGGTCAGGAGATGTCCGCCAGCTCCAGATACTTGTAGCCGTTCTCCGCGATGTGGTCTTTTCTGCCCTGGAGGTTGTCCCCCAGCAGCAGGTCGAAGACGGCGGCGGTGCGCCTTGATGAGGCGGCGGGTCTCCGGGTTCATGGTGGTGAGCCACATCATGTCCGGCTCATTCTCGCCCAGGCCCTTGGAGCGGTTGATGGAGCACTTCCTGCCCGCCAGCTCGCCGCTCACGATCTCGTTCTTCTCCGCGTCGGAGTAGGCGAACCAGGTCTTGTCCTTGTAGGTGATCTCATACAGGGGGGACTCGGCGATATACACGTACCCCCGCTGGATGAGGGTGGGGGTGAGGCGGTAGAGCATGGTGAGAATGAGGGTGCGGATCTGGAAGCCGTCCACGTCGGCGTCGGTGCAGATGACCACCTTGTTCCACCGCAGGTTCATCAGATCGAAGGCGGCCATGTCCTTGGCGTGCTTGTCGTGCACCTCCACGCCGCAGCCCAGCACCTTCAGCAGGTCGGTGATGATCTCGCTCTTGACGGTCTTGGCGTAGTCGGCCTTGAGGCAGTTGAGGATTT
>ENA-UEOI01001091-UEOI01001091.1-human-gut-metagenome-genome-assembly--contig:-NODE-1091-length-24899-cov-4.749940_pt1 | contig 24899 bp, 16 predicted proteins | sample MGYA00242883_ERZ507882 | MGnify/ENA primary metagenome ERZ507882 (study PRJEB26167, sample SAMN06115502) | human gut metagenome | host: Homo sapiens | place: China:Chongqing | collected 2015-07-29...
TCGTAGTCGATCTCGTCAATCAGGCGAACCGCTGTTTCGTCCCGGTAGAGATTCGGGTATAGTTCTGAGCAGACCTTCCTTGCATACAGCGGAATGATCAGTGTTTCCTGTACGGTGTTTTTCTCGATTTTGTATTTCATGGGTATCACTCACTTTCTGATAAATGGCAGTTCCGGCATATAGTCACGCTCGGCGATGTGTGCCAGCATTTCGGCAAACCCCTTTGGATCGCGAATCTGATATTGCATGTGATTGTATCCTTCAAACACGGGATAATGGCCGCAGGGATAGGCTTCCATCACTGCTTGACGGTATTTGAAATGATCTTCTATACTGCCAAACTCGAAATAGGTATGTTTTTGCAGTTCTTCGGGAAGGGACGGAAAGGGTTTATCTTCCAGACTGTCCGAAATCTGCCGCCGCAAATTTGTATAGGTCAGATTTTTCCCTGCGGCTATAAAAAACGGCTTTATGGAATCGTCGTCACACCATAGTATCTTTTTCAGCGTACCGCCCTTCGACCAATATAGGCTCTTGATGGCAAAATACAGAAACGGCGTCATGATACGGCGCGTGCCCTTTCCGATTTGGGCGAACTGCCCGCCGTCAAAGAAAGCGTGCTCCACGGGTAGCTTCGTCTGCGTCAGAAATGCCATGGCAAGGTCTGTACCGATGGAAGAAGCGACCACCATCGCCAGCCGCTCCACGCCCTGTCGATGCAGAAAGTCCTCCACCTGCCGTATTTCGTCCGGCTTGCTGACATATTTCTGCCCCGCGCAGTAAACGGTGGAGGTGGGCAAGATGCAGAAATATCGATCCTGTAAATATTTCGCAATCGGTTCGCTGCTTGCGCCTGTCACACCCATTGCATGAAAGAACAGCACGGCAGGATTCCTCCTGTCGCCATATATTTGAAACAGCATTTCTATCACCTCATATTTTCATAAAAAGCATCATAATCGCCGCCAGTGCTGCCGAAATGACCGCCATACCAACTGTGCCGAACAGCCACTTTTTTGCTTTATCTTTTGCGGTGATGTAGGGCTTCAGGTCTTCCGTTCCCGGAATTTCCCATGCGTTCGTATGTCCTACCCAATAGCCGTCAACACAAAATCGGTCTATGAGATTCATAACGGACAGTATGACCAGCAGCTGCCAAAAGCCCTGAACGAAGCCCTTTGCACCGTTGAGCGCATAGACGCAGACCAGCACATAGGCGATGTATCCGGGGACGCAGACGGCTTTGAAAATCAAAGCATTTCGCTTGATTTTCGCGTGTGTTGTGAGTCCCAGCGTTACGCACCGCTCCTGCACCTCCGGGCTGTAAAGATGCACCATGCCCACCGCGCCCTTGCAGATACCGATGGCGCAAACCAAAATGAGCAGAACGCCAAGTCCTATGCCTTCCAAAATTACCTGTAAACTCATCATTTACTTCCTTATCCCAGTGCCACATCCAGCACCATCATCACGCTGAAGCCTACCGCAAAGAACACCGTTCCAAGATTCGAGTGCCGCCCCTGCGACATTTCCGGAATCAATTCCTCTACCACCACATAGAGCATGGCACCCGCTGCAAAGCTCAGCAGATACGGTAGCGCCGGGATCACAAACTGCGCCGCGAGAAGCGTCAGCACTGCGCCGATAGGCTCGACAACGCCGGAAAGCACGCCACCGAGAAACGCTCGGCCCTTGTGTTCCCCCTCCGCCCGGAGCGGCATAGAGATAATCGCACCTTCGGGAAAATTCTGAATGGCAATGCCGAGGGACAGCGCCAGTGCGCTTGCCGCAGTAATTTGCGTATTTCCTGAAAGAAAGCCTGCATACACCACGCCGACTGCCATTCCCTCCGGGATGTTATGTAAGGTCACCGCCAGCATCATCATGGTGGTACGCCCGAGCTTACTTTTCGGACCCTCGGCCTGTTCACTTCCCACATGAAGATGGGGAATCAAACGGTCAAGCAGGAGCAAAAACAGCACGCCGACCCAAAATCCGATAAAGGCGGGGAGAAAGGACAGCTTTCCCATATCCTCCGACTGCTCAATGGCGGGGATCAGCAAGCTCCAGATGGACGCTGCCACCATCACACCGGCGGCAAAGCCGGCAAGGGAACGCTGCACCAGATCGCCAAGGGATTTTTTCATAAAGAACACACAGGCCGCGCCCAGCGTTGTACCCAAGAAAGGGATCATGATTCCAAGAAAGGTTTCCATTTGTCTCACCGCCTTTGCATTGCGTTTTTATTTGTTTCTCCTGAAGCCCGCCTCACTTCCGCGCTGTGATACAGAGCCAGCTTTTCTGTTTGTGTATCTGCACATCGTGAAAGCCCGCCTGCTCCAGATATGCCTTTAATTCCATGTCTTTGTAGATGGTCATGCCTCCGATGATCTCCGTCCACTTCTCATCCTTGTCCGTATCGCCATTGCTTTCGTTGCAGATGAGTAATGTCCCGCCGGGCTTCAGCACCCGGTAAACCTCCCGGAAACACTGCGGCAGATCAGGCCAGAAATAGACGGTCTCAAAGGCCGTGACCGCATCAAACCAGTCATCTGCGAAGATCATATCCGCCACGCTGCCTTGCAGAACGGCGCAGCGATCCTCCGCGATGGCGGCTTCGTTGACCTTTTTCGACTTCTCCACGCTGACGGGCGAATAGTCGATGCCCTTCACGATGCCCTGCGGACATTTTTTTTAGAAGTCTCTTGATGTTCGCCCCTCCACCGCAGCCGCAGTCCAGCACCTTAGCGTCCGGAGTAAGCTCTAAAAAGCGAAGTCCCCACCGTGCCACAGGACTGTGCCCCAGGTTCATCATGGCAACCATAATTTTCCCGCCAAAGCCTACGGGCTTGCGGGTATTTTCAAAGAATGACATATCACACCTCCAATTTTACACACTCGGCATCGGTCAGAGGGAACGAGGCTTTCAGCACAGCGCTTTGCCGCATCGTCCAGCCGTTTTGCCGCAGGAAACGCAGGTATTCCTCGCTCGTCCATCTGCTGTGGAGAGGGAAGCCCGCCAGCTTCATGAAAAATGCCTTGACCTTGCCGGAAAACGAGTTTCCCGCGTGGGTAAAGGTGGGCGTAATGAGCACGCCGTCATCCTTCAACACCCGACGGATCTCAGCAAGGGCTTTCTCCGGCTGCGGCACGATATGCAGCGCGTTGGACACGATCACCACGTCGAAGGACTTGTCTGCATAGGACAGGCGGAACATATCCTGCACCGAAAAGTGCAGCTTCGCAGATTGATTATCCCGTTTGGCTTCGGCGATCATCTCCGCAGAGGCGTCCGTCGCCTCGATGTGCGCCGCTGCGTTCACGATGTTTTTTGCGATCAGCCCCGTGCCGGTCGCCAGCTCCAGCACCGTTTTTGCTTTCACCACCGGCCGGATCAGCGCATACATCTCGTCATACGCCGCCCGATCCTTTCGCATGAAGCGGTCGTACCGACCGGCATTTTTGTCCCAGAAATTCTTGTGTTTTCGCATCGCTATCACGCCCCAGTCGTTAGATGTATCTAACCTATACGCGCACATCTTTCGGTTAGATGTAGCTAACTATCGTGTCTTGGAAAAGCCGCATTGCTGCGGCACCCCTCCCAAAGCTATTCTTGCTTAATTTAGCGTTTTCGGATGATTTTCTTAGAAAATCATTACTTCCCATTTCTGCTCCAAAGTATAGCACCGCCGATGGTTAGTGTCAACTAACCATTAGATATTCTTTTTCTCTGCCTTCGGAGAGCGTACAAAGCAGCTGCCCTTATTCTTTGATTATAGCATCCCACGGCGTGGTCATTTTTACGCCTTTACACCGCTATCGGTCTGACCCAAGCGCGGAAAGCGTTGGATACTTGGAAATGGAACGACCAGTTCCAGCTCTTGATTCCCCACATTTTCTTCCTTGAATATACCAGAAACCCGGTTGCCACATAATGCGCAACCGGGTTTCTCGACAGACTGTGCAAAGAATGAACGTGCTGTCTGCCAATTTTTGACAGACTGTGCGCATAAAGTATAATATATCCGCCATATTCCGCACTACCGCCGCGTTAAACGTCTCCTGAGGCTTGACTTTCCTTATGAAAAATGGTAGCTTAAAGACGGTAATCTTATGACATAATTTATATTATGAGTCGGCAAGTGTGCCGCAGAATGCGTGGTCAACTGGCCGCGCGGCTGTTCTTGCAGAGAAGGGTTCTGAGAACAGGAAGAGCGATACAGGGAGGAAACAGAAAATGAAAGGTATTGTATTGGCGGGCGGAAGCGGGACGCGGCTGTATCCGCTGACCATGGTCACATCCAAGCAGCTGCTGCCCATCTATGATAAGCCCATGGTGTATTACCCCATCTCCACGCTGATGCTGGCGGGGATACGGGATATACTCATCATCTCAACGCCGACCGACCTGCCGAACTTCCAGCGCCTGCTGGGAGATGGCAGTCAATTCGGCGTTCGTTTTTCGTATAAGGTACAGCCCTCGCCGGACGGCCTGGCCCAGGCGTTCATTCTGGGTGAGGAGTTTATCGGCGATGACCGAGCTGCCATGATCCTGGGCGACAACATTTTCTACGGCGCGGGGCTTACCACGCAGCTCCGCAAGGCGGTGGAGCAGGAGGACGGTGCGACCGTGTTCGGCTACTACGTCAATGACCCGGAGCGGTTCGGCGTAGTGGAGCTGGACGGCACCGGCAAGGCCCTGTCCATCGAGGAGAAGCCCAAAGAACCCAAGAGCAACTACGCCGTCACCGGTCTGTACTTCTACGACAAGAAGGTGGTGGAGCGGGCCAAGGCATTGAAGCCCTCCGCTCGCGGCGAGCTGGAGATCACCGATCTGAACCGGGTGTATTTAGACGAGGGTACGCTGCACGTGGTCACGCTGGGGCGTGGCTACGCCTGGCTGGACACCGGGACGATGGATTCTCTGGCAGAGGCCACGGAGTTCGTGCGGGTGGTGGAATCCCGGGAGGGTATCCAAATCTCCGCCTTGGAGGAGATCGCCTACCGCAACGGATGGATCAATAAGCAGCAGCTGCTGCTGGCGGCCAATATCTACGGCAAGTCTCCCTATGGCCAGCATTTGAAGAACGTGGCTGAGGGCAAATACATCTATTGAGGACGGGAAAATGGAATTTATTAAGACTGCCATTGACGGCGTATATATCGTAGAGCCGAAGGTGTTCGGCGACCATCGTGGTTTCTTTATGGAGAGCTATTCCAAGCGCGTGTTTGAGGAGGCGGGGCTGCACTATGACTTCGTGCAGGACAATCATTCCTCCTCCACGGTGAAGGGCACCCTGCGTGGTATCCACTTCCAGCGGGGCGACAAGGCCCAGGCCAAGCTGGTGCGCTGCGTCCGCGGCGCGGTGCTGGACGTGGCGGTGGACCTGCGGCCAAACAGCCCTACCTACAAAAAGTGGGTGGCGGTGGAGCTGAGTGAGGAGAACAAGCGGCAGCTGATGATCCCCCGCGGCTTCGGCCATGGCTTCGTGACGCTGACCGATGAGGTGGAGTTCCTCTATAAAGCGGATAACTACTACGCGCCGGAGGCCGACGGCGGCATCCGCTGGAATGACCCGGAGTTGGCCATCGACTGGGGTGTAGAGAACCCCATTCTGTCACAAAAAGATCAGACTTCCCCGTGGCTGAAGGACGCCATCACCGATTTTTGAGGAGGAAACGACTATGACCATCATCGTCACCGGCGGCGCCGGTTTTATCGGCAGCAACTTCATTTTCTATATGCTGGACAAGCACCCGGAGGATCGTATTGTCTGCGTGGACAAGCTGACCTATGCCGGCAACCTGTCCACGCTGGAGAGCGTCATGGACAAGCCCAACTTCCGTTTCGTGAAGGCGGACATCTGTGACCGCAAGGCCATCTATGCTCTGTTTGAGGAGGAGCATCCCGACATGGTGGTGAACTTTGCCGCTGAAAGTCACGTGGATCGCTCCATCGAGAACCCGGAGGTCTTTTTGCAGACGAATATTTTGGGCACGCAGGTCATGCTGGACGCCTGCCGGAAGTATGGCATCCAGCGGTATCATCAGGTGTCCACCGACGAGGTGTATGGCGACCTGCCGCTGGACCGTCCCGACCTGTTCTTCACCGAGGAGACACCCATCCACACTTCCAGCCCGTACAGCTCTTCCAAGGCAGGTGCGGATCTGCTGGTGCTGGCCTACCACCGCACCTACGGCCTGCCCGTCACGGTGAGCCGCTGCTCCAACAACTACGGTCCGTATCACTTCCCGGAAAAGCTGATCCCTCTGATGATCGCCAACGCCCTGAACGACAAGCCGCTGCCGGTGTACGGCGAGGGGCTGAATGTCCGGGACTGGCTGTATGTGGAGGATCACTGCAAGGCCATCGACCTCATCATCCGCAACGGACGAGTGGGCGAGGTCTACAACATCGGCGGTCACAATGAGATGCGGAACATCGACATCGTGCGGCTGATCTGCCAGAAGCTGGGCAAGCCGGAGAGTTTGATTACCTATGTCACCGACCGCAAGGGACATGATATGCGTTACGCCATCGACCCCACCAAGATCCACAACGAGCTGGGCTGGCTGCCGGAGACGAAGTTTGCCGATGGCATTGACAAGACCATCGATTGGTATCTGACCCACCGCGACTGGTGGGAGAACATCATCAACGGGGAGTACCAGCACTACTATGAGCGGATGTATGGGAATAGATAAACCGCTGATCTCCATTTTGATGGCGGTGTATGAGCCGCGGATGGATTGGCTGCGACAGCAGCTGGTGAGTCTGAACGAGCAGACGTATCCCAACCTGCGGCTGTATATCCGTGACGACTGCTCACCTACCGTACCCTATGAACAGATACAGTCCTGCGTGCAAGAGTGCATCACGCGCTTTTCCTATACCATCACGCGCAACGAGGAAAACCTGGGCTCTAACGGGACATTTGAGCTGCTGATAGAAGAAGCAGACGGGGAACTCTTTGCCTACTGCGATCAGGACGACGTGTGGCTGCCGGAGAAGCTGACCGTATTGCAGGAAGCTATGGAACGGGAGCGGGCCGTGCTGGTCTGCTCAGATATGTACATCATCGACGGCGATGGAAAACAGGTGGCGGACAGCATCACCAAGGTACGCCGGCATCATGTGTTCCGGAGCGGAACGGACCTGGCAAGGGGACTGCTGACCAGCAACTTTGTCACCGGCTGCACGATGCTGGTCCAATCAGATGCGGCAAAGGGTGCCATTCCGTTCTGCCCATATATGGTGCATGATCATTATATTGCCTTGTGCTGCGCGGCGGAGGGTATGGTGTATTCCTCGCCGGAGAGGACCATTCGCTACCGTATCCACGGCGGCAATCAGACCGGGCTGGTCGTGGGGGTCGCGGATAAGGCCAGCTACGGAAAGGAACGGATTGAGCCTATGCTGGCCCGGATGCAGTGGCTGAAGGACAACTTCGTCTGCGGCGCGGAGCTGGAGGCATCCATACGCGACGCGCTCCTTTGGGCGCAGGCGCGGGATCGGAACTGGCATCATCGCGGCGGGAGCGGGACGGTGTGGAAATACCGGAGGTTCAGCCCGCTGTCGTCTATGGGCGAGATATTTTTGAAGTATGCCCCGGATGGCTTGTTTGCCAAAGTCATGCAGTGGGCCAGGAGAAACCGTATATAAGGGGATCGGCATGAGGATACTGGTTACAGGTGCCAGCGGACAACTGGGCTATGATGTAGAACGGGAACTGGAACGGCGCGGGATCGAGCATTTGGGAACATCGTCCAGGGAACTGGATATTACGGACCGGGCAGCGGTAGAGCATCTGATGCAATCATACCGTCCGGATGCAGTCATCCACTGCGCGGCCTACACCAAGGTCGATCTGGCGGAGGATGAGCCGGAGCGGTGCTGGGCGGTCAATGCAGACGGGACGCGCAATCTCGCGGCCGCCTGCCGGAAGACCGGCGCGAAGCTGCTGTATATCTCCACGGACTATGTGTTCCCGGGAGCGGGTGAGCGATCCTATGAGACGGGCGACCCGACCGGACCGGTGAACACCTACGGCAGAAGCAAGCTGGCGGGCGAGCTGGCGGTGCAGAGTCTTTTGGAGAAGTATTTCATCGTCCGCATTTCCTGGGTGTTCGGGAAAAACGGAAATAATTTTGTGAAAACAATGCTCCGTTTGGCGGAAACCAAAGCGGAGCTAAGCGTGGTTTGCGACCAGATCGGTTCGCCCACCTACACGGCGGACCTTGCGCCGCTGCTGTGCGACATGGTGCAGACGGAGCGATATGGCGTCTATCATGCCACCAACGAGGGGACGTGCGCCTGGTCGGAGTTCGCGGAGGCGATTTTTGAGCTGGCGGACAAGCAGGTAACGGTATATCCCATCCCCACCAGCGCGTATCCGACGAGAGCGGTGCGGCCGCTGAATTCACGGATGAGCAAGGAATGTCTGCACAGCAACGGCTTTCAGGAACTGCCGGAGTGGAAAAACGCATTGGCGCGATATTTGAAGGAGATCACCGGGGAAGCATGAACCTACAATCATTGAAGAAAAAGTGCGGGATCGCGTTGGCGCTCTATGTGGTCGCGGCGATGCTGTTCTATTGGATCGGCGGCGACCAGCTGCGGTATCGGGACAGCCTTACCGATATGCTGACGCCCGGCGAACCGGTGGGCGAGATCACACAGAACACCGTCATTACCCAGCAGATCCGCGTGAACGGGCGGTTGATGGGCATTACCCTTCGCGGCGCGACGTATGCGCGCCAGAATCAGGGGACGCTGGTCATAGAGCTTTGCTCAGGCGGGCAGACGCTGGACAGCCGGCGCGTCGCTATCTCCGGTCTGGCTGACAACGAGAATTTCTCTGTTTCCTTTGCGCCGGGCGCCTCTGTGCCGGGCGGCATTGCAACGGTACGGATCACCGCACCGGACTGCACAGCAGGGAACGCCGTCACGCTGTACAGCGGCAATACCATGTCCACCGCAAGAAATCAGGTGGTGGTTCAGATGGCAGAGGATGAGCGGGTGAGGCTCAACGGCATCACGCAGGACGGCGCGCTGTGTATGGAGGTACACAGCCGCGAGGCGCTGTGGTTCGGCGCGCATTATTGGCCGCTGGCCGCGGCAGGGCTGGCTGTGCTTGCCGGGTATTGCCTGTATCTGCTCCGCGGATTTCAGAAGGGAAAACGTATGGCCGTTCTGAACGTGTTCGCGGCGTTCAGCAAATACGGATATCTTATGAAGCAGCTGGTCTCCCGGGACTTCAAGACGAAATACAAGCGCTCTGTCCTCGGCGTTCTGTGGAGTTTTCTGAACCCGCTGCTGACTATGATGGTCCAGTACATCGTTTTTTCCACGCTGTTCAAGTCTGATATTCCCAACTTCGCGGTGTACCTGCTCACCGGCATTGTGTGCTTCAGCTTTTTCAGTGAAGCGACGTCCATGTCCCTGACCTCCATCGTGGGCAACGCATCCCTGATCACGAAGGTTTATGTGCCGAAATACATCTATCCGCTGACGCGGGTGATGTCCTCTACCATCAATTTCGGCCTCTCCCTGCTGCCGCTGCTGGCAGTTCTGCTAATCACACGGACACCGATCCGCCCGGCGATATTGCTGCTTCCCTTCGGCGTGTTCTGCCTGTTTGCGCTGGCGCTGGGCGTTGGAATGCTGCTGGCGGCGGCCATGGTGTTTTTCCGTGACACGCAGTTTCTGTGGGGTGTGGTCAGCATGCTGTGGATGTATGCGACGCCCATCTTCTACCCGGAGAGCATTATTCCGGAGCGGTTCATACTGATTTATAAGATGAACCCGCTGTATCATATCATCCGGTTCATCCGGACCATTCTCATCAATGGCGTTTCTCCAGAGCCGAAGGCGTATGTCCTGGCGCTGATCGCGTCTGTGGTGCCGCTGATCATCGGGATCACGGTGTTCAAGCGGACGCAGGACCGCTTCGTCCTCAACATCTGATAGGAGTAAGACTCGTGATAATTCGTGCGAATGACATCTCCATGAGGTATCTCATGACCTATGACCGCATTCAGAGCATCAAGGAATACATTGTGCAGATGCTTCGGGGGAAAATCAAATATGAGGAGTTCTGGGCGCTGAAAAACGTCAGCTTTGAGGTGGAGCGCGGCGAGGTGGTCGGCATCATCGGCCACAACGGAGCGGGCAAATCCACGCTGCTGAAGGTGATCTCCGGCATTTTGAAGCCCACCGGCGGCGAGTTGGAGGTCCACGGAAATGTCGTCCCCATGCTGGAGCTGGGCAGTGGCTTTGACCATGACCTGACCGGCCGGGAAAACATTTTCCTGAATGGGTCGATCCTCGGATACAGCGAAAAGTATCTGAAGGAGAAGTACGAACAGATCGTGGAGTTTTCCGAGCTGGGAAAGTTTATCGACGTCCCTATCCGCAACTATTCCTCCGGCATGCTGATGAGGCTGGCGTTCTCCATTGCGACAGTCGTACAGCCGGAGATACTGATCGTAGACGAAATTCTGGCGGTAGGTGATGCCGCCTTTCAGGAAAAAAGCAAGGCCCGGATGCTGGAGCTGATGAGCGGCGGCACAACGGTGCTGTTCGTTTCCCACAGTTTGGAGCAGATCCGGGAGATGTGCGACCGGGTCATCTGGCTGGAGCACGGACAGGTAAAAGCGATAGGCCCGACAAATGACATTTGCGATGCCTATGAGGCATCGTGACGAGGTGTGTATGAGCGAGATCTACAATGCGGAGTATTACAAGGAATACGATGTGGGCTGCGGAAAAGTGGACTACAGCGATTCGGAATACACGAAGGGCTTTTTAACGCAGATCGCGCAGAAGATCGCAGATGATCTGCACCCTAGAACGGTTTTAGATGCTGGCTGTGCCATGGGCCACCTGGTGGCGGCATTGCGGGATCTTGGCGTGGAGGCCTACGGCGTCGATATTTCCAAGTATGCCATTTCAAAGGTGCGGGAGGACATCCGTCCTTTTTGCAAGGTCGGTTCTCTGACAGAACCGCTGCCTGCCGGGCTGCCGGACAGGTACGATCTGGTGGTGACGGTGGAGGTGCTGGAGCACCTCTACGAGGACGAGGGCAGGCAGGCGATCCGGAATCTCTGCCAGCTTACGGATAAGGTGCTGTTCACCTCTACTCCCGACGATTTTACCGAGCCTACCCATGTGAATGTGCAGCAGCGGGAATACTGGTGCCGGGCTTTCTTTGAAAACGGCTTTATGGATGACATCAATTATCGTCCGACATATTTGACCGCCCATGCGCTGCTGTTCCGGCGCAGTGCAAACATCGAGCGGCAGGTCGAGGATTATGAGCGGAACATCCGGATATCCGAGTGTGCGCGGCAGCAGGAAAGTGCGCGCTGGAACAAGGCGGTAGAGGACAAGGAGCGGCACATCCAGAATATTACGGCGCTGCACGCAGCGGAGAATGCCGAGTGGGCCAACAAGCAAAACGAGTGGCTCCAAGAAAAGCAGCAGCGGGAGGCTGCGGCCGCAGCGGAGATAGCGCAGATGCAGCAGACGCTGCGCAGTAAAGAGGCGGAATGTGAGGCGCGGACAAATGCGCTTCTGACAGAGCTGACCTCCTATAAGGAGCAGTGTCACGAGACGGCTGAGCGGTGCGAGGCGCTGGAAGCAGATTTGGCGCACCGTGAGACGCAGTATCATGCGGCTTCCGAGCAGTGTAAGGAGCTGGCGGCGGAGCTGACTCACTACAAGGAGCACTACCAAGCGGCGATCGGCCAGCGTGAGGCGCTGAAGGTACAGCTGGCGGATAGCCAGTATGCGTACAGTGTGATCTCCAACGCGTTTTTCTGGAAAATCACAAAGCCGTTCCGCGTATGCCTCGATGCCTTGAAGCGCATTTGCGGAAAGGTGGCATTCTTCCGCCTGCTGGGCAAGGGGCTTCGGTGTCTGCACCAGAACGGCTGGCGCTATACATGGCGAAAAGTAAAAAACAAGCTGACGCACCGGCAGGAATTTACAGCCCTGGCCAATAAGCCCCTTTTCACCGACGAAGAACTGGAGCACCAGAGAAACACGGTGTTTCCGCGGAGCATCAAGTTCAGCATCGTCGTGCCCCTCTATAACACCCCGGAGAAGTTTCTGCACGAGATGATCCGGTCGGTCATCGACCAGACATACGCAAACTGGGAATTGTGCATGGCGGACGGCAGCGACGCGGCCCATGACAGCGTGGAGAAGATCTGCCGTCAGTATATGCGGAAGGATCCGCGGATCAAGTACCGGAGACTGGAACAGAATCTGGGCATTTCCGGGAACACAAACGCCTGTCTTGAAATGGCGGCAGGGGACTATATCGGGTTGTTTGACCACGACGATCTGCTGCATCCGGCAGCCCTCCATGAGGTGATGCGGGCGATCTGCGAACAGGATGCAGACTTTATTTATACGGATGAAAACACCTTCCACGAAAAACCGGAGGACGCGTTCTGCCCGCACTTCAAGCCGGATTACGCCCCGGATACGCTGAGAAGCTACAATTACATCTGCCATTTTACGGTGTTCTCCAAGGCGCTTTTGGACGAGGTCGGCACATTTCGCGGGGAGTTTGACGGCAGCCAGGATTACGACATGGTTCTGCGGCTGACGGAGAAGGCCGCAAGGATCGTGCATATCCCGGAGATCCGGTACTTCTGGCGGGCGCACAGCGGCTCCGTGGCGGACGGTATCTCCGCGAAGCCGTACACGCTGGATGCTGCGCGCAGAGCCCTGCGTGAGCATTTGGATCGGGTCGGCCTGGTCGGCGAGGTGGAGGATTCCTCAATCCCGTCCACGTATCGGATCAAGTACGCCATCTCCGGCTGCCCCAAGGTATCCATCGTGATCCCCAATATGGATCACGCCGATACGCTGAGAACGTGCATCTCCTCCATCCTGGAGAAGACTACCTATAAGAATTTCGAGATCGTCATTATCGAAAACAACAGCAAGAAAGAAGAGACGTTCGCGTATTACGATGAACTGAAAACCGACCCGCGTATTCAGATCGTCACCTGGGAAGGAAAGTTCAATTATTCAGCCATCAATAACTTCGGGGTCAGGGAAGCTGCGACAGGGGAGTACATACTGCTGCTGAACAACGACATTGAGGTGATCACGCCGGATTGGCTTCAGGAGATGCTGATGTTTGCCCAGCGGCCCGATGTCGGTGCGGTGGGGGCTATGCTCTATTATCCGGATGATACGATCCAGCACGCCGGTGTTATTCTGGGGATCGGTGGTGTCGCCGGACACGCCCATAAGTATTTTCCGAGAGGTGATTTCGGCTATATGTCCCGGGCCACCATCGCGCAGGACTTTTCTGTGGTGACAGCCGCCTGTGTGATGGTTCCGCGCCATGTCTGGCAGGAAATCGGCGGCCTTGATGAAACCTTTGAGGTAGCATTTAATGATGTCGATATGTGCATGAGAATCCGAAAAGCCGGCTACCTCATTGTGTGGACACCATTTGCAGAGCTGTATCACTATGAATCAAAGAGCAGAGGCGCAGAAGATACACCGGAGAAACGGAAGCGTTTTGAAGGTGAGGTTCGGCGCTTTCAAGAGCGGTGGGGGCGCGAACTCGCCGCAGGAGATCCCTACTACAACCCGAATCTGACCTTGGTAACGGAAGATTTTTCTGTAAAAAAAGAAAACGAATAAGAAAGGGCGGGCAGTATGAGAAAAAAATTGGGAAGAGCGGTTTTTTTGGTGGCGGCAATCGTGCTGTGTGTGTTGACAGCCTATGCCGACGACACCTTCTCCTGTGCGGTGACAGACCAGCAGGGGAATGTGATCCATGGCTACCACGATACGCAAAAGGAGCAGTGGTATCTGTTCCTGACGAATCAGGTGGTCATTTCTGATGCAGAGGTGCAGCTGCAGGGTGCGGTCGTTTCGGCCGACAAGGGCACACTGGATCCCCAGACCAATGTGCTGCGCGGTGCCTTTGCGGAGAATGGCGACAGTGTCGTTGTCAGCCTTGCGGATGGTTCGTCGGAAACCATCACGGTGATGCAGTCGGAGCTGCCCAGCCTGTATGTTGCGCTGGACGGCGTCACGCTGGACACGGTGCATCAGGACAAAAGTGTGAAATACGCCGGTACGGCGGTCACTCTGACGGATACTGCAAACGAGGAAAATGACCTGCGCGTGACGAATGCAACGTTCAAGGGACGCGGGAATTCCTCTTGGGTGTACTACCAGAAAAAGGGCTACCAGATCAAATTCGACAAGAAGACCAGTGTCCTCGGCATGGCAAAGGCTAAAAAATGGGTACTGCTGGCCAACGCATCGGATGACAGCATGATGCGGAACAAGCTCTCTTTCAGCCTGGCCGACCAGCTGGGGATGACGTATGTACCGGACGGTGAGTACGTGGATCTTTGGATCAATGGTGACTATCGGGGAACTTACCTGGTATGCGAAAAGGCGGAGATCGGCGGCAGCCGCCTGGATCTGAACGATCCCAAGGGCGTTCTGATGGAGCAGGACGAGGCATTTTACGCCGCTGAGGATATTTGGATTCAGAATAACAGCACAGGCAAGCACTTTGTGGTGAAGGAGTCTGTGACAGAGGACGATCCCGCGCTGCTGCAGGAGGCCGTCAAGGGCTTTGACGAAGCGCTGGATGCGTTTATGGAGTATCTGGCGATAACGCCTGAAGGAGACATCACGCTGGATACGCTGTCCCAGTATATCGACGTGGACTCTTTCCTGCAGTATTATCTCGTAAACGAATATGTGTTGAACCGTGAATCTTCCACGACCAGTTTCTATTGGTATAAGGATGGAGACCATGATGTGCTGCACCTGGGCCCTGTGTGGGACTTTGATACCTGTATGGGCAATGATTTGGAGAACGCGGACAGCTATCAGACCGCCCACATATATAGTCATATCGTTTTTCAGAGGCTGCTGTCCATTCCCACCGTGCAGGATGAACTGGGGAGACTGCTGGAGGTTTATGCGGCGGCGTTTGGCGGCATGGATGACAAGACAGAGTCGCTATATGCGCTGCTGCAGACCTCAGCGGCCATGAACTATACAAGATGGGATGACCTGAAGGGCGCGTTCAGCGGAAAAGGCACATACTTTGCGGGAACTTACAAGGAAGCAAAAGATAATCTGAAGACATGGTTTGAAAAGCGTGAGGAAAATTTTCCGATAGAAAGCATTTTGCAGCGTCTCAGCCGGATCGATATTTTGACGGATACATATCGCGCAAATATGAATGTCTCCTTTGAGGGAGCAGATGCCTACAAGGATCTGTGGTTTGTGGTCTGGAGTGAGGAAAACGGCCGGGATGATATCGCCTGGTATCATGCCGGAAGGAAAGCGGACGGCGTATGGAGCTGTGCAGTTGACCTGACACGGCATCAGTCCACAGGCGTTTACAATGTCCATGTGTGGGCCGGAGACAGCGGTAAGCCGACAGTGTTCCAGCAGAACACATTGGTTTATGTGCCGGAGTTCAACACAACGCCCCCGGCGGCCACGGCAGAGGTTGCAGCAGACTGCCGGACGATGAAAGTCGTTGCCAGAAGTATTGAAGGCTATGACACGGTATATTTCCCGGTTTGGAGCGAGGTAAACGGCCAGGACGACATTGCCTGGTATCCTGCCGAAAAACAGGCGGATGGAAGCTGGGCCTACACGGTCAATCTGCCAAATCACAATTCCGTAGGAAGCTACCTGATCCATGTATACGGAAAGAAAGACGGCAAGATGGAGATGCTCACCAGCACGACGGCCTATGTGGAAAAGCTGCCGCCTCATATCACAGCTCAGGTCTCAGCAGACTGCCGTACCATGAGTCTTGTTGTAACAGGCGTGGACGGCTATGACCAGGTGTACGTGCCCACATGGAGCGCGGTGAACGGTCAGGACGATATCGTCTGGTATCCCGCCGAAAAGAAGGCCGACGGAGCGTGGACGTATACGGTGGACCTGTCAAATCATAATTCCACTGGGAATTACATGATCCATGTCTATGGAAAGAGAGACGGCAAACAGGAGCTGATCACCGGCACGACGGCCTATGTGGAAAAACTGCCGCCTCGGGTCACAGCCGAGGTTCCTGCGGACTGCCGCACCATGCGGCTCATCGCGGCGAATATAGACGGCTGCGACCAGGTGTATCTGGCTACATGGAGCGTGGCAGGCGGTCAGGATGACATTGTCTGGTATCCCGCCGAAAAGCAGGCGGACGGAACGTGGGCCTACACCGTGGATCTGCGGAAGCACCACACCGCGGGACAGTACATGATCCACGTCTACGGCCGCAACGAACAGGGCGGCGAGCTGCATCTGCTGACGAACACGACGGCCTATGTAAAGCGCGCGATCCTGCCGGACGATCCCTACGTCACCGTGGAGCTTTCCGCGGACTGCCGCACGATGAAACTCACAGTGCAGAACGCCTCCAAGTACGAGCGGGTCTACCTGCCCGTCTGGAGCGAGATCAACGGACAGGACGACCTGACCTGGTACACGGCCCAGCGGACCGCGGACGGACTTTGGGTGTATACGGTGGATATGACGGCCCATCATTCTGCTGGAACATATTATGTGCACGTATATGGCGAAAAAGGAGGTGAACTGCAGCTGCTTGCCTCTGCTGCGCCAAGCGTGAAGCTGGCCGCCGCATAATGGCGAAGTAATTGACAAAAGCACAGACCTTGTGCAAAAAAACAAAAAACGAGGAAGGGAAAACGATGAAAAAGAAACTGATTTCACTGTTGCTGGTATTTTCATTCCTGTTGAACACCGTTCCCCTGGCATTTGCGGTCGAGGACGGCGCAGGACAGGCAGAAAACACAGAAGTTTCCCAGGTTGACCCGAACGGAGAGGAAGAAGCCGGTAACGGGGGCGACGAGGACGTCGCAGCTCCGGAAGGCACAGGGGAAGAAGCGGACGTTTCCGAGGATGCCAACGAGGCAGAGCCGGGAACGGAGGGGAACGACGGCGAGAACCAGATGAATATCCTGGCGGCGCTCGCCTCTCAGCCCGCCATGCAGAGCGCCGTCACGCTGGGCAGCGCGGCCACTGCGGCGGGTCTGACGCCGGTCGTACAGACGCACCATGTCATTGCCAATGGTGTGACCTACGACAAGATCGTCATGCGAAACAGGGGCAATCACCAGGCCATTGGTTACTTGACGGAGATCGACCTGACCAAGAACGTGAAGCTCAAGGCCACCTACGACGGCTACTATACGCCCGGAAGCACGGAGGCGGATCGTGTCGCGAATGCTCAGACGATCAGCAAGGGTCAGTGGAGCATGAAGGAAACCACGAAACTGGCGGAGGACTACGGCAAGATCACCGATCCGGAAGGCACGGTCGTTATGGCCACCAACGGCGACTACTTCAACATGGGTACCGGCGAGCCCACGGGTTTCTTGATCATGGAGGGCAACGTGATCAAGACCTCCTACGAGCCGTATTTTGCGATCCTGACGGACGGCACGGCGGTCATCCGCGACGCGAAAACGCCTACGGATGATGTGATGGAGGCCATTTCCGGCCCTCTCTACCTGTTGAAGAACGGTGAGATCCAGGTGACCGCTGACGGATCGATGAACCCCCGGAACAGCGTAGGCATCCGGGAGGACGGCAGCGTTGTGTTCTTCATGGCGGAGGGCCGTCTGGCGCCCCGCTCTATCGGCATGGATTGCTATGAAGTGGCGGCCGTCCTGAAGGACGCCGGCTGCGTGACGGCGCTGTACCTGGACGGCGGCGGCTCCGCGACCTTCGCCGCCCGGGAAGAGGGCGGCGAGCTGAAGATGCTCAGCAAGCCCTCCGACGGTCACGAGAGAACCATCAGCTCCGGTATGCTCTGCATCTCCACCGAGTCGCAGGACGGCGTGTTTAACCACGCTGTGATCAGCCCCCGCGATGAGCTGTATACCCCCGGCTCTGCCGTGCAGTTCAGCGCGGTAGGTGTGGACGGCAGCGGCGGTGCTGCGGTGCTGCCGGAGGGCCTGGTGTGGCAGCTGGCGGAGGACTCCGCCGAGCTGGGTGCGATCGACCCGACTACCGGCCTGTTCACGGCCAATGCTGACAGCATCGGTGTTGTCACCGTGGCGCTGTGCCAGGGCGACACCGTGGTCGGCACGGCCTCTGTGGAGCTGGTGAAGCCGGACACCGTCACCTTTAACTCCGACGAGATCAGTCTGGACTTTGACGAGGAATCCGATCTGGGTCTGGTGGTACGCTACCAGAACAGAGACGTGAACTATAAGGACGGCGATATCCGGTGGACGTTGGCTGACGAGAAGATGGGCTCTTTCACCGGCAACACGTTCCGCTCTGCGGACGGTTACAGCGTAACTGCCTTCATTACCGCCACGTCGGCCTTTGATGAGGCTGTGACCGGTACGATCAAGGCCGTGATTGGCATGCTTCCTACCGTTGTGTGGGACTTCGAGGATCATGTCAATGAAGACGGCACTACCACTCCGGCGCAGGACTACTATTGCGGTGAAAATGGTATTCTGAGAACTTTCAATTATGGACGAGGAGGAAACGAGTCCATCGAGATCGTCAGCATTGACGACGGAGAACCCGTGCGTTTCGGCGCGAAAGCGATGAAGCTGAACTTCGACTTCAGCCAGTGCGGAGCGGTGACCGAGGGTGCGTGTATCGGTACTACAGATAATGTGACGGTCGAGGGAACTCCCACGGGCCTTGGTGTGTGGGTGTACGCACCGGAGGGTGTCGGCATAAAATGGAACGGCAACGGGACAAATTCCGGCCTTTGGCTGCGGGCTTATGCGCTCAATAAAGACGGTGGCACTGTTGAGCTCAACTATACCCTTGAGCCGAAGGACGCTACGCTTGAGAATCAACCCGGCATCTACTGGGAAGGTTGGAAGTACTGCGAGGCTACGTTAAAGACGTCAGATGCGCCCTTTACCCTGCTGAAGAGTCAGACCTTCCGCCTTATGTTTGTTGCAGGAACTCAAATGGTTGAGCCGCGGGTCGGCGCGATCTACTTTGACAATTTCCAGTTTGTGTATGGCACAAATACAGATGATATTGACAACCCGCAGGTGGACTCCATTACCTTCAACAACGAGGAGCTGCCCGACGGCGGCACCGTCTACGGAAGCACCTTCGATCTGCGCGCTTCTTTCAGCGATGCACCCGGTAAATACGCCACCGGCGTGGACGGCAGCACCGTACGTCTCTATGTGGACGGCGTCAACGTGACGGATAAGGCTGTGTTAGTGGCTGGCGACGGTCACATTGATCTGTATAAGATGAAGCTCGCCAACGGCACACATTCCGTCACGGTGTCTCTCCGCGACGGTTTCGGCAACGAGACCTCCGAGACCCGCTACTTCACCGTGGCGGACAGCAATGCGGAAAACCCGGTCCGCGTGACCAGTGTGGAGTCCATGGCCGCCGTGGGCGGCTATGTGACGCTGGAGATCCGGGGTACCAGCAGCAACGTCAGCGAGTGCGATACGGTCATCCGTCTGGATAGACAGTTTAGTGACTGCACCGTGACGTTTTCTCCAAATTTCAAGGCCGCAGATGGCTATGACGTCACCAAGTGCTATAATGCAAAGGATCGCACCGTCACCGTCAAGGCTGTGCGCGACGGTGGCCGTCCCATCAAGGATGGCAACCTGATCGCCACGGTGCGGGTGCAAGTACCCGCCGGCCTGACGTCCAGCAGCACGTTCCTCTATGAGGTCAAGTCCGGTATGTGCTACAACATGGACAGTGACCTGATGACCTTCTCCGCCCCTGCGGTGACGCTGCCGGTGGGCGCAGCCATCAGCGTGTCCTGCGATCCGGTGCTTACCGGTCGGGATGCCGTCCTGACGGTCAGAGACCTGGAGGGCAAGCCGGTAGCCAACGCAAAGATCTTCAAGGAGGACAATACGCAGCTGGGAACGACCGGTGAAGACGGTACGCTGACCAGTAATGCGTTCAACAACGCCGGTGTGATCACAGTCTACGCTCAGGACACCGATGGACGTCTGTCTATGCGCTACAAGGTCTATACCTACGATCCGGTGACGCTCACGGAGACCACGTTCCTCTTCAACGCCACGGAGGACGGCAGCGCGACGAAGAACATCACCTGGCTGTCCGACCCAACGGCAACGGAGAAGCAGTTCCTGCGCTGGCGCGTGCAGGGCACGGAGAACTGGACTGCCACCATTCCGGCGACAACGGAGCTGCGCACCTTTGTTACAGGCGGCTACCAGGCGGCGAACGTGAACAGCGTCACACTGGGCGGCCTGGTTGCCGGCACGACCTATGAGTATCAGGCCGCCGCCGGTGACAAATGGCCGGATACGGTGGAGAGCTTCACCGCCGGCGCGTCCGGCGCGTCCCAGAAGTTCTTCGTGCTGGGCGACATCCAGGCCGAGGATATGACCAATATCACCCATATTTTCGAGAAACTGAGAGCCGGCAACTACGACTTCGGCATCCAGACCGGCGACGCCGTGGATAAGCCCACGCAGTTTACCGAACTGAACGGAGTGGTCGGGCTGCTGAACGCGGAGCAGCTGGGCAGCGCCGACGTGATCCATGTCCTGGGCAACCACGAGTTTGAGGGCGACGGCGATGCCGACATCGCCGGCAGCGTTTTCGCCTTGCCCGAACACAGCATGGGCAGCTGCTGGTCCACCACCTATGGAAACGTCTATGTGGCCGTCATCAACTACAGCGGTAACGCTGGCGACATGAAGACGGCGGCGGAGTGGCTGGTGCAGGATGCCCAGAACAGCGACGCCGCCTGGAAGATCCTGACGGTCCACCAGCCTGCCTATTACACCAATGCCAAGGGTGGTAACGCCCCCATGACCCAGTATATCCCGGCGGCTGTGGAGGAGGCCGGCATCGACGTGGTGTTCTCCGGCCATGACCACTCCTTCGCCCGCACCAACCCCCTGAAGGGCGGCGAGATCGATGCGGAGGACGGCGTGTATTACTACATCTGCGGCTCCAGCGGCGAGAAATCCTATTCAATCAACAGCCAAAACGTCTTCGATTACAGCAAGGTCTTCGCAAAGACGACCATCGACTTCAACGCCGTCTATCTGAGCGTGGAAGCGACCCAGTCCAAGATGACGATCAACGTCTATGATGTTCTGGCTGACGGCAGCGAGCAGCGTCTGGACAGTCTGACCCTCAAGTCTCTGACCGGCAGCTGCGCTGAAAAGGGCCATGAGCTGGCGGACGCTGTCTGCAGCAGCGGCAAGCTGATATGCAACAACTGCCATGCCGCCGTTGATCCCGTTGAGTGGAACTACACCGGCTGGGCTTGTGACGAAGCCACCGGCCGCAAGATGTACTTCCTGCGCGGTGTCATGCAGACCGGTTGGTTCTTGGTGGAAGAGGACAACTACTGCTTCGACGAGAACGGCGTGGCCTACGACGGCGAGCAGGTAGTGGACGAAGTGCCCTTTGTGTTCGAAAATGGCCTGGTAGTTAGCGGTCATACTGGTTTTATCAAGAAGACCAACGGCAAGACCTACTATTACGACAACGGCAAGATGGCCCTCGGCATGACGGACATTGGTGATGATACGTATTATTTCAACACCAAGGAGGACTCCCCCGACTACGGCGCGATGGTCACCGGGTGGCAGAGCGTCAACAGTTCCCGCTATTACTTTGATGCGGAAGGCCGGATGTGGCGCCCGATCAGGATGAGCCTGAGCGAGGACAGTGGCGTATTCACGGTCATTCTAACTCCGATGGAAGGCGAGTCCTTCACCAACGGCCGGATCGCCATGTGGAGTCAGCACAATGGACAGGACGACATGAAGTGGTTCCGCGGTGTAAAGCAGGACAACGGCAAGTGGATCGTCACAGTGCCCATGTGCAACTACAAAGATCTGGGAAGATATCAGGTTCACGCCTATGACGGCACAACTATCATCGCGGGCGATAGGATCGATATAGTCCAAAATGTGACCCATAAGTTCACCAACTACACGACCACCACGGACAACTGCGTCGGCGCGGAGACGAAGGTCGCGTATTGCGACTACGGCTGCGGCACGAAGGACGTTATTGGCTGGACCGAGAAGGATCACACCGTCACGGCGGTGCAGGATAACAATGTCCTGACTGTCAAGATGGCCGATGTGGCCAGCCACGGCCATACCAAGGTCAAGTTCGCTGTCTGGAGCATGGAGAACGGACAGGATGACCTGGCCTGGTACAATGCGGAAAAGCAGGCGGACGGGAACTGGGCCTGTAAGGTCGATCTGACAAAGCATCATTCCACCGGCAATTATCAGATCCATGCCTATGCCAGCACCGGAGATTCTGACACCATGCGCATGGCGGGCCACGTTGTGGCGCAGATCGCCGCGTTCGATGATGTGAAGCAGCCGAAGGTGGTGGCCACCGTCACAGCGGACTACAGCACGATGAAGATCACCGTGCGGAATGCCGAAGAGTATGAGAAGATCTCCGTCCCCGTCTGGAGTGAAGTCAACGGTCAGGATGACATCAAGTGGTATAAGGCTACCAAGCAGGCCGGCGGCAGCTGGACGTGCGATGTGGATCTAGCAGCCCACAATTCCACGGGCCGTTATCTGATCCATGTGTACGGCACGAAGGCTGGGAAGACGGAGCTGATCGCCAATACAACAGCCAGCGTAGCGAAGCTGCCTGCCACGAAGCTGCCCACGGTGGAAGCGGTGGTCTCTGCGGATTACAACACGATGAAGCTCACCGTGAGGAATACAGGTACATACGACCAGATTCGGATTCCTGTCTGGAGCGAAGTCAACGGCCAGGATGACATCAACTGGTATAAAGCGACCAAGCAGTCTGACGGCAGCTGGACGTACACCGTGGATCTTACTGCCCACAATTCCACGGGCCGTTATCAGATCCATGTCTACAGCGTAAAGGCCGGAAAGATGGAATTGATCGCCAGTACCACGGCCAATGTGGCGAAGCTGCCCACAACGAAGAACCCGACGGTGGAAGCGGTCGTCTCTGAGAAGCTCGGCACGATGCAGATCACCGTGAAGAACGCGGGAGCATACGAAAAGGTCATGATCCCCGTCTGGAGCGAGGCCAACGGTCAGGATGATTTGGTGTGGTACTCTGCCAAGAAGGGCTCTGACGGGAACTGGACATACACGGTGAACCTGAAGAAGCACAATTCGGTGGGAGCGTATCAGATTCACGTATACGGGACTAAGAGTGGTACGCAGTCGCTGATTGCCCATACGCGGGTCATTGTAGCGGGAAGCACCAAACAGGTGGGTTGAGTTCACAGGCACCGTGATCAACCGTCTCAGGTACATATAAACCTCAAGCCCGGCAGGTCACTGGCCTGCCGGGCTTGAAAGGTGACTGCTGCACAGAGGCTGGGACGTCTTTGAGCAGGGCGTTCATTGAATGAATGAACAGCGATTTCAACAAGAGGAGTGGCAATATGAAGATAACGGCAGGGAAACGACGGATAGATTATGATTTGATTCGCATACTCGCCTGTGCATCTGTCTTGATTTTCCATTTTAATGCTTCTGTGTGCGGGTTTGATACTGTGGGGCAGTTGGTATACCCGAATGAACTCATCCCGAGTGTCTATTTTGGCTGTGTGTCCTTGGGCGATATTGGAAATAATCTGTTCTTCATGCTTTCGGGAGCGGCCTTAATGGGAAGCCGTAAAATTGCAAGTGGAAAAGATTTGACCCACTTTTACTTGAATCGTGCAGAAAAATTGATGCCACCATTCTATATTGCCTGGTTATGGGCGACATGCGCACAGCTGCTGATGAATAAAACGATTTCCGGTGCGCCCATACCGAGCCTGCTCTTGACGTTATTTGGAATGGACGGTTATGGAAGTGCCCGTGGGTGGTTCACCAATAATTTCTATCAGGTCGGTGAGTGGTACTTGGGGTGCGCGATTATTTGCTATCTCCTTTGGCCGTTGGTAATGTATCTGTGGGATCACCTTCCAGCTTGGGTGTTTTTGCCGATGGCATTACTGTCTTTTCAACCGACGGGAATTTAATCACAGTACCGGTCCGATTAACGCAAATGATTGCAGGCGGGTGCTTCGCACGCTATATCAAACAGATGAAGAATATCCCGCTGATAGGCACAACTGTGGCAGTAACGATCGCCGTGATTATGGCGCAGAAATACATACACGCAGTAACGGTTGGTTCTGTGGTATGCTGGATGATATTTCTGCTGATCTCATTGCTTGTCGCGTGCTTCCCTGCCTTTTTCCAGGCGATAAGTTCTGCAATTATATCGGCAGCTGCGCTGACATACCCGATCTTTTTGGTACACCACAAATTGATCAGCCTGATGGTGAAGGGCTTTGATTTAGCGCATTTTACATACCGCTATGTGTTGGTACTGTTTGTAATATATTTCGTTCTGGCAGTTCTGATAGCAAAAATGCTGAAACGCACCACTTCAGCTGCGATGAATGTTATAAAACAACGCAGGGCATCGTGCTCAGAGCAACACTCTGATGGCTGAAGAACCTTTACACAACTTAACATCATCAGCAGGATGGCGATAGGTCCTATCGCCATCCTGCTCAGCTCGTCGAAAAAGTCCAGCAAATGCTGGGCTTTTTCTCATGTGTATGGTATAATGGTATAATAGAATAGCCTGTTCCCCCTTCTTCAGTATCCAATTCACTGGGGAAATGTTTAGTGAGGTCATTGACCGCCCGCAGACGGTCAACGACCTCCTGCAGCTCCGCCTTGAACGCGGGGCTGTTCAGCTCCTCCGGGCCACGGGGCCACCATGTATGCCAGAACTCGTTGCCGCTGCGCCCGAAGTCCATACGGACATGTCCAACGGTACCCAGCCGCTTATCTTCTTCGGGGTGCGGGGTATAAAATAAGCCCGCCTCCTCCGGGCGGGCAGG
>ENA-UEOI01001173-UEOI01001173.1-human-gut-metagenome-genome-assembly--contig:-NODE-1173-length-23681-cov-30.998305_pt1 | contig 23681 bp, 15 predicted proteins | sample MGYA00242883_ERZ507882 | MGnify/ENA primary metagenome ERZ507882 (study PRJEB26167, sample SAMN06115502) | human gut metagenome | host: Homo sapiens | place: China:Chongqing | collected 2015-07-29...
TCTCAGGAAAAGTGGTTTCCAAAAAACGACTATATCAATGACCTGAAAGTGCGTGCGGGATACGGTGTGACCGGTAGTCAGGCAAGTGTTGGAAACTACAGCTATCTGGCATCCTACAATACCAGTGTATATCCTTTCGGCATTTCGAGCGGCAATCAGACAGCGCTGGTTTCTTCTACTCTCGCCAACCCGTATATCCATTGGGAAGAGGTGGCACAAACCAACATCGGTTTTGATGCCTCACTGTTCAATTCACGCGTTATGTTCTCGTTCGATGCTTATCTGAAGGAGACGAGAGACATGCTGGTAAAGGCGTCTATCCCCATCACATCGGGATTTGAAGATACTACAACCACGTATACCAATGCCGGAAAAGTACGTAATCAAGGTATTGAAATGAGTCTGCATACCATCAATCTTACCGGTGAACTGGGATGGGAAACGAACCTGACCGCCACTTACAATAAGAATAAAATTAAGGATTTGAACAGCGACGTTCCTTATTACATTAACCAAATCAATAACTCCTATGTAACGATGCTGGCAAAGGACTATCCCATTAATGTCTTCTACGGCTATGTTACGGACGGAATCTTCCAGAACCAGTCTGAAGTGAATACACATGCCGTGCAGCCGGGAGCTGAGCCGGGTGATATCCGTTTCAGGGATTTGAACAACGATGGTGTCATCAATGATAGTGACCGTACCGTCATCGGTAACCCGAACCCAAGTTGGCTGTTCTCCATGAACAATAGCCTTTCCTATAAGGGTTTCGAACTTTCTGTTTTCTTACAAGGTATAGCCGGAAATAAGATATACAATGCCAACAATATCGACAATACCGGTATGGCAGCTGCCTATAACCAGACTACCGACGTACTGAAGCGTTGGCAAGGAGAGGGGACCAGCAATTCGATGCCGCGTGCCGTGTTCGGCGACCCCAATCAGAATACACGCGTGTCAGACCGCTTTGTGGAGAATGGTTCTTATCTGCGTTTGAAGAATATCACACTCTCATACACTTTCCCGAAGCAGTGGTTACAGAAAGCCCAGATTGAGAATGCACGCCTTTCCCTATCTTGTGAGAATGTGGCTACCATCACCGGATATTCCGGTTTCGACCCTGAAGTGGGTATTAACGGAATAGACCAGAACCGTTACCCCATTTCCCGTACGTTCAGCTTAGGATTAAACTTTAACTTTTAATGATTGACTCGGATATGAAAAAGATAACAAATTTACTATATATGCTGGCAGTATTGCTGCTGGCTTCCTGCAACGACTTTCTGGACAAGTCTCCTAAAAATACGGTTGACCCGGAAACGACGGTGACCGATGATGTGGCCATTGCTCTGACCAATGCCTGCTATCGCACCCTTCAGTCTTCCAATATGTACAACCAGCGTATCTGGACACTGGATATTGTGGCGGGTAACAGTTTGGTGGGTGCCGGTGGCGGTACCGACGGCCTTGAAACGATACAAGCTTCTAACTTCATAACGCAGAGCGACAATGGCATGGCATTGTACATGTGGCGTTCTCCCTGGGTGGGGATAGGACAATGCAACATTGTGTTGAATAGTCTTCTGGAGGCTGAAGCCGTGTCAGAGAGAATCAAGAACCGCTGTCTGGGAGAGGCTTATTTTCTCCGTGCACATTATTACTATGTATTGGTACGTCTGTACGGTGGTGTTCCACTGCGTTTGGCTCCTTATAATCCGGGAGAACCGACAGACATTGCACGCGCTACAGTCGAAGAGACTTATGCCCAGATAATTTCCGATTGTAAGAATGCGGTTGACCTGCTTCCTGCCAAGTCTTCTTACGACGACGAGAACGTGGGACGTGCCTGCAAAGATGCAGCTTTGGCCATGTTGGCAGATATTTATCTGACGCTGGCTCCTAATCATACGGAATATTATCAAGAGGTGTCTGATTTGTGTGATGAGATAACAAATTTGGGGTATGACCTTTCTTCCTGCAAGTATGAGGATAATTTCGATGCATTGGTCAATAACGGGCCGGAATCTTTGTTCGAGGTCCAGTATTCGGGCAATACGGAATATGATTTTTGGGGAAACAATCCGCAGTCTTCCTGGCTTTCTACTTTCATGGGTCCCCGTAATTCGGACTTTGTTGCCGGCAGTTATGGCTGGAACCAGCCTACAAAAGAATTTGTGGGTCAATATGAGAGCGGTGACAAACGTAAGGATTTGACCGTGCTTTATGCCGGATGTCCGGATTTTGACGGTAAGGCTTACAAAAGCTCTTATTCCAATACGGGATACAATGTACGCAAGTTTCTGGTGTCGAAAACGGTTTCTCCGGAATACAATACCAATCCTGCCAACTTCGTGATTTATCGTTATGCGGACGTCCTGCTGAAGAAGGCCGAAGCTTTGAATGAAATGGGACGCCCTGACCAGGCTGCCGTGCCTTTGAATATTGTACGTAAGCGTGCCGGACTGCCGGAGGTTTCGGGCTTGTCACAGGAAACCATGCGTGAAAAGATTATCCATGAGCGCCGCATGGAACTAGCTTTCGAAGGGCATCGCTGGTTCGACATGATTCGTGTCAACAATGGAGAGTATGCCATTAAATTCCTGCATTCCATTGGAAAGAGCAACGTGAACAAGAACCGCTTGCTGTTCCCTATTCCGCAGACGGAGATGGATGCTAATACCTTAATGGTGCAGAACCCGGGTTATTAATTAATTTAATCAGAAGAATATGAAGAAATATATTTCACACCTTGTATTTGCCTTACTGGGCTGTGCAGCCTTATCTGCTTGTGTAGATGATGATTACATGGAATTGGATAAAGGACAGAATGAACTTGTACTGACGGCCAGCAAGACGGAAGTTGTTTTGAATGAGCAGGCACATGCCGATGATGCCCTGGAGCTTTCCTGGACTACGGGAACCAATTATGGGACGGGTAATAAAATTTCCTATACGCTGGAATTGACCAAGACCGGCAGTGATTTTGCAGATTCTTATGTAGCTGTGGAGAATGCCGTACAAGAATACTCATGGAAAAAGAGCGTAGAGGAATTGAATGACATCCTGCGCAACCATTTTGGGGCAACTGCCGGGGAGAACATTTCGTTGGAAGCGCGCTTGACAGCTACTGTAACGGAACGGGACGAAAAACAGGTGTCTACCACTGCTTTCAGTGTTACAGCCTATAAACCGCTCACATCCACCCTTTATCTGATAGGTAGTGCCACTCCGGGCGGCTGGAGTGCCGATGATGCGACAGAGATGACCCGCAAGGACAATGGTATCTTTACATGGACGGGCCGGCTTGTGGCCGGTGAATTTAAGTTCATCACGACCTTAGGCTCATTCCTGCCCTCTTACAACAAAGGAACAGATGGATTGCTGGTTCTTCGTAGCAGTGATGACCAGCCGGATGAACCTTTTGTTGTCGAAGAAGACCATAATTACATCGTCGAAGCCAATCTGTTTACCGGTGTTCTTACATTGACCCAGACAGAGACGTTGGCACCTGCCTACGACCAGCTTTATTTTGTGGGTAACGCTACGGATTGGGGATTCGTGAAGATGAAACAAGATGTGCTCGATCCATACTTGTTCCGCTTCGGCAAGTTCTTTGAAGTGGGCAAAGGAGGGGAATTCAAGTTCGGAACCTCCGATGGAAGTTGGGAGAACATGTATAAGGCCAAGAATGCCGATGCTGCTTATACCGATACAGAAGTGGTGTTTGTGAAAGGGTTCGACCCGGACAATAAATGGGTGCTGAAAGACGGGGAATGCGGCAAGGCCTACAAGATTTGCATGGATATCCGTAGTGGTAAGGAACGCATGATGATGAGCGAATTTACTCCGTATGAGATGATTTATATGGTAGGTGATGCTACGCCGGCCGGTTGGACGATTGGTGATGCTACGCCGATGCAGACAACGGATAATCCGTATGTGTTTACTTGGAAAGGTACGCTGAATGCCGGTGAGTTGAAATTTACTTGTGATAAGCAGGAAGATTGGAATGGAGCCTGGTTCATGCCGGCTGTAGCAGACAAACAGCCTGCAGGAGAAACAGAACCGATGCTTTTCCTTGATAAATCAGACGAAGCGTTCAAAGCGCAATATCTGGACGTGATGGTAGGCGGCATCGACCAGAAGTGGAAGATTACGACAGCAGGTTCCTATCTGATTACTTTGAATCAGCTGGAAGAGACAATTTCAATCGTGAAACAATAGGTATCTACAATAGATGAAGAAGATAGTTTATACAACAATGGTAGCCTTGCTGCTGGTTGCATGCAGCAAGGAGAGTGATGATACCGGTAGCGGTACCGGTGGAGGCGGAGAGAGTGGAGGGGTTACGGAAGTAACCCCAGTCACCTCGGACTTGACGGTCAATCTCACTACCGACAAGGCATGTTACCGGCCGGGCGAGAGTGTTTCTTTTACAGCTGACGCCCTTCCTGCCGGAGCTAAAATCCGCTACCGGACAATGGATAAGGTTGTATCGGAGCAGGCTGCTGTCGGTACTACTTGGACTTGGACTGCTCCGGCAACCGATTATACCGGTTATCTGGTGGATGTATACCGTACAAAAGAGAATGGAACAGAGGTTATTCTTGGTACTATTGCCGTAGATGTATCCAGTGACTGGACACGTTTTCCACGTTATGGTTTCGTTGCCACTTTTGATGCTTCGAAAAAGGTGGATGGAGTGATAGAGAAGGAGATGGCTTTCCTGAACCGTTGCCACATTAACGGGGTACAGTTTCAGGATTGGCACAACAAGCATCATTGGCCGTTGGGCGGTACGCGTGAGCATCTGGACGAGGTCTATAAGGACATTGCCAACCGGGAGGTCTATACCGAGGTAGTGAAGAAGTATATCTCTACACAACACAGCCTGGGCATGAAGTCCATGTTTTACAATCTATGTTTCGGAGCTTTGGACGATGCCGTTTCCGACGGAGTAAAGGAAGAATGGTACATATTCAAGAACACGGGACGCATGGATAAGGATTCGCATGACTTGCCCTCCAGTTGGAAAAGTAATATCTTCCTGCTCAATCCCACCAATACGGAATGGCAGGCATATATTGCCCAGAAAAACGATGATGTTTATGCCAATCTGGACTTTGACGGTTATCAGATAGACCAACTGGGAAACCGGGGTGACCGCTATGACTATGATGGCAATAAGGTAAATCTGCCTAAGGGATATGCCTCGTTCATCGAAGCCATGAAACAGAAGCATCCGGACAAGCGTTTGGTGATGAATGCCGTCTCCAGCTATGGAGCTTCCCAGATAGCTGGTACGGGTAAAGTGGATTTCCTTTATAATGAAGTATGGGGCGATGAGGCAGGCTTCAAGGATCTGCACACCATTATCAAAGCGAACGACCAGTATGGCAACCATGCCTTGAAAACGGTGTTTGCCGCATATATGAACTATGACAAGGCAGGTAGCAGTACCGGTGAGTTCAATACACCGGGTGTGCTGCTGACGGATGCTGTGATATTTGCTTTGGGAGGCTCTCATTTGGAATTGGGTGACCACATGCTATGCCGCGAGTACTTTCCAAGCACGGCTTTGCAGATGAACGATGTACTGAAAACAGCCATGATTCGTTATTATGACTTTATGACGGCTTATCAGAACCTGCTTCGTGATAAAGATACGGAGGCGGAGATTTCCGTTTCTCTGAACTGTACGGATGCTGCGCGGAATCTTTCTCTGAATGCATGGCCGCCGCAGAAGTCTGCCATCACTGTATATGCCAAGAATGTAAATGGCAGGCAAGTCATTCATCTGCTCAACTTCCTCAATGCGGATAACTTAAGCTGGAGGGATTTGAACGGAACAATGCCCGAACCGCGTCTGGTGTCCGACGTGCCGTTGAAGATGAATGTTTCCGGTAAAGTGAACAAGATATGGGTTGCATCGCCCGATTTCCATGCCGGTGCTTCGCAGGAACTGTCATTCGAACAGAAGGACGGCACGGTTACCTTTATCTTGCCCTTGCTGAAGTACTGGAGCATGCTTGTGATGGAATAAGAGTATCCAATAAAGGAACAAACAGATTATAGTAATGAAGAAATATATATTTTTATTTTTTGCCGTCTGTGCATTTTCAGTATATGCGAATGCACAGAACCGCACCGGAGACTGCACTTCCTATACCAGTGACGACCGGAGTGTGACCTTCTATTTAAATGACAGTTCTGCCATACAATTACGTCTGTGTAGCCAGTCTACGGTACGTATATGGTTTTCTCCCGACGGTAGTTTCCAGCGGAATAATCCTTCCTTTGCCGTCGTCAATGAGGACCTGGAGGATGTCGGTACCGTCCATGTGGACGAACAGAATGCCTGCTACGAGATTTTTACCCCTAAACTCCGTATCCGGGTAAACAAGTCTCCGTTTAACTTACAGATATTCGACAAGTATCAGAAACTGCTGTTCAGTGATTATGCCGATAAGGGGCATATCAGTAACGGGCTGCGCAAATTGGAATACAAGACCCTCCGTCGTGACGAACACTTCTTCGGCTTGGGAGAAAAGACCGGCAAGCTGGACCGTCGCGGCGAAGCCTACAAGATGTGGAACAGTGACAAGCCTTGTTATAGTGCCGTTGAGGACCCGCTCTACAAGAGTATTCCGTTCTTTATGAGCAGTTATCGTTATGGTATTTTCCTGGACAATACGTATAAAACCGAATTTAAGTTTGGTACGGAAAGCCGCGATTACTACAGTTTCGAGGCTCCTGGGGGAGAGATGATTTATTATTTCATCTTCGGGAAGGATTATAAGGAAATCATGAAACAATATGTCGACCTGACGGGAAAACCCATAATGCCTCCTAAATGGGCATTGGGCTTTGCACAATGCCGGGGACTGCTGACGAGCGAGAAATTGTCTTATGAAATAGCTGAAGGCTATCGTAAGCGCGGAATTCCTTGTGATGTTATTTACCAGGACATAGGCTGGACACAGTATTTGCAGGATTTTGAGTGGCGGAAAGGGAACTACGAGAATCCGAAAAAGATGCTTGCAGACCTCAAGGATATGGGCTTCAAGGTGGTGGTTTCGCAAGATCCGGTCATTTCACAAGCCAATAAGCGGCAATGGGAGGAAGCCGATAGGTTAGGGTATCTGGTAAAGGACTCCACCAACGGCAGGAGTTATGACATGCCCTGGCCCTGGGGCGGTAATTGTGGCGTAGTGGACTTCACCCTTCCTGCTGTGGCAGACTGGTGGGGAGCTTATCAGCAGAAGCCCATTGATGATGGTATTGCCGGTTTCTGGACTGATATGGGTGAACCTGCCTGGAGCAATGAGGAGCAGACGGAACGCCTGGTGATGAAACACCATTTGGGCATGCATGATGAGATTCACAATGTTTATGGCCTTACGTGGGATAAAGTGGTGAAGGAGCAGTTTGAGAAAAGGAATCCTGACCGTCGCGTATTCCAGATGACACGTGCCGCTTTTGCGGGCTTGCAACGCTATACTTTCGGCTGGACCGGTGACTGTGGAAACGGTGATGACGTGACGCAGGGTTGGGGACAGATGGCCAATCAGATTCCGGTACTGTTGTCTGCCGGTTTGGGAATTATTCCTTTTACTACTTGTGACATTACCGGTTATTGCGGAGATATAGAGGATTATCCTGCGATGGCTGAACTTTATACGCGGTGGATACAGATGGGCGCTTTCAATCCCCTGAGCCGCATTCATCATGAGGGCAACGTGGCTGTGGAGCCGTGGCTGTTCGGCGAAGAGGCCGAGAAGAATGCCAAGGCAGCCATCGAATTGAAGTATCGTCTTTTGCCTTATATCTATACGTATGCCCGCGAAGCACACGAAACGGGGTTGCCTCTCATGCGACCGATGTTTCTGGAATATCCGGCAGATATGGAAACGTTCTCTACGGATGCCCAGTTCATGTTTGGCAGCGAACTGCTGGTTGCTCCGGTGGTGAAGAAAGGAGCGCGAAACAAGAATGTGTATCTTCCTGAAGGAACTTGGATTGACTACAACAACAAACACACAGCATATAGCGGTGAGCAATGGATGACGGTGGATGCTCCCCTCAATACTATTCCTATGTTTGTAAAGCAGGGAAGTATCATACCTCAAATGCCGGTCATGAACTATACGGATGAGAAACCGGTCTATCCGGTTACGTTTGAGATATTTCCTGCTGCAGCGGGCAGTGAAACTACCTTCTCGCTTTATGAAGATGCAGGAACTGATTTAGGATATTTGCGTGGAGAGTTCATGCGCACTCCTATTACTTGCCAGACTACCGACAAAGGCTATACGCTGAAAGTAGGTACACGGACCGGTGAGAAATATAGCTTACCCGGCCAACGAAACCTGATGTTCTGCATCTATACGGAACAGATGCCGAAAACAGCTTTGCTGGACGGTCAGAAAATCAAGAAAACGAATGTCGGAAAGCTGGAAGAAAATCGGGAGACAGAGTTTACGATAACTGCCTGGTGTCCTGACAAGAAGCTGGGGACTTGCCTGCTGAGGTTGCCGGATGATGGAAAGGAACATATCATTGAGTTTATCTATTAACACAAAAAACATATCATTATTATGAAGAAATTTGTACTTAGCGCGGCTTTGCTTTTTTCTGCCCTGGCGGGGAATGCTGAAGGCATTTCATCCCCTTCGGGCATGGTGAAGCTGGATTTTGAACTGACAAAAGACGGGAGACCAGCCTATCAGGTGGATTATAAAGGGGCTCCTGTCATCAATCCCAGTACGTTGGGATTGGAACTGAAAGGAGCTACCAGCCTGATGGATGGTTTCAAAGTAGTAAGGACTTCTACTTCCACTTTCGATGAAACCTGGCAACCGGTGTGGGGGGAAACAAAAGATATCCGCAACCACTACAACGAATTGCTGGTAGAACTTGAACAACCGTCTACCACTCGTTTTATGAATATCCGTTTTCGGGTATATGATGACGGCGTGGGATTCCGTTATGAGTTTCCGCAACAGAAGAATCTGGTTTATTTTGTGATAAAGGAAGAGCATTCCCGGTTTGCCATGACCGGCGACCATACTGCCTGGTGGATTCCGGGAGATTATGATACCCAGGAATATGATTACACGGAGTCCAAACTCTCTGAAATCCGTGGACTGCTGCAGGGAGCTGTGAGTGACAATGCGTCACAAACTGTCTTTTCGCCGACGGGTGTCCAGACTTCCATACAGCTTAAAACAGCTGATGGAGTGTACCTTAACCTGCACGAGGCAGCCTTGGTAGACTACTCTTGCATGCATCTCAACCTGGATGACAAGAACCTCGTTTTTGAATCCTGGCTGACTCCGGATGCCCAAGGAAATAAAGGGTATATGCAGTCTCCCTGCCATACTCCCTGGCGTACGGTCATAGTCAGTGATGATGCCCGCGAGATACTGGCCTCCAATTTGATTCTCAATCTGAATGAGCCTTGCAAGTATGATGATACCTCCTGGATTAAGCCGGTGAAATATGTCGGCGTATGGTGGGAAATGATTGCAGGGGGAAAGCCCTGGGCATATACTTTTGACCTCCCTTCTGTGAAACTGGATGATACGGACTATTCCAAGGTGAAACCGAACGGCATTCATCCGGCCAACACGGCTAATGTGAAGAAGTACATAGACTTTGCTGCCGAACACGGTTTTGACCAGGTATTGGTGGAGGGTTGGAATACGGGTTGGGAAGACTGGTTCGGTAATTCCAAGGATTATGTTTTCGATTTCGTGACTCCTTATCCCGATTTTGACATCAAGTATCTGAATGAATATGCTCATTCCAAGGGTGTCCGTCTGATGATGCACCATGAAACATCGGCTTCCGTCCGTAACTATGAGCGGCACATGGAAGCTGCCTACCGTCTGATGAATAAATATGGATATAATTCGGTAAAGAGTGGCTACGTAGGCAATATGATTCCCCGTGGCGAGCATCACTATGGACAATGGATGAACAACCATTACCTATACGCCGTGACCGAAGCTGCCAAACACAAGATAATGGTCAATGCCCATGAAGCGGTACGTCCGACTGGTTTATGCCGTACCTATCCCAATCTGATAGGCAATGAATCTGCCCGAGGCACGGAGTACGAGGCTTTTGCTGGTAACAAGCCCTTCCACACAACGGTACTTCCGTTTACCCGTTTGCAGGGTGGTCCGATGGACTATACGCCCGGTATCTTTGAAATGGACATCAATAAGTTGAATCCGAACAGCCATACGCATGCCAATACTACCTTGACGCGTCAGCTGGCACTTTATGTCACTATGTACAGCCCTCTACAAATGGCTGCCGACCTTCCTGAGAATTATGAGCGTTTCATGGATGCTTTCCAGTTCATCAAAGATGTGGCTGTGGATTGGGACGACAGCCGCTATCTGGAAGCTGAGCCGGGACGTTACATCACTGTTGCCCGTAAGGCAAAAGGTACGAATGACTGGTTTATCGGTTGTACCAGCAGTGAGCACGGACATGCTTCAACTCTGAAACTGGACTTCCTGGATGCAGACAAGCAGTATATTGCAACCGTCTATGCCGATGCAAAAGATGCCGATTATAAAACAAATCCGCAAGCTTATGTTATCCGTAAAGGTATCGTTTCTCCCAAAACGGTCTTGAAACTGAAAGCTGCTTCCGGTGGTGGCTATGCCATCAGCATCATGGAGGTGAAAGATAAATCTGTATTGAAGGGACTGAAGAGGCTTTCCGGGAATATCTGATTTACGGGCATAAAAAAAGGAGTACCGCTGTACTCCAACCTTTGTTAACCTTAAATCTAATACTATGAAAAACACATTGCAAAGATACGGACTTTTGATAAATCTGCAAATTATCCAACTAAAAAAGTATGTTTTATAACACTTATTAGCCGTTTATTCCTTTGCTTCTATTTTTGTTAACAAAAAGGATGCGAATGTGTCAAAAGCACATGAAGACTTTTATAATGTTATAATATTAGGCGCGGATTACGCGGAATAATGCGGATTCAATAAACTAAATCCGTGAAATCTGCGTCATCCGCGCCTAAAATAAAGCGTTAAAGAAGGTTTTGACACATTCCCCTTACCCTTTTACTTCTTGATACATAAATCTTTTAATGCTCTTCTTTGCCGTTTTCTCGAACTCCTCGAAGTGTATCTTGACTTTTGTTATCTGGCAGTAGGCCGGTAATTGCAGATTCAATTCATTCCGATTGTCCTCCATAACCTTTTCGATGTCCGATTGTTCCATACCATGGGCGAATGCATCGTCAAAATCCGGATAGATAAGAGCCACGAGCTTATCGTTCTGCAATACGATAAGTGATTCGGACACATAGGGCATGTTGTTCAGTTTGCTTTCAATCTCCTCGGGGTAGATGTTCTGGCCACTGGCTGTGAGCAACATGTTCTTACTGCGTCCGCGGACAGTGACATATCCTTCGGTATCCATCGTTGCAAGGTCACCGGTGTGCAGCCAGCCGTTTACATCGATGATTTGGGAAGTCGCTTCGGCATTTTTGTAATAGCCCAGCATCAGATTGGCACCTTTACAGATTATTTCTCCTGCCACGTTCTGAGGGTCGGGAGAGTCTATCTTTACTTCCATGCGGGTGGTTGCCTTGCCACAAGAGGCCAGTTTCAATGTTTCCCAGCGGCTGGAACAAATGATGGGGCCGCATTCCGTCATTCCGTATGCAATGGTATAGGGGAAGCCTATCTGCTTCAGGAAGCGTTCCACTTCGGCATTGAACGGTGCTCCTCCGATGATTATTTCATCGAAATTACTGCCGAATACTTCCATTGCCTTTTTGCGCATGTCAGCCTTGATTTTATCGTTGACAATGGGCATCCGCAATAGCAGCTTGCCTATTTTATTGTCTATCCGGGGCAGGATATCCTTCTTGATAATCTTTTCTACGATAAGCGGTACACACGAAATGATCCGTGGCCTGATTTCGGAGAATGACTGTGCAATAATCTTGGGAGACGGCATACGGGTAAGGAAATACAGATGGGCGCCTGCGGAAAAACCGTATAGAAAATCGTACACCATACCAAATACATGTCCCAGAGGCAGCATGGATACAATATGGTCGCCCGGACGTACGGGGAGCATCTCATGGCAATATGCAACATTGGACCAAAGGCTGCGATAGGGGAGCATGACCCCTTTGGAATATCCCGTGGTGCCCGAAGTATAGTTGATGACAGCCAGTTCTTCGGGTGATTCCTCCTTGCGGTAGCTGATATGCTCGGGGCGGAAATTCTTGGGGAAACGTGTGCCATAGAGGACGTTGCGATGTTCGAAAGCCTCCATCAGCTGCTCGTTGCGGCAAACTACCGGAGTGAAGTCCGTCAGCAGTACGATACCCATCAGCAGGGGCATTGCCTCTTCATTGAGGTTTTCCCATGCCCGGTCGCCGACAAACAGCAGCTTGGCTTCGGAATGGTTGACGATGTTGTGGATATTGTCGGCCTTGAACTCATGCAGAATGGGAACAATGACAGCTCCATAGGTAACCGTCGCCAGAAAAGCGACTGCCCAATGTGCACTGTTACGTCCGCAAACGGCAATCTTGTCACCGGGCCTGATGCCGGCGCTTTCCAATACGATATGGAATTTGGCTATTTTCCGTGCTACATCTTTGTATTGCAGTGTAATTCCTTTGTAGTCTGTCAGGGCGTTGCGATCCCAGTTTTTAATAATGCTTTGTTCTATATAATCGATGAACCCTTGTTCTTGTTCCATTCAGCTGTTGCACACTTTAGTTAAAACTGCGCAAAGATAGGTCTTATAGTGATGCAAAGCAAATAGTTTCCACTTTTTTCTTACCCTGGAACGGATAGAAACTTATCTGTAATTCTTATTCCTTGCTATTTTCCGAAATAAGAAGCAGCTTGTCACCGGCATGAAGTTTTAATGTTCCGTTCGGAATGAGGTACTCATCGCCACGTTTTACAATCATCACCAGTGTGCCTTTGGGCAGGTTCATGTCTTTCAGGGTGTCTGCCTGCTCCAGCATTTCTTGTGTAATGGTCATGTCGTGCAAGTTGGAGTCAATCTCTTCGGGCAGTTCAACTCCGAAATCATTTCCGGTCTTTTCCAGCGGGGTGGAGAGGCCAAGCAGCCGGGCTACCCAGGAGACTGTGGTACCCTGGATGACCAGTGAGACGATGGTTATGAAAAATACGATGTTGAAGATGACATGGGCGCCGGGCACATTAGCCACCACGGGATAGGTGGCAAAGATAATGGGTACTGCGCCACGTAATCCTACCCACGATACGAATAGCCGTGACTTGAGGGTGATTCTCTTGCCAAAAGGCAGCAGGCAGAGAAAAACGCTGAGAGGACGTCCCACGACAATCATGAATACGCCGATGAGCAATGCCACGACTGCAACTTCCAGCATCTCATGGGGGTTGACAAGCAGACCGAGGCAGAGGAACATGATGATTTGGAAAAGCCAGGTCAGTCCGTCCATAAAAGTATAAATCTCTTTCCGGTGCATGATTTTGTTATTGCCTACCATCATTCCGGCGATATACACGGCCAGGTAACCGTTGCCTTTCAGCAGGTCGGTGATGGAGAAGGTGAAGAATACAAAGGACAGCAACAGGATAGGATAGAGTGCCTGGTTGTCTATATTCAGCCGGTTCAGCATAAGGATGGCCAGCTTTCCGAGGAAATAACCGGTTGCGGCACCGACAATGAACTGTATGGCAAAAGAGCCCAATATCTGGGGAATTCCCATTCCGGAGGACTGGATGAATTGAATCAGCACGATTGTCAGCATATATGCCATCGGGTCGTTACTACCGCTTTCCAGTTCCAGCATGGGGCGCAGATTATGCTTCAGGTTCATTTTTTGTGAACGCAGAATGGCGAATACAGAGGCTGAGTCGGTAGATGACATGGTGGATGCAAGCAAAAGGGAGGTTATCAACGGCAGGTGGATGTTGGTCCAGCTCATGCCGGACAGCCACCAGATAAATAATCCGGTAAAGAGGGCCGTGAGCAGCACTCCTGCAGTTGACAAAACAATGCCGGGAGTCAATATGGGCTTTATCTCCGTAAACTTGGTGTCCATGCCACCGGAGAACAGAATGATGCTGAGTGCAACCATGCCGATGAACTGTGCTTCCTTGGCGTTGTGGAACTGCAATCCCAATCCGTCACTGCCGAACAGCATACCGACGACAAGGAAAAGCAATAACGCAGGTACTCCGAAACGGTAGCCGGTCTTGCCGACAATGATGCTGACGAAAAGTAATATGGAACCTATAAGTAGTATGTTTCCTGCTGTAAATATCATAAATTCTATGCTATATAGTTTGAAATGTGATGTTTCTTATGTCTAATAGTACAAAGATATGCAATGTGTTTAACAAATACAAATCTAAAATAGTTCAATTGAATTTTAAAATAAAGGTGGTTTCTTTACCAGGCAATAAGGATAAATTTCCGCCGGAAAGCCTCATTATTTGCCGGGAAATACTCAATCCAATACCGCTTCCGCCCTCTTTGGTCGTAAAGAAGGGGATAAATATGTGTTCGGCAATGTCATTGGGAATGGCAGGTCCGTTGTTGGAAATTTCTATCAGTATGGCTTCCGCTTCATTGCAGTAGGCACGTATGTTGATATGTCCTTCTTTATCTGTATTTTTATCCGATTCGATGGCTTGTATGGCATTTTTCAGTAGGTTGATGACCACTTGTGATACCAGGTTTTCATCGGCATATAGAATAAGGTCGCTTGGCGCGATGTCCGTATGAAAGGTGACCCGGACATCGGGGTGCTGGTGACGGGCGAGTTCGTTCCGGCTATTTATGGCAAACTGGTTGTGAGTGTGAATACACCTGTCAATATCTGGCTGAAGTTTATCACCATGATGTGTAACTTTATAGGGATTTTCACCATGATCTTCTCTGTGGTATTTTTTGCCAAATTGATTATTGCCATCAATAAGTCCAGAATATTTGATTGGAAGAATGTCCGGCGGCTTCGTTGGTTAGGGGCTATACTCATTCTTAATTTTATTTGTTCGGCTTTTCCTGCTTATATTTCCGCTTATGAGTTATCGGGGGTATTTTCTATATCCGGTTATTCAGTGAATTTGTCCGGTCTTGTTTCTAAATTGACTTTAGTCCTGGGGCTGGTTGCATTGATCGTTGGTGAGGTCTTCGCTATCGGATTGAAGATGAAAGAGGAGCAGGACTTGACTATTTAAAGAAAGAGGTTATGAAAAGAATTAGTTTTTTAGCTTTTTTTACATTATTATTTATGGCGGTAGAAATGGTAACTGCATTTATTGATATGTGGGGACATACCAATCCGCGTACTTTGGTAGAAAAGAGAACGGAACTGATACAAGAACAGGTGGAAACAGGAAGTCAGATTGGGACAAAGTTTGTGCAGGAACTGAATATAATGCCGGCTGATGATCAATTGACTTTAGATTCTGTACAAAACACCCGTTTTGACGTGCAGACTCCTTACGCAGTGAAGAAAGTGATCGCTTGCGGGTGGGTTCCCTGGTGGATGGGGCTTTTCGGAATTTTGTTTTTGCCGATTCTTCCGTTGCTTATTTGGGGGGCTGTCAACTTTATTAAATTGTTGATTTCTGTATTTAAGCATGAAATATTTACGCGGAAAAATGCGCGTAGATTGCGCATATTCGTATATACTATCAATGGCTCTTTGGCCTTCATCTCATTGTATGATTGGTTGGTATATCATTGTATAGCCAGTCAGACTACAGTGCCCGGATATGTGATAAGCAATTATGAATTTGCTATAAGCTGGAGTGATATGTTCCTGATGTTGCTTTTCGCCGAGATTTTTGCATTGGGTGTGAAGTTGCAAGAGGAACAGGAACTGACCATTTGACCTAAACTGAAAATAAAGAAATTATGGCTATAATAGTAAACCTTGATATTATGATGGCCCGAATAAAAATCTCTTTGGGCGAGTTGGCGGAAAAGGTGGATATTACACCTGCTAATCTTTCGATCTTGAAAACCGGTAAGGCAAAAGCGATCCGGTTTTCTACGCTTGAAGCTATTTGTAAGGAGTTGGATTGCCAACCGGGAGATATTTTGGAGTATAAGGAAGGCGACGAATAAAAGGAGGGGCTTCCTGTTCGGTGCAATTTAGTTTACAGATGAACCGGATCAGGAAGCCTTTTCTGCAAGAAAGTCAGCTTATGGTTGAAGTACCGGGCTACTATCCCGACAAGTAATGCCGCAATGATGGTGCCTTCGCGTACTCCCGTCACTCCACCGGACAATAGCAGCGATGTGATGCATGCCAGTGTCATTAACGTGCAGTCAAAACCTATTTTTACCCATCCGAATTCTTTCTTCTTTTTCTGTGAGATTGCATGTACGAATGCTTCTCCGGATAGCATTACCACATTGGCTATTACTTCCAGACTTACCCCTAACCCCAAGATGATACAGCCCAAGACCAGAGTTATTATTTTCCAAAGATAAAATTCAGGCACGACCCATGACAGCATAAGCATGGATATGTCTATGAAAAAGCCGAAAAGGACGGAAATGGGGAGCTGTAGCCATTGCTTTTTCTGGAAATCTTTTTTTAATAATAGCATTTGTCCCGTTATGAGGAGCAGATTCAGGATAAAGGTCAATGTTCCCAAAGTGACAGGGAATCCTAAGCTGATGGTGTAGGGTAAACTGGAAATGGGAGAGGAGCCGAGACCTGCTTTGATAATTAAACTGATACCTACTGCATTTGTGAATAGTCCGATGGTGAATAGTGTGTATCTTCTTACCGTTTCTTTTTTTGACATCTTTATTACTTTTCTTTTCGGCGGCAAAATTAAGCAATTCTTCTTTGGTAAATTTATCGCTAAGTTTCAAAGTTTGTTGTCTGTGAGAGTCAGATTTGCTACCTTTGCCGGTATGAATCAACAGCGTGAATTTCGAAAATCAGAAGAACCTTTCTATTTTGTGTGTTATGACAAGCCGACACAGAAAGAGTTGTACGAACGCAATTATAAGCTGATAAAGGTAGCGGAAGGCGGAACGATTACCTTGTCTTGCTGTGGGGAGACACTTACCGCGAAGGAGGGAGATTATTTGTTTGTAAATCGTGGTGGATTTTCAAAAATACGGATATTACCCGGCAAAAGCGGCCGTTTTCGTTTGTTATGTTTGAATCTTACAGAAAAGTTTCTGAAAACATATGCGCAGAATAATTTGATTCCCGTGTATTCCTGCTCTACTTCATTTTATTTTCGGAAGATCGGTGAGAATACTCTGCTGAAAGCTCTCTTTTCTTCCTTGGCTGTTTATGCGGATGAGGAGGTAAAGCCCGATAAAAAGCTGGTTGAGTTGAAGTTAGAAGAATGTCTGCATCTGTTGACTTTTATAGATAAGGAAATTGTTTCGGCTCTTTTTTCCGGTCAACTGGATATTCAGAAAGATTTGGTGGAGTTTATGAATGCAAATTATATGTTTAATGCACCTTTGGAACATTTTGCCGAGTTTTCCGGCAGGAGTCTTTCCACTTTCCGCCGGGAGTTTGTACGGCTTTTCGGTACCACACCCAATAAATGGGTAATAGCTAAACGGCTTGAAGTGGCTTATCAGAAGATAACGGAAGAAAATCTGAAACCATCGGATATTTATTGGGAGTTGGGTTTTGAAACATTGGCACATTTTTCCCGGAAATTTAAAGAGCGGTATCATATAGCGCCTTCACAGTTGAGAAAATGATGTGCCAATGTGTCAATAGGTTAATGTGCCGGATTAAGGCAGTACGCACACTTTGTGCATAGCACCGGCTACTTTTACAATATAGATGCCGGTGTTTACCGTTTCGTCGGCTTTCTGATTGCATGTACCGTTTGCCACCGGTTTGCCATCGGTTGTAACGATTGTATAGTCTGCACAAACATCGCTTTCGATGATGATTTTACCATTGGCTGCATATACTTTTGCGTTTACGGCTTGAGCTTGTTTGATGCCGGTATCCTTGGAACTTGCCACGACAAATTTGCCGCCAAGATTACCGTTATCTACCGGCTGCACGGCAAATTCATAATCGGTAGTATTGAAACCTTTCATGCGGATTTGCTGACCGTTGATTAAACGCGCGCTTACTTTGGAGTCATAAGTGGTGTTTCCGAGTTGAAGATTGGTTTCAATGTTGGCAGGAACATAGGTATATGTATAGGTAGTTCCGAATTCATCCGCTTTTTTGGCTTTGATGTATATATTGTAACGGATTGCTTCTGCCGGAGTGGTATCATCTGTTGCACTTCCCCAAGAGATGATTACGTCGGAATCTTCTTCTTTTACTTGCACATCTGCATCATTCACGAACTTCGGAGCTTCGTTCATGGCCAGATCGCTGGTCAGATTGTTGGGAACGACCCGGTTGAACCAGTTAGGCTCTTTCGGTCCCCATCCACTGATAGAGTAGTCCAGAGCACCGTCATGGTTGAAATCAACGAAGTTAACATCGGATTCGTGAGAGTTAACATTGTCATTCAGGTATTCACGGGTGAAACTATTGTCTCCGTTGTTGTAATACAGGTTGGTAAGTGAATATTCTGTTTCGGTCTGTCCGTCTGTCGATGACCAGCCACACTGAATCATAATATCGATTTTTCCGTCGTTATTGATGTCACCTACAGCCGGTACGGCTCTGGCTGCCAACAACTGAGTCACTTCGGTTTTTAAAGGTTCGGCAAAAGTTCCGTCACCATTGTTGATATATAGGTTACCGATGGTGTTTTGAGTTTCTGTTTCGCTGTTTTTAAAGTCTCCAAACTCCAGAATATCCGGATAGCCGTCGTTATTGACATCTGCGGTAAAGGTAGTACCGCTTTTTTGTCCTTCAAAGAAGCCTTGTTGGGTTGTTTCGCGGAAAGTTCCGTCACCATTATTAAAGTAGATGGTAGTTGTAGCCACCCAGCCATTGGTCTGATCGTTTCCGGAGACAATGAGGTCGAGATAACCGTCTTTGTTTAAGTCGCTCAAGTAGATAGAACCGGTTGTGATTGTCTTGAAAGGCTCGATCCCTTCACCGTCTTCTCCTACCGGATTTTGTACCTCTTCAAAGGTTCCCTGATTATTCCGGTATAGAATGACGTGCCAGCTTTCGTCTTTACGCGCCCAGCCGGTCATGAATAAATCCGTCCAGCCATCATTGTCATAGTCGCCGGCTGCACAGAAATATCCCCGGTGTTGGCCTTCGCTTTCTCCGATGCCCAATTCGTCTATTTCTTGCTGAACCGCATGCTCAAAAGGATTTTCCGGGTCTCCCGTTCCTCTCCAAATGGCTGTATAGTTTTCCCGGCCGTTATCGGTTGCTCTTTTTCCTTGCACGTAGAGGTCCATGATACCGTCGTTGTCAAAATCTAAGACCACCGCTCCGGCAATTTCCAATTTGGGGATATCGACCGGTATGTTTGTGAATTCGCTTCCCTCTTCATTTCTGAACAGATATGCATGTCCCAAATCTTCGTGTTTTCCACCGATAACAAAGCGATCCATGTATCCGTCGTTGTTATAATCGAACCATAAATCCTGTCCCCATTGGAACCAGGAGCATACATTTGCCCCTTCCGGGTCGCTGGGGTCTCCCCAAGGTTGTTTGACGGGATCTCCCCATTCTACTTTTACAGGTTCTGTTGCCAGTGCATTCGAGGCTACTATAGCGCTCAATGCCATTGTCGATAGTAATTTTCTAATTTTCATAGCGTGAATATTTAATAGTTAATATTAATCAGAATAACTCATGGTCAGTAGTAAGCTGGGCAGTAGTAAGTAGTTAAGTAGTCAAGTAGTTAAGTAGTTAAGTAGAAATGACTTGTCTAATGTATCCTCCTTAACTACTTACTACTTAACTACTTACTACTGCCCAGCTTACTACTGCATATGAATGATTCCGGTTGAAATGATTAGTTTTTATAAATAAGTGTACTTTGGCTGATATCGGGGGTGGTACATTTTATACAGTAATATCCTTTGGATAAATAGGGTACCGGGATGCAAAGCGGATTATTATTGGCTGCATAGTTCGGATAAAACGGACGCCCTGCAATATCGTAAAGATGAATGTCGGCAGTAAGCTCCCGTTCCGGAAGTTGTACGTAGATACTTTCATTCTTCTGCTCATACCATATTTTTACTTTCTCCGTTATTTCCGTGCCTTTCATTTCGGTATCATCGGGATCCGGATAAATACGTATCACGAAACCGCCTCCTTCTGCTACTTGAAAACTCATTTGAGTCTGACTGGTAACATCGGCCGTATAGCATTTGCATGCTGTCGCATCTCCGGTACGGCTCGATGTATCGTTGTTCTTTTCCGGTATATCTTCAATAATGTAGGCTTTATAACGTGTATTAGGATCAAGGAATGAAAAATCAACGTTGAGACTGCGTTCTGTCCAGTTGCTTAATCCGCCTATATACCATTCGTTTCCTGCCCTGCGTGCCATGACTGCATATTCGCCGATTTTCCCTTGCAGGGGTTTCGTTTCGTTCCAGACGGTAGGTACGTGCTTTAAGAACTCCATTATCTCCGGGAATTTCCGGTATTCCGTCGGTGCATCGCTCACGAATCCCAATGTCTGATGATATACTACATACTGAGCCATCTGGTGTGCGCGTGTACCCAAGCTCCAAGGGGCGCCGGTACCTTTCCAGGTCCATCCTTTCCGGGTTTTGTTGCGCAGAGAGCCGGGTGTCATATCCATTGCTCCTCCAAGCATGCGAAGGAAAGGGATCACCGTGTGGTATACCGGGTTACAATTATCGTTCCATTTGTTACTTTCTTCACCTGTCACTGCCTCGTAACTGATGATATTCGGGTAGGTACGGTGCCATGCCACCGGTTTGGGACAGCCGTGCAGCAACAGCATCAACTGGTTCTTTGCACAACGTTCTGCCATAGTCGGTATCCAGCCGGCTGCAATCTGATCGTCTCTGGACATGAAGTCGGCTTTCACACCGGATATCCCCCATTTTTTGAAACGGGCAAGCATCGGTTCATCAACAAGCAGGAAATTGAAATAGCTCCACACCATAATTTTAATGTTCTTGCTCCGGGCATATGTACACAGCTCTTTGATGTACTCTTCCCCCCAGCCGGCATCACAGGTCATCCATTCAAATCCCATTTCTGCTGCAAAGTCGACATAATACTTATAGAATTCGAGCGTATGAGGACGTCCGTCGCCGAACGGACCATAGATAAAGCCTAAATCACCTTCAAGCTCGCCGTCGTGCAACCATTCGAAAGCGGTTCTGCCTCCCGATATCCAGGAAAAGTCTCCTTCTACCTGTGGTTTTGCTAATTTGTAAACCAAGTCATTGTTCATAAGTTCCGAATCATCATGGCTGATGATAAATCCACGCCACGGGTAAGTGCGTTTTCCCGGTGTCACGGCAATGTAGTCGTAACGCTCTAATACAGCCTGTGAGTCGTATTTATTTTCGTTCTTGATCTTTTTGGGATATTCGGCCCATTTGCCTACTAATTTATTTCCGGCCTCTTTTTTTAATAAGTACATACCCGGGTAATTTTCCAAGTCGGACTCGATAACCGTGATTCCGATTGCTTTCTTATTATTTCTGAAAAAGCAGGGATTAATGCCGTAGTCTCCTGTTTTGATCGACTTCACACTTAACTCACGTTTATAGGGGAGTTCCCACTGGCTCATGGTACGTTTGTCTTCGTCATAGGCAATCCAGACTTGCGGATTGTCTTTAAAATTGAATTCTGCTATTTCGGTACGAACGGTGATACTTCCACTGATTTTACTTTCCATCCGGTAGGCTACTCCTTCGTCATACGCCCGGCAGTGCAAGGAGTAAAGAGAGCCTAAATCGAGTATCATTTCATTGTAAGTGTCGTCTATTTCGTCATTTTCGCCCAGATGCATCGGGATTTTCTGACTGATAAAATTCCGGGTACACTTTTCCACTACCGGATTTTCTCCTAAAACCAGTTGGCGGCCGTTCCTCTCTACCACCATTGCAATGGGAGAGATTTCAGAGATCGCCTCTCCGCCGGAAAATAGTTGGTAAGAGAGAGTATCTTCTGTTATAATTTTAAGTTCCAGCGTTCCGTTAGGCGAACTGACTGTATACTCTTTTTGTGCTTTTAGCTGCAAGGTTGCTGCAAAGCATAAGACGATGATTAAAATAAGATGTTTTTTCATATTCCGTATGGTTATTAACAAGTTCTATCTGTCTCTTTTATTGGCTGCTACAAAGGAACGGCATAGTTGTCACATGTGGAATGGATATTTCTATTCTGAATATGGATAATTTTACCTTTACAGAAAGCGTTATCATGAAAAGTAAGATTATCCATATTCGTGGTAAGATTATCTATTCTTTTTTTTCTGTCAATCAGCTTATTTTGCAATCGGATAGGTCAGGAGGAGGTAAGTAGTCAGGTATTAGGTAGCAAGTAGTAAGCAGGTAGGTGGATAAGTAGTTAATTAATAGGGTTGTAGATAGGTAAGTAGTTCGATGGTAAGAAGTATAAGTTATATATTATAAATACGATAAAATGGAAATAAAAAGAAAGATGAGTAACACATTGGGGGCCGGCCTTTTACTGCTGGCATCCGCTTTTAGTTTTTCTGCACAGGCTGCACAGGTTTTTCTGCATAGCGGCGAACCGGTTGTTGCCTGGAAGTTGAAACCGCAGGCCGAAGTGAAAGAAGACGCAAACACTTTGTGTAATAAGGGATACAATGTATCTTCATGGGTAGATGCTGTAGTTCCGGGGACTGCTTTTACGGCTTATGTAAATGCCGGACTGGAAAAAGACCCTAACTTCGGTGATAATATCCATAATGTAGATCGTGCCAAATACGATCGCAGTTTCTGGTACCGTACCGAGTTCAGGATTCCTGCCGATTTTGATAAAGAACTGATCTGGCTCAATTTTAACGGGGTGAACCGTAAGGCGGAAATTTATCTGAACGGACACAATTTGGGTATTCTGGATGGCTTTATGCACCGGGGACGCTTTAATGTAACCGATATGGTGGATAAAACCGGTGAAAATGTATTGGCTGTGTTGGTACATATGCCGCAAACTCCGTTGGCCAACTGCGGTAGCCCTACCTATCTTTCCAGTGGTGGCTGGGACTGGATGCCATATGTCCCGGGATTGAATATGGGTATTACCGATAAAGTATTTTTGAGCAATACGGGAGGTGTGACTCTGATTGATCCGTGGATACGTACTGATTTACCCACTCGTGCGCGGGCGGATATATCTGCACAATTGGAAGTGAAGAATAATGAGAATAAATCGGTTAAGGCCGTAGTGACGGGTATGATCAAGCCGGGTAATATTACTTTTAGCAAAGAGATCGATTTATCTGCCAATACGACTTCTACCGTCAGCTTTGACAAACGTTATTATCCGCAATTGATGCTCGACAGTCCCCGGTTGTGGTGGCCGAACGGATACGGAGAACCGAATCTGTATACTTGTACCTTCGAAGTAAAGGTGGATGATAAAGTTTCCGAAACGAAAGATGTTACTTTCGGTATAAAGAAATATACTTATGATAAGGAGAATAACACTTTCCACATTTATATCAATGGGGTTCCCGTATTTGTAAAAGGGGCCAATTGGGGGATGTCGGAATACATGCTTC
>ENA-UEOI01001180-UEOI01001180.1-human-gut-metagenome-genome-assembly--contig:-NODE-1180-length-23596-cov-4.345423_pt1 | contig 23596 bp, 27 predicted proteins | sample MGYA00242883_ERZ507882 | MGnify/ENA primary metagenome ERZ507882 (study PRJEB26167, sample SAMN06115502) | human gut metagenome | host: Homo sapiens | place: China:Chongqing | collected 2015-07-29...
CACCATATATGTACTTATCTGTACTTTATTTTTAGTAAACATGTATTCCCTTTCCGTGACGGATTCCGTCACATTCTACATTCTTAATCCGGCAGCCTGTTCTATATCCGGCTCATCTGGCATATCATTTGTGACGGATTCCGTCACAAAATTATTTTCTGACTGGTAACGCTCCCTATTAATCTGCGCTCCTATTATCTGGCTTTCAACATAGCCTCTCAATGAACCTTCCCCACCCGGTTCATTCTTCCTTAGATAATCAATCAGCTCATCTGTAGAAAACTTATCCAACGCTGTTCCGATATCTGCATATGCTCCATAATGAGTGTGCTGTCTGTTTTCAATGGCTTGTTTCACTGTGAGCTTATTGTTATATTCTGCTCTTTCTTCTGCTACAACTGTGACAGATTCCGTCACAGGTCCAGAGTCTTTATTTTTATATGCAGAAAGAAGCTCATCCGTACTTCCAAGAGCTGCACTCATCATGTCTTTGCTTTGCTGCAATGTGACGGATTCCGTCACATTCTCTAATGGCTGCTCTGATACGGATATTTCCTTATTAAGTCTTAACTTCTCAAGTTTATCCTCAATTCCTGTAATAAGACCTGACGAAGTCTTTCTTATCGTTTCAAGAGAAGACTTAAGCTCATTTAGTTCCTTATCCGCCGACCATCCGGCAATATAACCGAATGAATAATCAGAAGAATCTATACCAAAATGTTTACATACTGTATAAGCAACACTTTCTGCTTCAACCTCTTTAGTCTGTCGGTCTTTTTCTTTTGCATCTGCTACATTGTCATTATGCAATATCGAATGTGCTATCTCATGTATCATTGTCTTTAGTGTCTGACTCTCACTCATTCCTGACTGTATTGCTATGCTGTCTGTTGCATGGCTGTAATATCCATGCGCACTGCCGTTAATCTCTTCAAAAGCAATAGGAACATCTGACACCTGTTCGAGTGCCTGTATATATAGTGGATAATCCTTTATATTATCCTGAAGGTCATGCGCCATGCTTGGCAGCTCCTTACCCTCTGTCTGGCTCACATCAAACACAGATACAACCCTGAATGAAGTAAGCTTTATTTCCGTTTCTTCTTTTACCGGATTTCCATTCTTATCAAGAATCATTTCTCCAGTATCAGGATTAACCTTTTCCTGCAGAACCTTTTTTGTATATGGAGAAGGTGCAAGTATTTTTATTCCCTTCTCTCCTCTTTTTACATGCCTGTCGAAATTCTTCTCCCAGGACTTAAACCCTGCTACAAGTGATGCCTTTGGATTCTGTGCTGCAATAAGAAGTGTATTGTTAAGGCTGTATCCATGAAATTTAGACATGGTATTTAGATAATCCATGTATTTTTCACTGGTAAACATATCTTTTATTCCATCTTCAAGCTGCTGTGTTATTTCTTTTACACGGTCTTCACGGTTGTATGCAGCCTGCGGTTCTTCTATTACAGGCATAAGTCCATTGTAATCATCAGGCAGCTCTTTATCCTGTCTTTCCGGCCGCATGGTAAATTCAAGATTAAGATAATTTTCTGTAAAATAATTATCTGCTTCTGGCAGTACCTTCTGGCTTGAAAAGCTGAAATATTCTTCCTTATCCCCACCCACAATAATATGGTCCATCAGAGGAATATTAACCATGTCGCACAGCTGAATCATGCGGTCTGTCATCTGCACATCCATCTTGCCTGGTATGAGATATCCGCTTGGATGATTGTGTATGAGCATCATGCTTGCCGCATTGGATAATATTGCAGCTTTTAATATCTCTCTTGGGTGTGACAATGTACCATTCACAGCTCCGGCAGATACAAAGCTTACATTTATCGGTCTCATTCTGCTGTCAAGATTTATTATTCCTAACACCTCTCTGTCAAAATCCCTCATCTGTTCTGACAGCGCCCTTACAACGCTGTCTGGATTGCTGAATGGTTCATCTGACACAAGTGGTTCTCTGCTTCTTACAAGTCTTACGGCTACATTATCCAGTTCAAACGCCTTTTCAGGTTCATCAAGATTCTCCTGCGCCTTAACTGTATCTATGTTCATCTTCCTTCACCTCTTTCCTGTCTATCCCATCCATCTTATCTGTAAGATGTGTAAGGTCTACTGTTATAAAGAAATCCTCCGGCTGCTTTTTTATATAGTCTTTTAACTCGTTAAGCTGAATATCTTTCATACACTGCTCCTTCCATTAAAAAAACAGACATTTCCTGCCTGTTTTATCTTGGTAATATTTCTTTTTGCTGCTCTTCATCAAATGTGACGGAATCCGTCACATTTTTGACTGTATTATCTGTTCTGGCTAGCATTCTGTTTGTTTCACTAAGTGCCTCTGAAAGATTATTCACAGATGTTGTCAGACCATTTTCTTTAAGTTCCCTGGTCATCTTATCTCTGTATTCCTGAATCTGCTCCATTGTCAGCCATTCAGGTTTATCTTCGGCTTCAAATGAGTTCCACAATTTTTCCATTGCATTACAATGTTCTTCGACATTTTTATAATACAGAACATTTTCATTACCTGCTCCAAACTTAAGAAAATACTCACAGTCACTCTTTAATCTTCCAAGCATTCTGTAATCTCTTTCTCTCGGATGCCTTACAAACGGTTCTGCACACTCCACGCTTTCTGTTACCTTTGTGTCAGGTTCGCCAAGAATCTCACCATCTTCATTTCTGTATGCACCTGTATAAAGATTCAATCCGCCCACTCCATTATTCTCATCAAAATACATTTTTCCTTTTTCGTCTTTATAACATGGAACTTCCATGTAACCGCCAAATCCTGCGTATTTCACATTTAACATAGTATCTGCCTCCTGATTAATCTGTTACATCATAAAAATAACCCTTGTATATCATAATCAAGCTCTTTATCCGGCTGTGGATGAGCTGATTCAATAGTTGTTTCCTTTAAATCATCTGCATCAAGTACAATTTCGCTATTATAATATTTTTCTTCTACATCATGGATTGCGTCCTGAAGGCTTTCTGCTTTAGTGCATACAACCCTTTGAAGAACCTCTGTTATCTCAATATCATATTCACCTTCTGCATTGTCAGGTGCATCTTCCTTCGTGACGGATTCCGTCACAATTTTATCTTCATAAAAATGTGCTTCACCTTTCATCACGCTTGATATCATATTGCTAATCTCTTCCGGAGAATGTGTAAACTGTATCTTATCTCCCTGCCATGTTCCGTTTGTATGATTAATACCATTAATGAGCTTTATTCCCCTTGCTGGCGGTTCCCATTCTGAAAGATTCTTAGTGTAATCATCCAACAGGTAATCATCATGTTTAATATGCCCTGGAACTACAACGCTCTTGTCCGTTCCGCATGGCACAAACAATCTCTTTTCCTGTGGAAGCTCTGGCAGGTACTTATCAATCCAGGCATTCTTCTCATCAAGTGCATAATGACTGTCTGACAGATAAGCAGACAGTATATATACATCAATATCATTCTGGGCTATGAGCTGCTTTATCGCACCTAGAACATTTTCGTTAGGTTTAAGGTTAAGGAAATAATCCTTTTCATAAAGTGTCTCAAGTGTATCTACAGGTTTGAACTCTGCAAGCGTTCCGTCCATATCCACAAACAACCTCTGTTTGTCAGCAATATGTACTCCGTTATATATAGCCTTAAGAGCTGCCTCTGTTTCTGCTTTGCCTGCTTCAATCATCCAGGGTTCTTTATCCCCAACTGTCCAAAGGAAAAGCTTGAAACTCTCACATTTCCTTGCCAGGTCTTTATATACATTCAGTTTGTCATTTGAAATATCCATTGTGAACCTCCTCTGTTACTCGTTTAATGTGACGGATTCCGTCACATTAAATCTGTCTTATTTAACTGGAGCTGCTTTAGGTACTACAGGTGCAGCTTCGTAAGCTTTAGCCATGCTCTTTGTAAGTTCAACCTTATTATCGTGTCTGTCGAACTTATTGAATAATTCCTTACCTGTCTTATATGTAGTTCCGCCATCAGGCTCACCTTTTACCCATAACTTAGCTGGCTTCTGATTATTAATAAATGCAATGAATCTGTCTTTGTCACCGTCATTGACTGCAAAAACCTGATTCTTAGGAAGCATTAAGGTCTGCTCTCCCTTAGTCCCTGGAACGGTGCAGAAGAAAAAGTTAGGGAATTTCTGTTCCAACTGGGAATTAACAGCATTCCGGTCAACAAGTGTTTCCTTATCAATGGAAATCTCAGAAAATGCCATGTTGCTTCTTAATGCCTGGCAGTTTACGCTCTTGCTGTCCTGTATCTCCATATCCCACTGTTGCATTGCCTTTTCAGCATCAGTAGCCTCAAGTTGTTCAAATTCTGCTATCTGTGCCTTAATGTCATCAGATGCAGATTGCATGTATTCATCAGGTGTTCTTCTTGCTGTGTTTAAATAGTCGTCTTCGGAATATATCTTCATATCCGGTACATTGGCAGATTCCTTTACATTGTCAGGCGCAGCATTTTTAATTAAAGAATGCTTATAACTTTCATAACACTGCTTTGTAATGTTAAGGTCGGCTGTGGCAACCCTTAACTGTTTTTCTCCATCATCCGGTATCAGGTCAGGAAGCTCCGCAAAATTGACCTTTGTTTCTGTAAGTGCATTCTTCATTACATCAAGAGCTGCATCCGGAACTGATACTATTGTTGTCTTGCCATTAGTAAGATTAATAAGGTCGTTAGAATTAAGTTCTTTATCAGATGTAAGATTCGCCTTTATGTAATCCGTGAACATGACATTGAACTTCTGCTCATCTTTTCTTTCAATACTTACATGTACAGCCTTATCCTCATCATTTACGGATTCAAGTATGCAGTACTTTACTCCTGCCTTATCAAGATAGTTCTTAATATTATCAATTGCAGCTTCCCTGGTATCACTTTCCTTGAAAGGTACTCTGAATATGCTGTAGTCACCGCCTGTTTCCTTAAGAAACTTTGTAAAATTCTCTGTAATATCCTTATCAAAGAACTTTGCCTTAACACCTCTTGCCATAAACTGTATAAGCTTAATCGTTGCGTACATTGCCGGCTGGGATATTTTTAAGTACATCCTCATGCCTCTTGCAATTTTCCCGTAATCAGCATAAATGCTGTTGCTGTATTCACTCATAGTCATTTCCTTTCCGTGGCGGAATCCGTCACATTCTACATTCTTAATCCGGCAGCCTGTTCTATATCCGGCTCATCTGTTATATCAGGTGTAATTTCGCTTTCAGCCTGAATTTTGTCTGTTACATCCGGTGTGACGGATTCCGTCACAATTTCTGATGCTGTCTTTTCCTGCTCATATTTTTCTTCAAGCTCCTTTACCGCCTGGAATGCTTCCTTTGCAGTTGCATACATAAGAGGCTCACCCTTTTCATCACGGACATAATCAGCCATCAGCTCATCATAGATTGCAAAACCGGCTGTCCTTGTTGCTGTCTGCTCATCAAGGTATCTTCCTCTGTACCTTTCAGATGGATTAAGCTCCTGCAGCATATCTAATATAGCTGCTTCCGACTTTGCTGCAGCTTTGTAAAAATCCTGAAATTTCTGTAGACTCTCCTCTAGCTCTGCTGACACCGTTCTGGGTCTGTACTCACCTTTCTTTAAAGCTGCGCTGGATGCATCAAGTACATTTGCACACAAAGTAAGCTCACTGTCTGTAAGTAATTGTTGTCCTTCTTCTACCTGTGCCATTTTTTCAGTTGTTATAAGAAGAATGTTAGCAAGTTCTTCCTGTGTAATATTGTTATCCTGTCTCAGCTTTCTTATTAATTCACCATATAAGTTCATAAATGCTCCTTTCATCAAATAAGGACAGACATAAATGCCTGCCCTTTGGTTCATATGTGACGGATTCCGTCACATTACATATTAAATTTAGGATGTTCATCATCAGGTCTTATATCCGGATTGCTTTCCCTCATTTCCTTTAACTCATCAATACGATATTCTCTTACCTTGTCAATCTGTTTATTAATGCAGTATTCTGTACCTTTCTCCAGCGTGTGATTCTTTGCATTATAGATACTTACGCTATAGCCAAGTATCTCTTCATTATCCAATGTATCATTAACTTCGGATATCATTCCCATAATACCCTTGAGTGTATCTGAATCAGGTGTAAAAAAGTTATTTACAGGAACAGTTATAACTTCATGAGTGGATGAAGGAATAACAAAGAAATCTTTCCCTTCATACAATGATGACACCTGCTGTCTTACATTATCATCCAATATTACTGATGCACCGCCTGCTTTACTCTCACTTGTCACTACAATCATTTCCGGCAGATATGGTATTTCTAGGCTGTCGTCTATGGATGATATCACTTCATTTATAGACTTAATACTAGCATGAGTGATATTAGCAGTATTGGATATAGCATCATCAATGAGTCTGTCTTCACTTATCCCCTGCTCAATAAGCCAGTCTTTAGGTACTGGTGATACTGCACGCATTCTCTCTTCATCAGAAATCATAATCTTGGGAACAAACTTCATTCCATTTATCTCATGGATAACTGCTCTGTCATTATTATATTTATGTGAGACTGCGTCCATAAATATATATGGCTTTGCTGCATTATAATTAGATAGCTTTTCCCTCAAGCCATTAATATTAATGTCGCTGCTCTTTGGTGCGGTCTGCAGAAATCTGTTAATTGTTCCTGCAAGTATCTCTGCTGTCTCTTCCGGAGTATCGATATACTGCAATTTTTCCATTGCCCTGTCAAGATTAAACACCGGATATGCAGCCTCTTTCATATCAGGATTAACAAGGACGATTCCTGTATATGTCCCCATTTCCTCAATATTAATTGCATATTTCGCTGCCTCTGGAGTTAAAAATCCTCTTAACCTGCCACTCTTTACTAATTCAATTACTTCCTGTTTTGTCATATTCTCTCTTCCTTTCATCTGACTGTGACGGAATCCGTCACATTTTTCTGCATAAAAAAAGGACTTAAAACAAAGGTGCGAACCTGCCGCAGCAGATTCACACCTGTTTTAAATCCTCTTTTTATACTTCTTGCAATTATAGGGTAACACAACTAATTAGTCTCATCCAGTCTCATTTAGTATCATTTTGCTGTGTTCCTTACACTTGTTGCAAGTATAGAGTAGCATATCTAATTAGTCCAATCTAGTCCAGTTTGGTACAACTTTCAAAATAAATCTGAATGAGTTCCTGTTCTGACAAGCTCCAGATATTCTTCATTATATCGATAAATCAGTAACCAATCTGGCATTATATGGCATTCCCTGAAGCCTGCATAATTTCCAGTTAAATTATGGTCTTTGTTCTTTATATCTAATGGTTCAGGTATTGCCAATGTTTTTACAATGGCTTTAAGTAAATTCATATCAAGACCACGCTTAACACATTTTTTATAGTCCTTTTTGAACTGTCCTGAATCTTTGATTTTTAACACTTATTTATCCCTCCAGACTATCCCATAGCTCATCAAGCGTATCGAAACTCTCTCCACCACCGTTTTCCAGTTCTTTCATTGCATTTATCGTTTCAGCGTTTGGTTTGCTTTCTGGAATCGTAGCACCTTGTAAAAAAGCAATCACATATTCCAGCTTATAATCCGGTACTTTATCTAATAACTGTAATGCTTTCTCTCTTTCGCTCATCACGCTTCACCTCTCTTTTAATGATTAAACTTTACTTATCCATTGTATCTCATTAATGGATTTCATACAAGAACATTAGTATCATTTTACTTATTGAACGCATTAATTAATATGATTTTCTGCATATTTCAGAAGCATCATCCAGTACATATCCCCTGTCTTGATTTTTCTGTTATTAATAATTGCGTCATATATGTCAACAGCTTTCCACGGCTTAATACCAGAGTATTTGGTATCAAGTATTGCTTCTTCCTTTTCTTTCCAAAGTCTCTTTTTTAATTCCTCAGTGAATTCTCCGTTATCTTCTTGTTTTTTTGCTGTTAGCATAGAATGAACTAAATCCGTATAAACTGGTACATCTCTATATGTTGCTATTAACAGAGTATCATCAGCATATACACGAATAGGTGCATTATCGTCCAGTTCGTAATATGTCCTTATTCTTTGCAATATTACCTCTGCTATTTTTTGAGCAGCCAGAAACCATGCTTCAATATAAATATTATACTGTTCCTCTTTCGTTATGTATTCGTCTGTATCCACTTCCTCCAAATCTTCTTCCGGACAGCGTTCCTTAAGCAAAATTTCTTCCATATCGTCTATCATATCTATTAGAATGTTTTCAAAATCTCTGCTTGTTAAAGGTTCATCAAATGCAACTATCTGATTCTCCTTCTCTGGTATCTCACACTTATTATCAGTCACAAATAAATCAAACATTTTTCCTCTATAACTGATAAAGCCCTCTTCCTTTGGTGCTATTATCCAGTTGAGTTTTCTGAAGCTATTGCTATTAATGTTACAGATGTTGTCCGCATCCTGAATAAACTCCCGTGATATGCTGATATTCACCATAAATAAAATCCTCCTTAATTTTTCAAATTACAGTGGCAACTTACCCAACAATTGGTCTGCCTCCATTTCTACATTAGTTCTTCTCTATATCCTATTGGTGTAAAATTGGTATTGTACTTTTCATCAAATTTTCTTAAATAATCAAGTATATCTTCGTTAAATTGATGCATAACTTCCATTGTTTTTTCTTCCGCTTCTTCCCTACTCATTTCACTATATTCATAAGTCGAATCATTCTCTGTGTCATCAACAAAACTATATGTATATTTAATTGGTTCAAGTCTTACTTTCTTTAAATATTCATTTATATTTATTCCAGCATATGATGCTTCTTCTGATAACATTTTACAGATTCTATCTGCTGGCTCTGACTCTGAAATAAAAACCCTTTCGCAATAACAGTGAATATAATGTCTATCGTTGCAAAGTTTACTTATTGCCTCTGCCTGTTCCTTAGTTGCACCATTACTAATTGCTATCTGTTCATTTTTTAAATGATATTCAGCCGCCCACCTGTCTTTGCCTTCATATGCTTCCTTAGAATAATAAGCCATTAATTATGTTCTCCCCCTTCCTGATATTTTGCAATTATGTCTATTACTTTTCTGTATTTGTCAGTTATTATATATCTGCAATTTACATTATCGTAAAATCCCATTGCCTTTTGTTCTCTCAGCTTAAAATTTCTATAATATTTCAAATTAAGATATGTTCTATTCATATCAGCTTTAATCCAATCATTAGCTTCCCACTTACGATACCATCCATTATCCAGATTTTCATCTGGAAAGATTTTATCTATTATTGCAGAAAGTTCTTTCCATGTAATTGTGTATCCTTGTGATTGTCCAAAAGTTTCCAATTTATAAATCATATCTTATCCTTTACACCCTTCAGCTTTCCGCTGATTTTGTGACTGTTCTTAATTTATATATTCATTATACATTATTAAACTATGCTTTTATTTTTTCATTCTATCAAGTTCCTTATTAACACAATAAAGAACAAATTCTGATAATTTCATATTTTTTAGCGTTGCCGCAGCTTTTAACTTTTCTTTTGTACCTTTAGGAGACATAACTGTTATACGGTCATAGTTATCCTTTTGATATTGTGCAATATAAGCAAGTTCTTTTTCTTTATTTTTAAATGCCATATTAACGCCCCTTTTCTTTTTATTTATCTTATAATACTTTATTAAACTATGCCTGTCAATATCATATTAAACTATGCCTTATAAAATAATAACTTTTCTGCAAAACACACAAAAATCATTTAACCTTTTTCTTATAATAGTTCGCCAAACGCTCCATCATTGCCACATCCAGCTCTGGTCTTGCTATTCTTCTTATTTCTTCATATACAAAGCCATCTTCCATGCAGCGCATAAGGAAGTCTTTCTGTTCGGCTGAATAACGCTTATCAGATGCAATCTCTTTCACAAAGGAATCATATACATAAGCTGCATTCTCATCTTTCTTTTTGCTAAATAACTTTGAGAAAAAGCCTGTATTTATTGTTTTCCGTGAACTGTCCTGATCCAGATTGGCACTTCCGATATTAAGCTTATCTTCCATATCAGATATCTGGGCTTCAAGCATCTTTATCTTGGTTCTTGCCTCATCACGCTGCGTCATCATTAGCTTATATGCTCTTTCCTTTTCATCAAGCGTGAGCTGATACTGCTCCATAAGCTTCTTCTGTGTTTCTTTCTCTTTATCATATGCAGCCTTAACCTGGTTCTGGAATAGGTCTCTTATCTCTATATTGGCTTGTGTTACTTTAACGGCAAGGTCATTAGCTTCCTTTATCTGCGCAGCCAGCTTGTCATTATCCATATATGTATCAGTATTATAATTCTGGACAGCCTCATAAAATGCATCAGGTTCAGGATTATCACTGTACAGCTTCTTAAGCCTGTCTGTATTTCTTACTGTTACCAGAGCATATATCATTCTCTGTACCGTCAGGGAATCTGTTACATATTCGCTTATAATATCCGGTACATCAATATTAAAGTAATCTGCTATCTGTAAGGCAAGTTGCTGTTCCCTTGTTAATTCATTTCCCATTACTACATTCCCCCTTTAGGTGTGACGGATTCCGTCACAATTTCTTCATGTTCTTTTTCTTCCGGTATCTTATGCGGTGCATGTACAATATTAACCGGTGGTCTCTGCACGACAGATTCTGTTATATCCGCTTCCTTAACTATCCTTGATAGTATTCTCTTTTCTGCATAAAGCATTTCAAGCTTCTTGTCATATTCAGACGCTGCAGTAAAACCACCTCTGACCAGCTCCGGATGCTCCGCTTCAATTTCTTCCAGTCTGTCAGATAAAGACTCATATTCTTCATCTGACATTTCTGCCCTGGCATTAATCAGTTTCTGGTAAATATCTTTATATTCATTTTTTACTCTTAAATCGTCTACAAAAATATCTTTATCAGAATATGCCCTGTCACTTTTTAATTCCTTAACAGCTTTTATCTCCTGCTTTACTGCAGCCAATTTTTCCTTTGCCTGGTTCACATCCTGAATATCGTTATCAAGAATGTAATTACATTCCTCAAGCAGCTTATCAATCCCAATCAGGTCCTGTCTTACCCTTATCTGCTCTTTGAGCTGCAGGTCAAAATAATGGTACTGGCTTGCCTGTCCGTAACGCATTACGGCGCACACCTGAAATCTTGTGTCCTTGTGTTCAGTAATAGTTGTTAGCATGTCCTTTACATAAACCATATCTGAAGGAATTATATCTTTATCTGGCTGCATGATTCTTCTCTTGACATCTGCAAATGTATAACCAGTTCCTAAGTTATAATCCCTTCTGGCTTTCTTGGAAGTCTTACCATCAACCTCCTTCATTGCCGGATGATGGTAAGATACATACTCTCCATATTTTTCAGACTGACCTATGCGCATGTCATAGCCCATTCTTTTCATTTCATCAAAATATTCCTGCAGATTGTTTGACACGGATACCGCCATATCTATATCAAGTCTTATTATCTTTTTCCATGTAAACTTGTCTGCTTTGCCTGCAGAATGTTCTGCATAAGACTTACCGACCCTCTTGGCAGATTTATCATATTCCAATCTGCCAAGACCATACTTTTCCGTTATCCTATCCGTAACAGGCTGTATGTATTTTTCCCAGTCTCCGTTTACATATCTGTACTTGCTTCCGTCCATTCTTCCTACAGAATTGAATACAATATGGCAGTGCATATGTTCATGGTCGTTATGAACAGCGAAGACATATTCGTAGCCGTCACCAAAGTATGCCTCGCAAAATTCTTTGCCTACCTTATAACAGGTTGCCTCATCACATGCTCCCGGAGGAAAGGATATTACATAGTGATATCCCTGACGACCATTCTCTTTTCCATATTCTTTTTTAGTATTCATCATGCAGTCATATATTTCATCAGGAGTCACACCTGAATTACTTCCAACCCATAACCCACCTTCTGTTTTATCCGGATTCATTATGTACTTAATGGAATTAATAAGATGCTGTGATGCTTTCCCTTTTGGTGCTTCCTTTATATTCTTAAGAATTGTTGTCGCCATCTATTGCCTCCAGTCTTATTTTAATGTCATCAATTTTTTCATCTGCCTGAGTAAGAAGTTCTTTCATGTGTTCTGCGGATTCCTTATCACTGTATGCCGTAAGCCTTAAGAGTCCTTGATGAAATTCTGTGCGGAGTTTGCGAAGCTCATTCATTATTTCCTTCAACTGTCTCTCATTATTTTCATAAATAAGCTGCGACCTCATGAAGTCACTCTTTCTTAATCCTTCTGATTTTTCCTGTGCCTTTTTGTACAGAGCATCAAATTTTTCATATTCATTTTCCGTCATGCGGACAATAATTCTTACACTGTGCCGTCCTTCTTTTTTATCCATACACTAACCCCTTCTGCAATAAAAAATGGAATGGCATCTATTACTGCCACTCCATTTTTATTACGCAAATATTAATATGTCTGGTGATTGTATGTAACGGAATCCGTCACATTTTCTGTTACACTTTCATGAACAGTTTCAGATTTATTTTCATGTGGAACTGATGCACTTTCATTTGCCATTGCAAGAAATTTATTGAGCATTTCTTCTGTGACTTCTGTTCCAAGCTTTTCTTCCAGCGTGGAAATAAAATTCTCTCCACGCTTCTGTTTCTCCTGTAACTGTAATGTACGCTGCTGCTTTTTTAATTCAGCAAGTTCCTTTTTCTTATCAGAAATAATTTCCTGATGCTTATTGATTTCATTTTCAACCTTTTCAATTTTTTTAGATAATGCTGACAGTGTCATACTCTTTCAATCCTCTCTTTCTCATTTCATCATTAACAATCTGCTGTCGGAGTCTTAATTCATCTCGTTGTGGTGTTGTCATATGAGCAAGACTTTTTATAATCCAAAGCGTTTCCCTTCCTACATATTTCTTTGCAACACGCTTCTCACATTCAGCAATCATTTCATCAAATGTTCCATCGAACTCATACCAGACAAACACAAGCTCATCAGACGAAATCATTATTTTTTTATCCGGCACAGAAAATTTTGCAATGATGTTTTCTGCGTTTCTTAGCAATGCTCCCTGGTTCTTTTCTATATCAAGAGTCCAACAGAAATTATTCCAACCATTGTTAGACGGGAGGCTTGCCGGAATCCTTTTTGTTACATGAGATGTGTAGTATCTTATCTCATCCGGCGGAGCTTCTACATACGACTCTCCAAAAAATCCTGCGTTACTGGGACACTCCTTTGATGGCTTTGCCGTGAAAAGTTTTAACAGATTTCTTTCATTTTCTGTTATGCTTTCAAAGCTGCCACCTGATAATTGCGTCTTGATTTTTTTTACTTCCTCTTTCAGATTTTCAATTTCTTCCCTGAGATTTTTCCTTGCTTCCTGAGACAAGTTATCCTCATCCTGTTCAATAATTTCTTCCTCATTTTCTGTCTGGTCTGAAAATTTATCCGTTGAAATATTGTCAGAAATTTTCTTTACCATTTCCATAAAGGATTCTGTTGAATCATCATTTTCTTTATCCGTTTTTATTTTTCTTAGCGTAAGTTTTAGGAGTGTATCACACATCTTACTTAAGCTCATGCCATCAGGCTGAACACTCTTTAATTCTTCTGCTGTATCGTCTGATATTCTGATTGAAACTGACATAAATTTTCTCCTTCCTGATTTGATTTTGATTCTGCTTTCAGGTGATGCAAAGTGCATCTTGATGAATGTACCAGGTGATGCAAAAGTGCATCTTGATGTGATGCATGATGCAAAGTGCATCACCCATATGCTGCAGTCTGCATCACCCTCAATCCCAGTGCTGCACTGATGTGATGCAATATCCACCGTTTGCTGCAGTCTGCATCAATTTTCCCGCCGTTTTTCGTACTTCTTTTTGCAAGATACGCATTTTGTCATACAAAATCGCCCCTTAAAAAGTGGCTTGCAACCTTGTTAGGGAGTATCCCTAAGACCCTCTGGCACAGCACATAGCAATCACATTCACATTTTTTCTTTGCACTTTTATTTACCTTCATGTAATTTTTCTCCTGAAAATTTTTAAAAACCGAAACGGTAATTTTTAAATTATCGTTTCGGTTTTTGGTGTCTTTGAAAAATATTTTTAATCAATCCTTTAAAAAATCTTCCGATTTTTTAAGGGAATATAAATTACTCTGTATAATTTTTCATGTAATTTTTCAATGCTTCTCTCAAAGAAATATCTTCATGGTCTTTCGCATATCTGTAGAACTCATCAAGAAGATTGTTTGATGTACTCATCCTGACAAGCTTAATATTTTTATTGTTCTTCACCTCGTCTCTTAAGTATGAAGTGATAGTTTTTTTCATTTCAATCTCTTTACTTCTTGAATATAAAAGTTCCTTTGTGCAGCTCATACACTGCATGAAGAACAACTCATATTCAACATTAATTTTATCCAGTATTTTATCCTGCATATTATCATGTCCTTTCGCATTTTAATCATCACTTGCGCTGTCGGCATCTTCAATTCCTTTCACTCTTCCAATATGAAGCTGATTAGATGTATGCCATTCATCAGTTGCACTGTATATTCCGATTGGGTCTCCTGCCTCAAAAACTTTTCCATTGCCAAGATAAATTGCAACATGCCCTATCTCGCCATTCGATGTTTCATTTTTATAGAAAATCAAATCTCCCGGCTGGATATTTTCTTCTTCAATTTCTTCGCAGGCTTCGTACTGGTCTTTCTCCAGTCGTGGCAGATTTATTCCTGCCTTACCATAAACATATTGAACAAGACCTGAACAATCAAAACCACCATCATCAGGTGAACTTCCTCCTGATATGTAATCCCATCCTGAATATTTCATTGCTTCATCAACAATCTTCTGTACAGTTGCATTATCATAATTGTATATGTACTGATTGACAAGCTGCGCATAAAACATGTTGCCGTATGCATAACGCCAGCCACCATTGTAATTAATGGCAATCTGATTTTTATAAGCAACCTGTTTCCCTCCGGATTTTTCTTCAGCAAATGCTATTGCCAAATCAAGTGTATATACCTTGCCGTTTTCTGCAACATAATCAATAAATCCTGTTCCAAAATTGTATGCCTGTATTGCAGTATTTATATCGCATTCCTTTTCAGATGCTTTCATGACGCATGAAGCAAAATATTTTGCTCCCTGTGCAATCGACTCCTGTGGTGTCTTGAAGCTGTTAGGTGGAAGTCCTGCGGATTCTGATGACTGCATTACATCAGTTCCAATTCCGTGTGACTCAACTTCCATTATCGCAAGAAGATAATTCACATAATCTTCTATCTGTTCATTGACTGCAGCGTCTTTTACATCCTGCGTATAACTTATTGTATTATCTGATAATAGCTGTCTGTATAATCCTGCAATGACCTGTGCAGATGATGCATCCTTAACAGCTCCGGCAATTGATGATATAAGTGCAACAAGAAGAGAAACAATCACTATAACAACAGCTAAAACGATAAGCAGTGGAAGAAGAATAACTCCAAGCTGTGATATCAAAGCAGCCGCAAATGCCATGATAACTGCTGTTATTTTTTGTATCGTTCCCATCCCCGACTTAGATATTGCAATATCTGACGAATGCTCCGTCTGATAATCTGTCGGGTCTGATTCAGACTGTGATGATGCATCCTTTAATGTATCTGCATATTTTTTCACTGCCTCTGTTGCTTCTTTGGCTATCTCACTTGCTCCACCAGAACCGGCAGCCGCACCTGTCTGTGCTGCTGTCTTTGCTCCATTTTCAGCAGCTTTTTTTGCAGTCTGCTCTCCGGCTTTTTTGGTATTTTCCATTGCAGAATAAGAAGCCTCCTGCTCATTTATCCTGTATGAATAATTTTGATTATCTGTATAAGGCTGTTCATTCTTTTTATTTTTCTCATCAAAAAAAGTGACGGAATCCGTCACATTTTTTGATAATAATTCTGATTGTGCATCCAGCTTCTTTTTAAATCTTTTATATTCAGGAGATTGTTTGAACACTTCAAATGCTCTCTTCTGCTGTGAAGGTGGAAGAGAAGAAAACGCTTTGTACTCTTCCTTTGTCATGTAATTTTCTACAGACATCCTTTCATATTCTGGCTTGGGAATCTTAAGACCACTTCTCTTTATTTCTTCTTCAACCGGATTAAGAATCTTCCTTGTCGAACCGAACTGCGGTATTGATTTTACATTTACTTTTTCATCGGCAAAATTAATCCCCATAAGCAGCCTCTTTCATTTTTTCCTTTCGAGCCTTTTCCGCTTTCTCATGGAAGTTCGTAGAGAAAACTTCATACAGTGGATTATCCTTGCTCATAAGACTGTCAAGAATTATAACCTTCTTGCCCCATACCATTACAGACCTTCCAGGTCTATCACTTTTTAGGGCATCATATTCTGCCTGGGTCAAATCCTGAATTTTTGAAAGCCTTTCCGCATCTTCTCCAACCTGTTGGAAGAACATCTTATATCCGCAATTCTGAAACATGTCTCTTAAGTCAGGATTTTCTAATGCTCGTGTAAGATTCTGCATGGCGAGTGTAACAATACCGCCAAACTTTCTGTATGTGATTACGGCATTAAGAAGTATCTGTGCTGATGAAGCATTTCTCGTTACAACCTGTGTTTCGTCTACAACAAGTCGTGTAGCTTTCTGCAGCTCCTGATTGTAGTTCATCCTGATCGAGAGGAAGAACATAATTGATATCATTACTGGCTGCCAGTAATTTTCATCAACATTCTTAAGACCAAATGCTACAAGTCTGTAAGTACTTATATCTACATCTGATGGATATGCAAACATATCATATACACCATCTGTATAACTGTAGAGACAGTTTACCATTTCATGAATAATCTTTTTATCATGAGCATTTTCGTTATTATCCTCAAGTATCATTAACTCCTTACGGACATCTTTAATTGTAGGCTGTATAAGATTATTACGGCTAAAAACCTTGTCATACACATTCTGTACTGCCTGCTCAATGAAGTTGCTGTGTTCCTGTGTATAGACTATCTTTTTCATTATGGCTTCGGTAAAGCTTGTCGCCCATTTTGTTACATCTGCTATGAACAGCTCTCTGTCCTTCTTTGTGCCGGCTTTAAACAGACTTAATGGTACTTCCATAGGATTTATATGTATATCTGATTTAGGAGTAAAATCAAGGAACAGACCACCATACATGGCACATACATTCTGTGTTTCATTTTGTGGGTCTATTATCTGGAGGTCGTCATCTGTGGATAGAAGTGTCTGTGTTATTTCTGTTTCCTTAATAAGAAAACTCTTTCCTGCTCCTGTCGGTCCGATAATTATTCCCTGAGGTGATGTCAGTGACTTTCTGTTAGCAAATACAAGATTCTTTGTAGTATTGTTAATTCCGTAAAATATCCCACCCGGCTCTGTTACTTCCGGCGCAAAAAACGGCTGTAATGCTACAAGTGAAGATGTATAGAAGCTTCTCATCTTCTTTACCTGTCTGACACCTGTTGGGAGTGCTGTGTTAAATGCCTTAAGCTGCACATAGTTATATGTTTCAAGATATGCACCGACATTTTTGGCTGTACGCTGCATTGATTCTATTCTTGCAGCAAGCTCATCCTCACTTCCTGCAGTAACAACAACCAAAAGACCTGCCTGTATACATTCCTCAGAATCATCATCGAGCTGGTCCATATATCCTTCAAGCTCTGCTCTCTTTTTCTTCTTACTATACGAGATTCCTGTAACAGCCTGATTATTGCTTTTCTTGGAATCCGCTTCCTGGCTTATTGCCCTCTCGTTATTACCATAAGCACTTCTTAGCATGCTTCTTGTTACAGAGTGTTCCACAGGCGCATAATCAATGGTAACGAATGACTGGTAAGAAGTATCAGATATTGTATGTATGAGCTTTCCATCATCAAGTGCAGTATCAAAGTCTCTCGCAAACAACACTGATACATATGTGTCATTATTAAACATCATGAAATCCCTATACTGGTCTACTGACACAGGAATAACATCATACAATGCATCATGGTTGAAATCATATTCCTTCTTCTCTTCCTGATAGAAGAAATTACGAATCATATTCAGTCTCTGTTCAGCCTTCATTGGAACTATTATGCTTCTCATTGCGCTAAACAGTCTTTCCAGTTCTGTATCCATTCCAAGAAAATAGCTTCTTGCCTCATCATATGTCCTTGTTCTGACTGTAATTGTAAGCGTAAGCACCCGGTTCAAATCATGAAGGTCAGAATTTTCCATCTTTTCCTTAATCCACATGCTTATGCCTTCGCTTACCTCCGGATAGTCACTTCTGTTAATGTCGGTAAATATATCATTAACGAACTGTGTCATATTCTGATATTGATTTGACACTGTTATCTTAAATGATGTACTCATTCCCTTTAAAAAATCCATTAATGAAAGAAGGACATTTGCCTTGTCCTCATCATCTTTGTTTACATATGATATGTCTGTGAATGTGTAGCACCTGTCATAAAGTACAGCTCCTTTGCTATTTTCAATCTGGAAAATGCCATTAGGATATGCCTTATGAATGAACAATGCTTCTCTGGTATTTTTAGGTGTTTTTACCGGCGCTGTTGTAAGTGTTATGCTGTCGCTGAATCTTTTAGCCGGATTCATATAAAATGCCACGGTTAAGCCCCCTTCCTTTTTCTCTTAGCTTTGTCCTTATTGTTAATGTTTCTTATGATTTGAAATTTTCTGTCTGGTTCTGTCTCTTCCGATTCATACAGAAGTCTTTTAGTATTGCCTGTATACATATATTCTTTTACAAGCTCTTTGACAGATAAGTAACCCTGATACTTGTAAAATCCTATAAATATGACAGGTGCAGCTACCGGCACAGCACAATATATTGCTATGGTAAGCGGTATCTTGAATCCAAGCACAAGTACGGCTACAACCGCACCTGCACATATAAATCCTTCTGCTATATGTACAATATCTGTCATTGAAAAGCCCTTCCAGAAATCGTTTTTATATTCCTTCAGGAAGTCTTTATTAATATTAATTTTCATACATTGTCCTTTCGTCACATTATCTTAAATCAAATGCTCTCTTTAAAAAGTTATCGCTTGACTTTACTGCAGTTGCCATAAACGGCATAAATATAAACGATAATATTACTGCCACTGCACCATCAAACCATGAAGCAAGCAGACCTGAATTACACATGCCTGTCAGTGCTGCATTAAGACCGCTACAGAGCTGCATTACAAGTGCAATTACTATTATCTGCAGTGTACTAGTGAGAAAGCTTTTAAACCATGCTATCGCAGAATTTTCAATTCCTCTTCCACCTGAAAGTGTTGACAATGCAAGGGGTGCAACCGATATAAGCATGAAAAGATTAAGAAATCTTCCAAGTACTTCTATAAGGACTGTTATTGAGCAGACACCTGATATAATAAGATATATAGGTGCAAGCATTATCATTGCAAGTCGGAATCCTGCATCATAATCTCCACCTATTACTGTAGGAACTCCCTTTGGCAGCAACACTTTTGTTGTTGTGATTGCAAAACCTGTAAATTCCTGCATTATATCCAGACTGTTTACCATCAGGATATTTGCGACAATAAGCTTAATAAAAAGTTCTATCCATGCTTCCATTGTTATTCCTTCTTTCAGATTGCTTGCCTGCCGGCAGAATCCTACGAGAGTAAATATATTAAGGAACGCTGCACCCATCGAAAGGAACAATGGAAATACTGTATTCTTAACATAATCCCACGCTCCTACATTTCCTTCAAGTCCAAGAAACTGTAAAAAGGCATTAGCTGCAGGTGTAGTAAACGAACTTACATTTTTACCCATAAGCGTATATGCTATTCCCATAACAAAATTCCATAGTTCCTGTGCTATTGTGTAAATAGAACCACCTGATAAAAGGTCTATAACCCATTGCGGAGCTGCCAAAGCTACCGGATTAATTAATATGTTCACTGGTTCTCCTTTCCTGTTAAAAAGGACAGATTCTTTTTATAGAATCTGCCCTGCATCATTTATGTAAAAACATAATGTATTGCTCCCGATCACGAGCGTTAATACATATTTTTATCCAAGAATTGCATTAACAAGCTGTGGAGCAAGTGTCATTACAAGGCCACCACCTACTCTTTTAAATCCCATAGCCTGCATTGTTCCTTCCTGGCTCTGCATTGACACACCTACTTCAAAGAATGCCCATAACAGGATAATTGCTCCTATCGAACTTACCAATGCTGTAACAATTGCTATAAGATTATTAAAAGCACCTGTAACAATTGCTGCTCCATCCGCAGCTGCTCCTTCTTCTGCAAATACTGTAAGTTGTGGTACAAATATAAATATACTTACAAATGCAGCTATCAATAAAAACTGCATTGCCTTTCTCTGTGTTTTATTAAACTTCATTTTCTGTTTTGTCATACTTTTTCCTTTCTGCCTATTGGCTGTGACGGAATCCGTCACTTTTTTGCATAAAAAAAGAGCCTGTATTTTTTTATACAGCCCCTTACTCCTGTTTATCTGTCTCTGCCAACATATTTACCAACTAAAAATACACCAAGTCCTGCAAGCACAATAAACATGACAAAGAATATCATGCCAAACCACCTCTTTAGTGCAGCAGGGTTGATACCGACTATCAGTCTTGATAATACCATGCACAAAACAAGTGCCACTATAACTACTACTATTAATGCCAATACTTTAACCGGGCTTATTCCTCTTCTCATAAAACTACCTCGTTTCTTTCATAATTTATTCTATTAATGCGCCTGTAACATAACCATTATCCAGTGTTACAGATATTCTTCTGTCTCCATACATGTATTGTAGGATTCCTGTTGCTGTGTCTGACCTGTAATCCGTTGAAACTTCTGTGTCAGCGTTTTTAAATGCCTCTTTAACTGTTGCATAAGTAGCTGTGGTAGAAAGCCCCATAAATGTTGAACCTTCTTTTAATTCCACAGCAATTGCATAACAATCAGAAGTGTTACCGGCTTTAGTGTTGTATTTAATCATTATCGTACTCTTGTATGCATCCATATACATATCAAGTGTTGCTGTCTCACTTGATAATGTATTACTTACATATATATATCCCAGGTCTTTGATTGAGGCTGCTGCAACAGGATACTTGAATGTATTGCCATTCAACTCAAATGTAAATGCCTTGCTATTCTTATCATAAGAAAAGCTCTTAACAGACTCTGTCTTTTTTACCGGGCTTGTAGCTGCTGTGCTTGAAACTGCCTGAGATGTAGTTCTGGCTGCGCTGCTGCTCTCTTCTAATCTGGTCTCTTCAATTGATTCTTCTGTTATCTTCGCTGTCTTCTTAGGCATTGTAATCTTTCCACCAAAGGCAAAATATAATGTACTTCCGGCTATCAGCAGAATTACAACTGACAAAATAAGATTTATTGTGAATCCGGCTTTTGCAAAACTCTTCTTATTCTCATTCTTATCTTTCTTCCTGACAGCAAAAAAGATAAATCCAACAACAGGAATAGCAGACATTAAAGAATATATGTACCAATCCTTTTTAGGTACTGCCTGCTTGTTCTCAGACCGCAGTTCAGCAACTATCTGTGCAAGCTGCTTTTCTTCCTTTTCCTTAAATGTATCTGGAATCATATCAGGAGTAAGGCTTTCTGTAACACCGACTGTTGCATCCGCTTTTTTGGCATCTGTCTCTGGTGAATCTGTTGTATCCTGACTGTCTCCATCTTCATTTGTGACGGATTCCGTCACATTGTCTTCCGGCACTTTTTCAAGCTTTAGTCTGCCGGATTTGTTTTGCTTCATGTTGTTACCGCATGAACTGCAGAACATTGCTTCATCCGGATTTTCTGTACCGCATTTATTACAGAACATTATTGCTCTCCTTTCCGCTAAAAAAGGCAGATGCTTAAAGCACCTGCCATATGTGTGATATATTTTATTCCTTATCCATCCTGTCCATCAGGATAGCGTGACGGATTCCGTCACATTTCTAATTCTTCTGATTTCTGCTCTTTTTTGCCATTACAAGGCTTACCATAACTGCAAGTGATATTAACGCAAGTAAAGCATATCTATATACATTACCTGTATCACCAGTCTTTGGAATATCTGGCTTAGGAGTATTAATAAGCTTCACTGTTTCTTCAATACAAACTGGTGCATTATCACTATACTTAAGAACTACATCATAAGATGTTTCATCAAGAATATATCCATTAGTAGCCTTTGTTTCAATTACTGTGTAATGAATATCTTCTTTATATGAACCGTCTTTATTGTATGTACAAATTGGAAGAAGCTTACTCTCAGCATAACCATTTTTATCTGTTGTTAATGTATCAAGCACTTTTCCATCTTTGTCTCTTATCTCAAACACAACCCCTTCAATCGGACTTCCTGTTACAGAATCAGTCTTATTGATGATGATTCTTCCAACAGCCTGTTCATCCTTCATGATTACTTTCTGAATTTCAGATGTTTCAGTTATTTCAAAAGTGACATCAACAGCCACCTTATAACCATAAGGAGCTGATTCTTCACGAAGTGTATATTTACCAACTGGAAGTCTTTCAATTACATGACTCTTTCCTGCTTCTGATATCCAGCTTTCTACAATCTTACCTTCTGAATCTATCACAGAAAGCTTTGCTCCAGGCAGTTCCTTTTCACCTGTAATATCTGTTTTTGAAAATTCAACCTTAATAGGTATCAATGACAATCTCTTCCTGCAATACCAGATCGCATGCATCAACATCAATCACCTTATCGCTCTTAACATATCCTGCCGGAGCTTCCAGTTCTTTGACATAATACTGTCCGAGTGGGAGGTCTGATGTAAATGTTACCTTTCCGTCTTTTCCTGTAACAGCCTTTTCTATCTGTGTATCAGCATTGACAATTACCTTACCGTCTGCATTAACGATATCTTCCTTAGTAAACAAGCCAAATACTGCACCTTCAAGAACTTTCTTTGTTTCAGAATCAGTCTTAATCACAGAAATCTGTACTTTCTGTCGTTCATTTGTAACATTCATTCCTGCATATACAACATTAGTATTCTGGTCGATATATGAAATGTCAGCTTCGATTGGTGTGTTATCAAGAATGAAACCATCAATCGTCTTAGTCTCTATAAGATAATACTTACCACAAGGAAGATTATCAATTCTTGCGATACCCTGCTCATCTGTTACGATAGTACTTATCTTATCTCCTGCCTTATAATATACCGTGTTAAGACCATCTACGCTAAGAATATCTTCTTTCGCATAAACATCAAATGTTACTCCTGAAAGATTACGCTTTAAGAAATTGAAAACGAAGTTATTCCAATATTCCTTCCTGATAGTTGCATCAGAAACAATTTCTCCATCTTTAGTTACAACAATTGAGCCTCTGGCTACCTCATCCTTCATATTTACATGCTGGACTTCTCCGGTATCCTTGACCGTAAACTGAATATCTGTTGCCTTTAGATATCCATAAGGAGCGTATTCTTCTCTAAGAGTATATGTTTCTCCAACAACAAGTCT
>ENA-UEOI01001181-UEOI01001181.1-human-gut-metagenome-genome-assembly--contig:-NODE-1181-length-23573-cov-3.745318_pt1 | contig 23573 bp, 21 predicted proteins | sample MGYA00242883_ERZ507882 | MGnify/ENA primary metagenome ERZ507882 (study PRJEB26167, sample SAMN06115502) | human gut metagenome | host: Homo sapiens | place: China:Chongqing | collected 2015-07-29...
CCCACGATGACCTCCTCCATGCCGGTGTAGGGGGTCTTGAAGATCTGGATGGCGCCCTCCTGGGCGATCTGCTCCATACCCTTCAAAAACTGCTTGCGCTTCATGGTGTCCAGGGAGCGCACCCGCTTGAAGTGCTCGGGGGCGAAGGTGGGGATGGGGTCGAAGCGGAACTTTTTGCCCGGGGCGCACAGGGTGTCGCCGATGGAGAAGATGCCCGGGTCAAACACGCCGATGATGTCGCCGGCGTAGGCCTCCTCGATGATCTCCCGCTCGGCCGCCATGAGCTGCTGGGGCCGGGACAGGCGGAGCTTCTTGCCGCCCTGGACATGGTACACCTCCTTATCCGCGTCAAAGCGGCCGGAGACGATGCGCATAAAGGCGATGCGGTCCCGGTGGGCCTTGTTCATGTTGGCCTGGATCTTGAACACAAACGCGGAGAAGTCGTCGTCCAGGGAGTCCACCACCAGCTCGCCCGCCCGCCGGGGCAGGGGGGCGGTGGTCATCTGGAGGAAGTGCTCCAGGAAGGGCTCCACGCCGAAGTTGGTGAGGGCGGAGCCGAAGAACACCGGGGAGAGCTTGCCGTGGCGCACCCGGTCCAGATCAAACGCGGCGGCCGCTCCATCCAGCAGCTCGATCTCGTCGGTGAGCTGCTGGTGGAGCCGCTCGCCGATCAGTCCGTCCAGGTTGGGATCGCCCAGCTCCACCTCGGTGGCGGTGGCCGCCTTGGCTCCTCCGTTGGAGGTGAAGTGAATGATTTTGCGGCTGCCCCGGTCGTACACACCCTGGAACTCCTTGCCGCAGCCGATGGGCCAGTTCACCGGGTAGGTCTCGATGCCCAGCTCCTTCTCCAGCTCCTCCAGCAGCTCGAAGGAGTCCCGGGCCTCCCGATCCATCTTGTTGATAAAGGTGAAGATGGGGATGTCCCGCATGGCGCAGACCTTGAACAGCTTGCGGGTCTGGGCCTCCACGCCCTTGGCCGCGTCAATGACCATCACCGCGCTGTCGGCGGCCATGAGGGTGCGGTAGGTGTCCTCGGAGAAGTCCTGGTGGCCAGGGGTGTCCAGGATGTTGATGCAGTAGCCCTCGTACTGGAACTGCATGACGGAAGAGGTGACCGAGATGCCGCGCTGCTTCTCAATCTCCATCCAGTCGGAGGTGGCGGCCCGGGTATTCTTTTTGCCCTTGACCTGCCCAGCCTGGGCAATGGCCCCGCCGTAGAGCAGGAATTTCTCGGTCAGGGTGGTCTTGCCGGCGTCCGGGTGGCTGATGATGGCAAAGGTGCGCCGGCGATTGATTTCTTTCTCGTATTGTGACAAGGTAATGTCCTCCTTGATAGAGTTGGTGCATGGGTGCCGGGCGGATGTGGGCATCCGCCCCTACGGCTGGAACAGGCCCGCATTTGGACGTTGTAGGGGGCGATGCCTACGTTGCCCCCCTTACGGCGGAGTGAGGCGGCAGATCGCATCGGGAAGATCCCCAAAGGTAGCCACCGAGGGCACAGGGCGGTCAATGCGCCCGAAGCCGTAGGCGGCATGGAGGAAGGGGACGCCCGCCTTGGAGGCAGCGTCATAGTCCCCCTGGGTGTCCCCGATGTAGAGGGGCCGCCTCAGGCCGTTCCGCTCCGCCACCAGGGCGATGTTGTCCGCCTTGGGCAGCCCCGTGCGGCCGGGGTTTTCGTAGTCCGTAAAATAGCGCCCCAGTCCATGGGCCTGGAAAAAGGCCTCAATATACCCGTCCTGGCAGTTGCTGACGAGAAAGAGGGGACAGCGGGCGGAGAGCGCCGCCAGGGTCTGCTCCACCCCGGGGTAGAGGACGCCCCCGTGGGCGGCCACATAGGCGTTTTCCTCCGACAGCACCTCCTCCAGAATGGGCTTCATCCGCTCCTGGTCCAGCTCCGGCACCAGGCGGTGGAGGATATCGGGCAGCAGCATCCCCATACACGGCAGCAGCCGCGCCCGGGTCACTGTGCCGGCATACTCCGGCGCAAGCCGCTCCAGGGCCCGGTTCCAGGAGATGCAGATGGCATCCACCGAATCCCACAAGGTCCCGTCCAGATCAAACAGAAGTCCGTCAAACACGTCCATACCCCCGGTTCCGTCTCACAAAAACGACCACATCCGAAGGGATGCAGCCGATACCAATACCTTGATACTATATCATACCCAAGCCGCCCTTTTCAAGCCTTCCCGTCCCATATTTTGCACAAAAAGCCGGGGCCGCTGGGCGGCCCCGGCTTGGGAGCTGGGTTACAGGGTGAGGGCGCGGTGGAGAATGACGGCCATCTCCGCCCGGTTCAGGGTTCCGGTGGGGTTGAGCTTGCCCTGCTCGTTGCCCTGGATCACGCCGGCCTGGGCCATGGCGGCCATGGCCGTGCGGGCGTAGTCCGCCACGGAGGCCCCATCCGGGAAGCGGCTCAGGTAGCTGTCATAGGCGTTGGGCACAGACCGGTTGACGGCCTGCATGGCCCGCAGGAGGAACACCATGGCGTCCTGCCGGGTGACGGGGTCGTTGGGGCGGAAGCTCCCGTCCGCCTCGGCGGTGGCGATGCCCAAAGCCTTGGCATGGGCCAGGGCCTCGGCGTAGTAGCTGCCGGCGGCCACGTCAGTAAAGTTGCCTGCGGCGGCGGTGCTGCTGAAGCCAAAGGTGCGGTAGAGCATCAGGATATAGTCGCCGCGGGTGAGGGTGGAGGCGGGGCTGAAGGTGGCGCCGTCGCCCGTACCGGTGGTAATGCCGTAGGCGGCCAGGAATTCCACGGAAGCTCCCGCCCAACTGTTATAGCTGCCCATGTCGCTGAAGCGGGAGGAGGCGGAGGGCGTGACCATCACCTGAACGGTGCCGGTATACTCGATGCCGTCGGCATCGGTACCCACATAGGGGATGGTTACAACGCCGCTGTAACCCGCCTTGGGCAGGAAGGTGACCTCGCCCAGCAGGTAGACGCCGCCCACGGAGTAGTCCACGGTGGAAACCACCTCGCCGCGGTACTGGGTGGGAGTGTGGAAGTTGTAGTAGAGCTGCCCGCCGGTGGTGTCGGGGGCGGGGAACCGGACGGAGGTCAGGGCCTTGCCGCCCCGGGCCGCGCAGGCGGCGGTAAAGTCGGCGGCGTTGAAGTCCACGGCCAGGCCGGTGGAGGTGTAGGTGATGATGGTGGGCTCACTCAGCGTCACATAGGTCAGCTTGACCTCGCCGTAGAAGGACTTGCCGTTGGTGGCCTCCCCCTCAAAGGGGATGCGCACGGAGCTGCCAGTGCCGCTGCCGGGGACAAAGGAAACCTGGTCCAGCCGGGGAGAGGAGGCGCGGTAATAACGGCCGGAGCCCACCTCAGACTCGCCGGACTCGCCGTGCTGGTAGTACAGATAGCCGCCGCGGCCGGAGTCGTACTCAAAGATCACATAGTTCAGATTGGCGCCGGTCTCCTTCACGCAGGCCTCGTTGAACGCGTCCGTCTGGAAGTTGACGGTGGAACCGTTGCCGGCCTGGAGCTCCACGGTAATGTCGGCGCCGCCGGCATCGCCCACCCGAATGACCAGCTCGCCGGAGAACTTGTCGCCGTCGTCCGCCCTGCCCTCAAAGGGGATGGTGACCGCCCCTTCAAAATTGCGCTTGGGTACGAAGGTCAGGTCGTCGATCTCGTCGTGGCGGATTTCCTCGTCCTCGTCAATCTCCTCCTGATCCCGCTTGTCATAGTCCCGGTAGAGGGTGCCCTCCCGGGAGGAGGGCAGATCGGTGAACCAGACCCGTCCCACCTCGGTACCGCTGGTCTCGTCGTAGACGAACTCGTCGAAGTCGTCATAGTCGAAGTCCACCGTGTCGTTGACGTCCACATCGTACGTCACGTCGCCCCTGGCGGCGCTGCTGCTCCGGCCGCCGCCCACCTCGATGACCAGGTCGCCGTAGAACTTATCCCGGGCGTCCGATCGGCCCTCGAAGGACAGGGTAACCGTCCCCTCATAATTCCGCTTGGGCACAAAGGTCAGGTCGTCGATCTCGTCCCGGTCGAACTCCTCGTCCTCCTCTACTTCGCGCTCGCTGGAGTAGCCATAGTCGTAGTAGAGGGTGCCCTTGCTGGAGGAGGGCAGGTCGGTGAAGAAGATGTAATCGACCTCAGTGCCGTCCGACTCGTCGTAGGCATAGTCGTCAAAATCGTCCACGTCCAGATCCACGGCGTCGTTGACATCCACCTCATAGGTCACTTCGCCGTCAGAGGATGAGTTGCGGATTCCATAGACCTCAATCTCCAAGGTACCGTAATAGTCATCACCGTAGGAATCCTCTCCCTCGAAGTCCAGGGAAACCGTTCCGTCATAATTTTCGTCCGGCTCAAAAACCAGTCCGTAGAAGTCATCCCAGTAGATCTTATCGTTCCGTCCAATGCTCTGCTCCCGGTCATCCTCGTCTACATAGTAAAGCTCTCCCTCCCGGGAGCCGGGTAGCTCCGTAAAAAGAATATAGTCCATGTCAAATCTGGAAAAATCGGAGTCCTTGATCTCCAGAATGTCGTCGGAGTCCACTTTATAGTTGAGTGTGCTGCTCGCCGCCGTGGCCCCGGGTACCAGGCTCGTTAAAAGGGCCAGACTCATACCCGCGGACAGCAGCCGGGCAAGCCCTCTATGGGTTCGCTTCATGTTCATTCTCTCCTTCCAATGCAGGTTTTTTCTTGGTTATATATTCCATTATCCAACATTACAGACGAAATGTCCAGAGCAAGGTTCCCGGTTTTCATTAAAAAAATCTTAAAGTTTGATCAGAACAGCCGGGCGGGAGCCCGCAGGCTCCACTCCCGGCTGCCGCCGTATATGAAATTGCGCTTATGTCTGCCTTACTCGGCGGGGCGGACCAGCACCTCGTCGGTCTCACCCAGCAGGATGGACTTCTCGCTGGGGCGCAGTTCGCCGGTGTTCTCGTCGCGGCCCTGGAGGACAAAGCGGGCGTCAGGATCGCCGATGGACTGGGCGGCCTCGTTGGAGCCCTGCCAGATGGGGTCGCTGCCGGGCTTGCGGTAACGGTTGAAGATGACGCCCAGCTCGGTGTCGCCGCTCTCCATCCAGTCGGTCATCATGTTCCAGTCGCCGGAGCTGTCGCCGAAGACCATCAGGGGCCCGGCATTGTCGTACTGGGGCGCGATGAAGTTGGTGATAATGGTGCTCTTGCCCTCACCCTGGGTCTGGGCGTACTTGCCCTCGCCGCCCCAGTCGTAGTTATACTCGTTGATGTAGCGGCCGTCCTCGCCCAGCTTGTTGCGCATGGCGTAGACGTGGTCCTCGGGCAGGTTGTAGCCCATGGTCTCATTGGCGGCCAGCACGGTGTCGATGGGGGAGGCGGAGACGATATACACGTCGATGCCGTTGGTCTGGAGGGTGGTATACAGGTCCTTCAGCTCGTCGGTGAAGGTCAGGCCGGTGATAAAGTCAATCGAGACAATGCCGGTCTTGCCGGGCAGCTCCACGGGAGAGGTCCAGGTTTCCTCGGCATAGCGGCCGTAGTCTGCCCAATACTGGTGGGAGGCGGCAGCCAGCTCCTGCACCTCGTCGGGGGTCATGCCGGTGAACAGATAGCCAACCCAGGGGTAAGAGACGGCGTGATCAAAGTAGTCGCCCAGGTTGCCGTACATGAAGCGCAGCTTGGCGGCGAAGTCCTGGTACTGGTTGGACGCGTGGATGTAGTTGAGGTCCTTGTCCCCCTCAAAGCCCTCGTAGTTGGCATAGATCCACTCGTAATCGCTGGTGATGTCGGCCACCAGGGTGGCGGGGGTGATGTTCTTGCCGTCCAGGCTGGTGCCCATGGACTTGTTCAGGTCGGGAATGCCGGTCTCCAGAACGGCCTCCATGTCGGCGGGGTCGATCTTGAATTGCAGGTTCTCAATCTGGTAGATAAGCAGGGCCTCCTGAATGTCGAAGATCACGGAGGTGTTGTCAAAGTCAAAGACCACGTACTTGCCCTGGTTGGCGTTCTCGTCAATCACGGCCTGGATGCGGGCGCGGGTAGCGGGGGCCCAGTTGCCGGTGATGAGCTGGGTGGCGTCGGGCTTGTAGTGGGAGCCGGTGTCGATGGCCGCAGTGTCGGTGGCCTTATCCCAGGTCAGGCCCACGTCCAGCGCGCTGGCGAAATCGCGCAGCTTGTAATAGTTGTTGCCGTTGTCAATATTGTATCCCTCGACAGCGGCCGCCTTACCGTCCACCGTGACCTTGGTGGAGGCGGGCACCAGAGAACTGGCTGCCAGCGCCGCGGGAATGCTCAGGCCCATGGTGAGGGCGAGCCCCAGAGCGATCAGTTTGGATGGCTTATGGGATTTCATTTCATGTTTCCTCCTCTTTTTCTTTCCTTGCGACCAGGAGTCCTCCGGCGCGGAGTCTCCAGTGGTCAGAGCCCCGACCCCGCAAGGTGTTTTGCATGATACCATGAGCATCTTCCAATTGCAACCATGCTCACATTATTCTGCCTTTTGCCCGATTTCAGCCACTCCATTTTGTTTAGATTGTATATATTTATTCCCCTATTTGTCACTATTTTTAGTGAGCATGCTCTACAAATGCGGTAAACTCCAATTATTTACCTCCCTTTTACAGCACCATGGTGGCAGTTGGGCTCTGATCCGGCCTACACTGGACGGGAACCGTACCTCCCGCCCCCGCAGAAAGGAGAACCCCCATGCTTCCCTGTCAGAGCCAATGTCCCTCCTACCACAGCGGCTGCCACAAGAGCTGCGCCTGCTGGAAGGCCTTTCAGGAGCGCCAGCGCCTCCAGCGCCAGGCAAAAAAGAAGTATCTGAAGTTCTACGGCGCGCTGTGCGCCCAATCCCTCCGCCAGCTCACTGCCGGACAGTCCCGCCGTCCGGCGTGGCGACTGCATGCCCGCGCTCTCCTGTCACGGCGGCAAAGGCCCCTCTCCGCCGGACGGCGGGGAGGGGCCTTCTCTGCCTTGCTTTACTTGCGGCGCTTGCCGGTGTAGATGCACATGAGCATACAGAACACGGCGCCCCAAGCCCAGAATCTATGCTGTTTCATTGCCAGGCTCCTTTCCCTGGGCCCCGCGCCCGCCGGGCGCGGGCAGATAGGGCCGCATGCTGGCGGCGCTGATGGCCATGGTAGAGGCATTGTGCAGCAGGGCCGTGGTGGTCGGCGGCAGTATGCCGAAAATCCCCAGCGCCAGCAGGCTGGTGTTGATGGTCAAAATCGACCTGTAGTTGCGGTTAATGCGCTCCAGCATCCGCTGGGAGAGGCGGCGCAGGGCGGCCAGCTCCCGCAGATCGGAGGAGAGGAGGGTAATATCCGCCACCTCCCGGGCCAGGTCAGAGGCATCCCTCATGGCCACGGATACATCCGCGGCGGCCAGGGCGGGGGAGTCGTTGACCCCGTCGCCCACCATGATGAGCCTGCTGCCGCCCTCCTTGTAGCCCTCGATCAGGGAGGCCTTGTCGGCTGGGAGCACCTGGGCGCGGAACGTGTCGATGCCCAGCCGCTCACACACCGCCCGGGCGGCGGTCTCCTGGTCGCCGGTGAGCATGATCACCCGGCGCACCCCCAGCGCCCGCAGGGCGGCGATGGCCTCAGCGGCCTCGGGGCGGGGCGGATCGCTGATCAACAGCACGCTGGCCAGCCTGCCGCCGATGGCCAGATAGAGCACCGAACGGCCGCGGGCGGCCGCGGCGATCCGCCTAGCCTGTTCGTCGGTACAGGCAACGCCCTCGTCCTCGAAGATGAAGTGGCGGCTGCCGATGAGGGCCCGCTCCCCCTCCAGGGTGGTGGCCACGCCGTGGGCCACCACATACTCCACCTCGGCGTGGCGCTCCTCGTGGTTGAGGCCCCGCTCCTCGGCGGCGCGGGTGACGGCCCGGGCCATGCTGTGGGGGAAGTGCTCCTCGATGCAGGCCGCGCACCGCAGCAGCTCATCCTCCCCCCGGCCGGTGAAGTCCAGAACCTCCTCCACCCGGGGGCAGGCGGCGGTGAGGGTGCCGGTTTTGTCGAATACGATGGTATCCGCCTCGGCAAAGGCCTCCAGGTATTTGCCGCCCTTGACCATAATACGGCGGGCGGAGGCCTCCCGCATGGCGGAGATGATGGAGATGGGGGTGGACAACTTGATGGCGCAGGAGTAGTCCACCATCAGTACGGACAGGGCCCGGGTCACATTCCGGGTCAGCAGGCCCACCGCCAGGGCCCCGGCAAAGCTGAAGGGCACGATGGCGTCGGCCAGCCGCTCGGCCCGGCTCTGGGCTCCGGCCTTCAGCGCCTCGGAATTCTCGATAAGGCCCACGATCTGCTGAATCCGGCTCTCGCCGGCCAGGGCCGCGGCCTGGATGACCAGACTGCCCTCCTCCAGCACGGTGCCGGCGTAGACGGTGGAGCCCTGGCGCTTGTGGACGGGGAGGGGCTCGCCGGTCATGGACGCCTCATTCACCATGGCGTCGCCGTCTGTGACAGTGCCGTCCACCGGGATCAGGGCGCCGGAGCGCACCCGGATACGCTCCCCCAGAGCCAGGCGGCCCATGGGGATGGATTCCTCGGAGCCGTCCTCCGCCACCCGCCACACGGTGTCCACGTGGATGGCCAAGCTCTGGGTCAGGGTGGTCTGGGTGCGCTTGCGGGTGTAGTCCTCCAGTAGGGCGGACAGGCCCAGCAGGAACATGACCGAGCCGGCGGTGGACCACTCCCGCCGGGCGATGGCTCCGGCGATGGAGGCCGCATCCAGCACGGCCACGTCCAGCCGCCCCCCGCCCAGGCTTCTCAGGCCCTCCCGCCAGTAGCCCGCCGCGTTCCACAGAGTCACGGCGCAGCGGACAGGGAAGGGGAAAAACCACTTTTTCAGGAAATGGCGGGCGGCCATGGAAAGGAGCCGGCCCAGAAACAGGCTGTCCACCTGGCGGAGCTGGTCATCGTCGGCGGCGGTCCCCACCGGCAGGGCGTCCCGCCGGAGCCCCCGGAGTACTGCCAGGGCCTCCGCCCGGCCCTCCCCCTCGTAGCACACCAGCACGCTGCCATTGAGCGCACAGGTGACGGCCTCCCGCACGCCCGGACGGCCCAGGAGCAGGGCGGCAATGCCGTAGCCCTGCTCCTGGGTAAACGCATCCGGGCCGAAGCGCACCCGAAGGCGGCCGGGCTGGTCGTATGCGATGCGATATCTCATGGCTGCGTTACGCCTCTTCGGCGGTCTCCTGGGCCGCCTTCTGCTTGGCCTCCGCACACAGATCCTGAGCGTCCTCCTTCATGTTCTGGAGGGTCACCCTGGCGTCCTGCTGGAGCTTCATGCCCTTGGCCATGCCGGCCACGCAGAGCTCACGGGTCTTGGGGGACTTGGCAACCTTGGCTCCCACCAGGGCGGCGGCCACGCCGCCGGCAAAGCAGAGGACCTTCGGATTCTGATACCACTTCATGATTGGAAAACTTCCTTTCTCTGTCTGTCTGGAACATGGATGGGCTCAAAACAGTGGCGGGGCAGCTCGGAGACTGCCGCGCAGGCGGCCTTCCACGCCTCCTCATAGGACAGCTCCATCCGGTTTTGCAGCGTCTCGGCCAGTTTGTCCGTCTGGCTGGCCAGCACCCGGGCCCACCGGCAGCCGTCGTCGGTCAGGTGTACCTTGCCGTACCGCTCCTTGGTCACCAGGCGCTTGTCTGTCAGAATGGACATCATGCTGGTGACGGAGGCGCGGGACACGTCCAGTGTCTGGGCGATATCCTTGGAGGACACCTCCAGCCGGGCCTGCGAGAGGTGGTAGATGGTCAAAAGATAGCGTACGTTGGTATTGGTCAGCTCCATGTATGACTCCTTAACTAAGGGGCGCCAGCCGCGCCCCGGCGTGTCGGCGGTTGCTTCTCAGGGTGGCACAGCCCGGACGAGGCGCAGTGGCCGCACCCTCCGCCGCAGGAGCCCCCGCAGGAGCAGGAGCTCTTGCCATGGCGGCGGTTGTAAATGCCCTTTCCCACAATGGCCGCAAACACGGCCAAAATGATCAGGCCAATGATAATTGTTGGTGCATTCATAGGCGCTCCTTACTTGGCCGCGGCGGCGACGGCGGAAATGGAAAGGGTGTTCTCGTCGTACTTGTTTCTGCGGACAAGGAGGTAGACCAAGCCAACGAGGGCGGCGGCGGCGGCGATGGTGCCGATGCCGAAGGAGACCTCGCCGGTGATAAGCCCGCCGAGCTGGTAGACGATGAGGGAGACCACATAGGCAAAGCCGCACATATAGCCGATGGCGCCCAGGGTCCACCTGGCGTTGTTCATTTCCCGCTTGATGGCGCCCATAGCCGCAAAGCAGGGGGCGCACAGCAGGTTGAAGATCATAAAGCTGTAAGCACTCAGGGCGGTGAAGTGGGTGCCCACGGCGGCCAACAGGCCGGGGTCCTCCTCCGTCAGATCGGCGCCCAGACCGAAGAGCACGCCGAAGGTGGACACCACGTTCTCCTTGGCGATGAGGCCGGTAACGGTGGCCACGGTGGCCTGCCAGGTGCCGAAGCCCAGGGGCCGGAAAATGAAGCACACCGCGCCGCCAATGGCCGCCAGCAGGGAGGTGTTGTTGTCCTCCACCATGCCGAAGCCCGCCTCGGTAAAGCCGAAGCCCTGGAGGAACCAGAGGATGATGGAGGAGGCCAGGATGATGGTGCCGGCCCGCTTGATGAAGGACCAGCCGCGCTCCCAAGTGGCCCGCAGGACGTTGCCCACAGAGGGCACGTGGTAGGCGGGCAGCTCCATAACGAAGGGGGCGGGGTCGCCTGCAAACGCCTTGGTCTTTTTCAGGATGATGCCGGAAAAGATGATGGCCGCCACGCCGATGAAGTAGGCGGACACCGCCACCAGGCCGCTGCCGCCAAACAGGGCGCCGGCGAACAGGCCGATGATGGGCATCTTGGCCCCGCAGGGCACGAAGCAGGTGGTCATGACCGTCATCCGGCGGTCGCGCTCGTTCTCAATGGTACGGGAGGCCATGACGCCGGGCACGCCGCAGCCGGAGCCGATGAGCATGGGGATAAAGCTCTTGCCGCTCAGGCCGAACTTGCGGAAGATACGATCCATGATGAACGCCACGCGGGCCATGTAGCCCACATCCTCCAGGATGGACAGCATCAGGAACAGCACCAGCATCTGGGGCACGAAGCCCAGCACCGCGCCCACGCCGGCAATGATGCCGTCCACAATCAGCCCCTGCAGCCAGGGGGCGGTGCCGATGCCCTCCAGCCAGCCGCTTACCGCCGGCGGCACAATCTCGCCGAACAGCACGTCGTTGGTCCAACCGGTCACCCAGTCGCCCACCGTGCCGATGGCCACATAGTACACCGCAAACATAACCGCCGCGAAAATCGGCAGGGCCAGAATCCGGTTGGTCACAATCCGGTCAATCTTGTCAGAGGTGGTCAGGCTGTGGGCCGCCGCCTTCTTCTTCACGGCCTTGTTCACAACCCCGTTGATGTACGCGTACCGCTGGTTGGTGATGATGCTCTCCGCGTCGTCGTCCAGCTCCTTCTCGCAGTCGGCGATGTGGGCCTCCAGGTGGGCCTTCAGCTCACCCGTCAGATTCAACTGGGCCATCACCTTGTCGTCCCGCTCAAACACCTTGATGGCGTACCACCGCAGGTAACGGTCGTCCACCAGCCCCGCAATGGACTCCTCGATGTGGGCGATGGCGTGCTCCACGCTGCCCGTGAACACGTGGGGCAGCTCACCCGCCCGGTGGGACTTGGCCAGCGCCACGGCCTTCTCCGCCGCGGTCATGCCGCCCTCGCCCTTCAGCGCGCTCATGCTCACCACCTCGCACCCCAGGGCCTCCCCCAGCCTGCCGAGGTCGATCTTGTCCCCGTTCTTCCGCACCAGGTCGATCATGTTGACCGCAACCACCACCGGAATCCCCAGCTCGATGAGCTGCGTCGTCAGGTACAGGTTGCGCTCGATGTTCGTGCCGTCCACGATGTTCAGAATCGCGTCCGGCTTCTCACCCACCAGATAGCTCCGCGCCACCACTTCCTCCAGCGTGTACGGAGACAGCGAGTAGATGCCGGGCAGGTCCTGAATGACCACCTCCTTGTGGCCCTTCAGCTTGCCTTCCTTTTTCTCCACTGTTACGCCGGGCCAGTTGCCCACGTACTGGTTTGAACCGGTCAGGGCGTTAAACAGCGTCGTCTTGCCGCAGTTCGGGTTCCCCGCCAGCGCGATCTTAAGCTCCATAATCTCTCAGTCCCTTCCTTTTCCGCGAGTTTGATATAACTAATTCACAGATGCAGTACCGCTCCGCTGTGCCGCCTTTGGCGGCGCGGCCGTGTCCGGGGCTGCTCCCCTTAGGCGATTTCGATCATCTCCGCGTCGGCCTTGCGCACGCTCAGCTCATAGCCGCGCACGTTCAGCTCCATGGGGTCGCCCAGAGGGGCGACCTTGCGCACGTGCAGCGCCACGCCCTTGGTGATCCCCATGTCCATGATCCGGCGCTTGACCGCCCCCTCACCGTGGAGCTTAACCACCGTGACAGTGTCTCCTACCTTTGCATCCCGCAGTGTCTTCATGTTCTGTCTCCTCTCCTCAGATCATAACCCGGTTGGCCATAGTCCTGTCCAGAGCAATGCGGCTGTCCTTGACCTGCACAATCAGGTTGCCGCCCAGCTCGCTGACCACCGTAACCGTTCCGTCCACCACAAATCCAAGCTCGGCCAGGTGCTGGCGGATCTCATCCTTCCCGGTAATCTTCCGAATGGTCACCGTCTCGCCCTGCTTTGCCAGCGTCAGAGGCATCATCGTGGCTTCTCTCCCTTACAGGTTAACTCTTGCTAACCAATTATCTTTTATCAGGCGGTTAGTGTTTACTAACCGCCCAGAACAAATTGAGTTTACACCCGCTAACTCAATTTGTCAATAGTCTTCTGCATATTTTTCCCTCTGCACAAAATTGCCCCGGTGCGCAGAGCCGCACCGGGGCAATTTTTCGGTTCTATCCCGCGAAAAAGCGCAGCACCACCGCCGCCAGCAGCACAACCACCGCGCCAGTGGCCGCCAGATCCACGGTCAGCGCCAGCGTGCGCCGCCGCCGGACCGGCCGGGGCCGGCCGGGCACCTCCTCCCGCGGGGCATACTCCTCCGGGTGGGCGGCCTGCCGGTAGGCGGTGAAATCCACCACCTTCCCGCCCGCAGGCATCACCGGGCGGCGGGGCCGGGGGACAAAGGCATAGCAGACCGTCTCCTGCCCGCCGCTGGCCCTGCGGCCCGCGGCTTCTCCGCAGACAGTGAGTCGTTTGGCATCCAGACTGTAATAGATGGTCTCCATGTCGTTCCCTCCTGCATCGGTTTTCCAGTTGACAAACCGATTTTACTCCATGCTCTGTCCCATAGACCGGACCGGGCCGGCCCGGTCCCGCGCTCTGTCTGTATAGACGGGCTGGGTCGAAAAAAAGACCCAATGGGTTAAATAGAACTTTCGTTCGATTTGAGTATACAACATTTGTTCGATTTTTGCAAGCCCCATTTATGTACGGCAGCACAAAAAACGGGACAGCCCGCCAGGGCCGTCCCGTTTTGGGGAGGTTATGCTATACGGATACCGATTTCTGCGCAAGATATAACTGCGCGTATTCTCCGCCCTTGGCCATAAGCTCCTCATGGGTCCCCTCCTCCTGAATGCCGTTGCCGTCAATGACGAGAATACGGCTGGCAGAGCGGATGGTGGACAGGCGGTGGGCGATGATGAGGGTGGTGCGGCCCTTTGCCAGCTCGTCAAAGGCGGACTGGATGCGGGCCTCGGTGACCGAGTCCAGGGCGGAGGTGGCCTCGTCCAGAATAAGAACGGGCGGATTTTTTAGGAAAATGCGGGCAATGGACACTCGCTGCTTCTGGCCGCCGGAGAGCATGGCGCCCCGCTCGCCCACCTGGGTCTGGAAGCCGTCGGGCATGTCCAGGATGTCGTCGTAGATCTCCGCCCGCTTGGCGGCCTCCACGATCTCGGCCTCGGTGGCGTCGGGCCGGCCGTAGCGGATGTTGTCGTAGATGGTGCCGGCAAAGAGAAAGACATCCTGCTGGACGATCCCGATATTGGCCCGCAGGGAGTGCTGGGTGAGGGTGCGCACGTCCTTTCCGTCCACCAGCACCCGGCCCCCGGTGACATCGTAGAACCGGGGGATGAGCTGGCACAGGGTGGACTTGCCGCCGCCGGAGGGGCCCACCACCGCCACAGTCTCGCCGGGACGGACGTGGAGGGTGACGTGCTCCAGCACCGGCGGATCGGAGGGCTCATACCGGAAGGTCACGTCCTCCACCCGGATGTCCCCCTTCACGTCGGTGAGCTCCTGGGCGTCCGGCTCGTCCTGGATGTCGGGCTCCACCCGCATCAGGGCCACAAACCGCTTGAAGCCCGCCATGCCCTGCATAAACTGCTCCACGAAGGCGGAGAGCTTGCGGATGGGGGTGATGAAGGTGGAGATGTAGAGGAAGAAGGTGGTCAAGTCGATGAGATCCATCCGCCCCCGCATGAGCAGGAATCCGCCGAAGGCGATGACAACCACGGACAGGATGCCCATGAAGAACTCCATACCCGACTGATAGAAGGCCATGGCCCGGTAGTAGCCCCGCTTGGCCCCCCGGAACTGGTCGTTGGCCTGGTCGAATTTGGCGCTCTCCGCCGCCTCGTTGGCGAAGGCCTTGGCGGTACGCATGCCGGAGATGGAGGACTCAACCTCCCCGTTAATGCCCGCCAGCTTGGCCTTCACCTCAGTGGAGGCTCGCATCATCCGCTTGCGGCACAGGGTGGTGAACAGGATGAACAGGGGGATTACCGCAAATACGATCAGGGCCAGCTCCCACCGGATGGTGAGCATGACGCAGAAGGCCCCCAGGATGGTGATGGAGGAGATGAACAGATCCTCCGGGCCGTGGTGGGCCAGCTCGGTGATCTCAAACAGGTCGCCGGTGACCCGGCTCATGAGCTGGCCGGTGCGGTTTTTGTCATAGAAGGAAAAGGACAGATCCTGCATGTGGGAGAACAGATCCCGCCGTATGTCGGCCTCCATCCGTACCCCCAGCAGATGCCCCCAGTAGGTGATGATATAGTAAAAGCACCCCTTGAGCACGTAAGCCCCGGCCAGCACCGCCATTACCACGAAAAACGCCGTGAACATCTGTCCGGGCAGCAGCGTCTGCATGGAAAAGCGGGAGACGATGGGGAAGGCCAGGTCCACCAGGCAGATGCACAGGGCACACACCATATCCAGTGCAAACAGCTTCCAGTGGGGCCGGTAATAAGAGGCGAATATCCTCAGATATCCGTCCGTTTTCCACCTCTTTTGCTTCATTTGACGACTCCTCTCTGCAGGTCGATTGTCATATCCGGTCGAGCCGTGCGCCGCGCCGCCGGCATGGCCCTCTTATTTTAATGATATCCCGCCCCAATGTCAACTGAGCTTCCTCCTCCGCCTTGCAAAGAAGGGCTAGGCCGCTTATAATAGAACCACCAGAAATAAGGGGGAAGAACGATGGGTACACCACACAATGAGGCCGCCCAGGGGGCGTTTGCAAAGACCGTACTGATGCCCGGAGACCCACTGCGGGCCAAATTCATCGCGGAGCATTTTCTCGACGGCGCCAAACTGGTCAACAATGTCCGGGGCGTACAGGGCTATACCGGTACCTACCGGGACACGCCTGTGTCCGTCATGGCCTCAGGCATGGGCATGCCCTCCATGGGCATCTACTCTTACGAGCTGTTTCACACCTACGACGTGGACAACATCATCCGCGTGGGCAGCGTGGGCTCGATCTCTCCCCGGCTGAAGCTGCGGGATGTGGTGCTCGGCCAGGCCGCCTGCACCGACTCCAACTACCCCAGGCAGTACGGGCTGGACGGCACCTTCTCTCCCATCGCGGACTTTACGCTGCTGGAGAGCGCCGTGTCGGCGGCCCACCGCCTGGGCGTGGAGACCGCCGTGGGCAACCTGCTCAGCTCCGATGTCTTTTACCGCCGGACGGAGGATACTCTGGCCTGGGGCCGGCTGGGCGTGCTGGCCGTAGAGATGGAGAGCGCGGCCCTTTACTGCAACGCGGCGGAGGCCGGCAAGCGGGCTCTGGCCGTCTGCACCGTTTCGGACAACCTGCTGACCGGCGAGGCCCTCTCCACCACCGAGCGCCAGACCTCCTTCACCCAGATGATCACCCTCGCCCTGGAGGTGGCCGTGGACATGGCCGCCCGGCGCGCGTGAACGGGCGTGGAAAGAGCCGCCCATCGGGGCGGCTCTTTCCACGCGAAACAATAAGGGAGGACATAACCCCTGTGGGTCATGTCCTCCGCTAATCTGGTGGACGATACAGGACTTGAACCTGTGACCTCCCGCACGTCAAGGCCAGCACCGAACTTTTTCTAATCTATTTTAGTGATTTATAGGCCTATCTGCTCTATTCCACATACTTTCCGCCACTCTTTGAATGCAAGGTTTCCGCCTGTTCCGCCGCCGACTGTGGCTAACTATGTGGTCAAACCAGCCGAGAAGGCAGGCACTTCGATTGTGACCGGGTGAACGGAATAACTGGATCTGCCCAAGTCAGGCCCAATAGAGCAATTATCATTTCATCACGTCATTTGTTCATTATTATAGCGGGCTTATCTCTTTTCGTCAATCAAAATGATGCGGGCAGCGCAAAAACTGCGCCGCTATAAACAAGGAACGGCCGTGTGGACGCTAATTGGAGAAGCCCCGTCGGTACCGGCGGGGCTTCCCCTTGTCTGCGTATGAAAATATATTAGAGCAGAAGATTCTCACTGTAGAGAACGAATTGAATTGTGGAGCATACACAGTCAGTCCATCTGGCAGTTCAGCGCTGGATACGGCCAGATCCGTCACCACCAGCCAGCCTCTCCACTTCGGCCACAGTGACCAAGTTATAGTCGCCCTCAATCGCGTGCTTTAGGGCGGAGGCCGCCACGGCAAACTCTACCGCCTCTTGGGTGGACTTACCATTGAGCAGGGCATAGATCAGCCCGCCGCCGAAGCTGTCACCGCCGCCCACTCGATCCACGATGTGCAGGTCGTACTTCTTGGAGAAGCAGTACTCATCACCGGACACATCATAGAGCATGGCGCTCCAGCCGTTGTCCGAGGCAGAGTGGGACTCCCGCAAAGTAATAGCAACCTTTTCAAAGACGAATTTATCAGCCAGCTGTTTAGCTACGGACTTATAGCCCTCATGATTCAACGTGCCGGCGGTGATATCGGTGCGTTCGGCCTCGATGCCGAATACGTCCTTGGCGTCCTCCTCATTGGAGATACACACGTCCACATACTGGCACAAATCAGTCATGGCCTCTTTGGCCTGCTGGCGGGTCCATAGCTTGCCACGATAGTTCAGGTCACAGGAGATCTTGATCCCTCGGGCCTTGGCGGCCTTACAGGCCTGACGGCAGGTCTCCACCAGATTGGGCCCCAGGGCCGGGGTGATGCCGGTAAAGTGGAACCACTCCGCGCCCTCAAAGATCTTGTCCCAGTCGAAGTCGGAGGGCTGGGACTCCTGGATGGCGGAGTGGGCTCGGTCGTAGATGCAAATGCTACCACGCTGGGATGCGCCCTTCTCGTTGTAGTAGATACCCACCCGATCTCCGCCGCGGACAACCATGGAGGTATCCACACCGTACCGGCGCAGAGAGTTGACCGCCGCCTGGCCGATCGCGTGGGTGGGAAGTCTAGTGACATAGACCGCATCCACTCCGTAGTTGGCCAGGGAGACAGCCACGTTGGCCTCTCCGCCGCCGAAGGTAAACTCCAGGTGGTCGGTCTGGACAAATCGCTCGTAGTGATAGGGTTGTAGGCGAACCATAAGCTCGCCGAAGGTGACGACTCTAGCCATAATCATTTCTCCTGATCAATCTATATTTCTGCCGTTTGGCACTTATTTTTGTGTCAACTGTAGAGCAAAGTCGCCCACCTCACCATCCAGGTAGATGGCCTTAGTTTTGCCTACTCCATCGGTCTTACGGGTGGTCTCATCGAAGGTCACGCCTCGGAGGCCCAGGTGGTAGATGGCCCGTTCCACACTGTTGGTGCCGATGGCGATGTGTCCGTGCTTCCCCGGGTAGGGGTTCTTCATGCACTCCACAACGCTTCCGGCGAAGACGGAGGAGTTGCCCGGCTTGTAGGGCAACTGGAAAAGCGCGCAGAAGATCCTGGCGGTCTTTTCCGCTTCGGCCTCGTTATCACAGTTGATGCCCACGTGCCGCAACTCAAAGCCCAGCATGGTCTGAACCGCCTCCCGGCAGATGCGGGTGATCTCGTCCCACCGCTCGCCCTCGATCAGATCCTTTTTAACCATCCAGGTGCCGCCGCAGGCCACGATTTTATCAAAGCTCAGGTAGTCCATCAGGTTCTTGGTGTTCACGCCTCCGGTTGGCATCCAGCGCAGATTGGTATAGGGGCCGGCCAGGGCCTTCAGCTTGGCCACGCCGCCGTTCTGCTCTGCTGGAAAGAACTTCACCACATCCAGTCCCATGCTCATGGCCTGCTCCATCTCGCCGGGGCTAGCGGTGCCGGGCATCATGAGCACGCCTCTGTCGATGACGTAGCGGGTGACAGCGGGATTGAAGCCCGGGCTGACGATAAACTGCGCCCCCGCAGCGATAGCACGGTCGGCCTGGCCTGTGGTCAGAACGGTACCGGCACCCACCAGCATTTCTGGCACCTCAGTAGCAATGCGGCGGATGGCCTCCTCCCCCGCGGCGGTGCGGAAAGTCACCTCGGCGGCAGGCAGGCCGCCTGCCACCAGCGCCCTGGCCAGGGGAACCGCCTTCTCCGCTTCATCGATAGCGATGACCGGCACAATGCCGATGTGCGAGATCTGTTCAATGATCTGATTCATGATTTATTTCCTCTATCTGTTTGTTTCACCTGTCTTGTCGAATCGGGACGTCTGGGCCATGAACTGCTCCAGCCCGTCCCGGGTGGGGAGGCCCTCGTTATCACTTGCATATGTGATTTGGATGGCGCCAATGGCGCTGCCCCGTTCCACAGCCTGTTCCAACGACAACCCTTCCATCAGAGCACTCTCCACCCCAACTGCAAAGCCGTCCCCGGCCCCTACAGTGTCCACGATCTTTTCCACCCGGTACGCCAGGGTACGGAAGGAACCGGCCCTGGTAAAGGTCTCTGCCCCATTAGCCCCCGTCTTGACGATGACCGCCCGAGCGCCCCGCTCCATGTAGAACCGGCCGATCTCTCCAGGATCCTTGGAGCCGCAGAGGATCTCCCCCTCTCCCACCCCTGGCATGACGTAGTCAGCCAGAGCTGCCAGGGCGTTGACCTCGGCCACCATGGAGTCCCGGCAGGGCCAGAGCTGTGGACGCAGATTGGGGTCGAAAAAGACCGGAACCCCCGCCTTTCTGGCCTTGTCTGCCAGCATGTAGCTGGCCGCCAGCGCTGTGGGGGAGATGGCACGCAAGATTCCGGTCAGATGCACCGCGTCCCACTCCCGCAGGTCAAGTCCGGTCACATCCGCCGGACTCAGCGCGCTGGCGGCGGAACCGGTGCGGAAGTAGTAAATATCCGGATCACCCTGGCTGGTTCTGCTCTGGAGCATAAACCCGGTGCGCCGTCCCTGATCCACCCGGGTGAGGCCGGTGTCCAGTCCGATCTGTTTCATATAGCGGCAGATTTGCCGACCAAAAGGATCTCTTCCCACCCGGGTGAGATAGCCCACTGTATGACCCAAACGTGTGAGGCCCACGGCCACGTTAAATTCCGCTCCGGCGATGGCGGAGGTAAAGTGCTTGACCTCGTCCAATCCGCCCTCCTCCTGGGCGATGAGCAGGCCCATGGGCTCGCCGACGGTCAGAATGCGCTTGCCCATGGTTATACGCCGGAATAGGCGGCAAAGCCCGCGTCGATGGGCAGAACCACGCCGGTGATGGCGCTAGCCGCCCTGTCGTCGCAGAGAAAGAACACGCCGCCCAGCAGCTCGTTGCTCTCCACAAACCGGCCCATAGGGGTACCGGCCAGGATCTTGGCGGTGCGGGGGGTGGGGGTGCCATCCTCATTGAAGAGGAGCTTCCGGTTCTGGTTAGACACTAGGAAGCCGGGGGCGATCGCGTTGCAGCGGATGCCGGTGCCGGCAAAGTAGGTAGCCAGCCACTGGGTGAAGTTGCTGATGGCCGCCTTGGCGCCGGAATAGGCCGGGATCTTGGTCAGCGGGGTGTATGCGTTCATAGAGGAGATGTTCAGGATACATCCGCTCCCCCGTTTCACCATATCCCTGGCAAAGGCCTGGGTGGGCAGCAGGGTGCCCTGGAAGTTCAGTTTAAATACAAAGTCCACCCCGTTGGTGTCCAGATCAAAGAAGGTCTTCTGACCGGGCTTGGCCTCGTGCTGGTACTCATTGTCCGTGGTCGCCCGGGGATTATTCCCGCCGGCGCCGTTGATAAGGATGTCACAGGGCCCAAGAGTCCTGCATACCTGGGCGTGAACCTCAGCCAGGGCCTCCGGATCTAGTACATCAGCCTTGTAACCCTCGCAGACAAGGCCTTCGGCCCTGCACGTGCCGGAGAGTTTCTTCACCGCCTCCTCGTTCAGATCCAGAGCGGCCACCTTGGCCCCCGCCTGAGCAAAGGCCCGGGCCATCTCGCCGCACAGCACACCGCCCGCGCCGGTGACCACCACAACCTTGCCAGTAAAGTCTACGCTCAGAGGAAGTTCTATCATTGTTCAGAGCCCCTTTCTCACAAAAAGGTTATTGGTTCGCCTTTTCACATGCCTCAAACAGGCCGTTGATGTAGGCCGCGCCTAAGGCCCGGTCGTACAACCCGTACCCCGGTTTGCCGGTCTCCCCCCAGATCATGCGGCCGTGATCCGGGCGGACATAGCCGTCGAACCCAGTTTCCACCAGGGCCTTCACGATCTCGTACATGTCCAGGCTGCCGCAGGAGGACAGGTGGGCCCGCTCTTCAAAGGAGCCGTCCTCCAGGATCTTCACATTGCGGATGTGCATGAAGGCGATGCGGCCCATGGCGGAGTATTTGCGCACCATTGCCACCACGTCGTTGCTCTTCGCGCAGCCCAGACTGCCGGTGCACAGGCACAGGCAGTTGGCCGGGCTGTCAATGAGCTTCAAAACCCGATCCAGGTTGGCCTCGCAGGTGATGATGCGGGGCAGACCGAAGATGGGATATGGGGGATCGTCGGGGTGGATTGCCATTTTCACGCCGCACGCCTCGGCCACCGGGATGACTTTTTTCAAAAATCGCTCCAGGTTAGACCACAGGCCCTCCTCTCCCAGCTCCCCGTAGGCGGAGATAAGTTCCCGCACCTCCTCCTGAGTATAGCTGGAGTCCCAGCCCGGCAGGTGGATGTCGTCCCTCAGGGGATCCAGGCCCTTCATCTGATCCCAGTACATCACCAGGCTGGTGGAGCCGTCGGCCCCCTTCTTGTCCAGCTGGGTCCGGGTCCAGTCAAAAACCGGCATAAAGTTGTAGGTCACGCATTTCACGCCGTACTTGGCGCAGCGGCGGATATTCTCGCAGTAGACCTCCAGCAGCCGTTCCACATCTCCCCGGCCCAGCTTAATGTCCTCATGAACCGGGATGGACTCCACCACGTCGAACAGGAGGCCGTTGTCCTCACAGTCCTTCTTCAGTCCAGCCAGGCTCTCCTCCGGCCACACTTCCCCGGGCTTAACGTCATACACTGCGGTGACGATGCTCCTCATGCCCGGGATCTGGCGGATATACTCCAGCGGGATGGGATCGCTCTTTCCGTACCAGCGGAATGAGAGCTTCATGCCGCTCTCCTCCTTTTCAAAAAATTACAGGTTGAAATACCGCTTCGCGTTGTGGCAGCAGATATCCTGTACCAGGCCGCCCAGGGTTTCCATGTCCCGGGGGTACTCCCCGTTCTCCCCCCAGCGGCCCAGCAGGTCACAGAGCACCCGCCGGAAATATTCGTGCCTAGCGTAGCTCAATAGGCTCCGGCTGTCGGTGAGCATACCGATGAAGTTCCCCAGCACGCCCAGGTTGGCCAGACTGGTCAGGTGCTCGGTCATCCCCGCCTTGTGGTCGTTGAACCACCAGGCGCTGCCGTGCTGGATCTTCCCCGGTATCTCTGGGCTCTGAAATGCCCCTAGCAGGGTATCGATCCAGGCGTTGTCCGCTGGATTCAGGCTGTACAACACTGTCCTGGGCAAGCTGGCCTCCTGTTCGAGGGTATCCAGCAGGCGGTAAGTGGCGGAGCAGCTGTCAGTGACGGCCATGCAGTCAAAGCCGGTGTCCGGCCACAGGGTCTTTCGTATCTTGGTATTGGGGATACGCATGCAGCGGAAGTGGAGCTGCATGACCCATCCAAGCCGGGCATACTCCCGGGCACAATGGAGCAGCAGGGCGGTCTGGTAGCCCTCCGCTTCCTCCCGGGTCAGAGGCTCCCCCGCCCTAGCCTTGCGCAGCGCGGCGGTAGCCGCCATGTCACTGGCCGGCCGGAACATCACGTAGTCCAGGCCGTGATCCGCTGAGCGGCAGCCGTGGGCATCAAAAAAGGCGATACGCACACTGAGAGCCTGCCGCACATCTTCCACCGTGGAGATCTCTCGTCCGACCGTCTCCTCCAATTTCCGGAGGTAGTCGGCAAAGCCCGCCTTGTGTAGATTCACCGCTGGATCCGGCCGAAAGCTGGGCAGCACCTTGGGCGCAAAACTCCCGTCCGCTGAGAGTTTCTCATGCCAGGCCAGGTCGCTACACGGGTCATCTGTGGTGCCCACCATGGCCACATTGCTGCCGCAAATCATCCCCCGGACGCTCATGGCCGGGTCGCTGCGCAATTTTTCGTTGCACAGATCCCACACTCGCTGCGCTGTCTCCCCGTTCAGGACACCCGTGTAGCCGAAGTAGTTCTTCAGTTCCAGGTGACACCAGTGGTACATCGGGTTTCCAATGGCTCGGGGCAGCATCTCGGCAAACTTCTGGAATTTTTCCCGTCCCGTTCGCTCTCCGGTGATGAACTCCTCTGGTACGCCGTTGGAGCGCATAAGCCGCCACTTATAGTGGTCTCCCCTCAGCCACACTTGGGAAAGATCCTCAAAGTGTCGATCCTCCCAGATATCCTTGGGGTCAATGTGGCAGTGGTAATCCACAATGGGCATCCGCTCCGCCCAGCCGTGGTACAGCTCCACGGCTGTCCCGGTGCCCAAAAGAAAATCCGGATCCTCTACGAAGCCTTTCATATCCGGCCCCTCCCTTCTCCTTGATTCTGCGGTATCGGCAAGTCCCTCGGGAGCAGACCCTGTGGGCCTGCTCCCAGAGAATTTCCGCTGATTCTACATTATTTGGGCACCGTCTCGTCGGTGATGGTGCGCATGGCCTCCTCCAGACTCATGCCTTTCGCCACTGCCTCTTTCCGGGCGGAGTTCACCGCCTGGATCTGCCGCATCCGCTCCCCGGTGAGGGTGTACTTCCGCATGGCAATCAGGGTGGCTAGCCAAGCGGCCATGGTGGATAAGCTGGTGTCGTCCTTGAGCGCTACGGTCGTTGGACTTGCGGTTAGCTTCATTGGACTGGATGTGCTGCCTACGAAGAGCACACCTTACGTGCCCGGTATGAATATTGTGGTTATCGTCCTGTTCTGTATCATCCCCATGGCCGCTTGGCTA